>Ga0208153_100258_pt1 | contig 18651 bp, 15 predicted proteins | sample Wag42014_10_18_FD_187331 | JGI IMG/M metagenome (GOLD analysis project Ga0208153, IMG submission 187331) | Deep subsurface shale carbon reservoir microbial communities from Ohio, USA - Utica-2 Time Series 2014_10_18 (SPAdes) (version 2) ... | reverse complement strand
ATTTGGCAGTCCAGAATGCTGGGAATGCAAAATACCGCTTGCAGGAGATAATCCTGAGCATTTAGGGATTTTAAATAACTGGATTGATGCAATTTTAAATGGGGCAGAACTTATTGCTCCTGGTGAGGAAGGAATCAAAGGTTTAACGATTTCTAATGCAATGCACCTTTCTGCCTGGACAGATGACTGGGTTGAACTGCCGCTTGATGAGAATTTATTTAAAGATAAGCTGGATGAAAAAATTGATAATTCTACTTTTGTTAAAGAAAATATAGAAGCTGAAACTATGGAAGTTGAGGGGACATTTTAAAAGAATAATACTTTTTTGCTCAAACTGAATTCCTAGAAGGTGACTGCAAATGGAAAAATTGAAATCCGCAATTATTGGCTGTGGTAATATATATAAAGTTCATGCTGATGCTTTACAAAAAAATGAAAATGCCGAATTAAAATATGTTGTTGATATTAGAGAAGAAAGAGCTAAAACAGCCGCAGAAAAATATAATTGTTCCTATATAATTGAATATGAAGAGCTTTTAGAAAAAGATATTGATGTGGTTCACATCTGTACTCCTCATTTTTTACACAGCCCGATGGCTGTAAAGTTTTTAGAAGCTGATATCAATGTTTTTGTAGAAAAACCAATGGCTTTAAATTATGAAGAAGGTATTAAAATCATTGAAGCTCTTAGGGGAAGTCAGGCAAAATTAGGAGTCTGCTTTCAGAACCGCTTTAATAATATTAATCAGCAGACTAAAAAAATACTTGAAAGTGGCAGACTGGGAGCGATAAAAGGAATCAAGGGTTTTGTTACCTGGAATAGAGATGAAGAATATTATCTCAAAGATGACTGGAAGGGTTTTTATGAGACAGAAGGTGGTGGAGTTTTGATCAATCAGGCTATCCACACTCTTGATTTAATGCAGTGGTTTGGGGGTCCTGTTGAGGCTGTTAAAGGAAATGTGGATACAAGAGTTTTAAAAGAAGTAATAGAGGTTGAGGATACAGCTGAAGCTACCCTATATTTTGAAGATGGTGCAGTTGGAATTTTTTATGCTACCAATACTTTTAGTCAAAATAGCCCGATTGAAATTGTGATCGACTGTGAAAAAGGAAGTTTAAGACTCTATGATGATCAGTTGATAGTAACTAAGAATAGAGAAAGTAAAGCTCTTATTAGTAGTGACAATAAAGGAAAATATAAATCATACTGGGGTAACAGTCACTATAAAACCATTGATAACTTTTATCAGGATCTAATTGAGGGGAATTATAACAACACTGTAATTGCTGCTGAAGCCTTAAAAACTTTAGAGTTAATTAAAAATATTAATCAGTCAGCCAGCAGTCAAAAAAAATGCTATCTAAATAATGAATTAAATTTTGCTAAATAGATAGTTTCTTCCTTGGAAAGCCCTGTTCTTAATTTTTAAAAGAACAGGGCTTTTAATTAATCACTTGAAATTTTATAACATTAGTAGTAAAAAATCATTAGGATGTGATAATTATGAATATTGATAAGTTAAAAAATAGCTACAATCTGCAGCTGCCGGACTGGGGACCCTATACCAAAAAATATTTAGGTATTTCACATATAGCTGATAAAAAGCGGGGTATTCGCTTTGATCTCAGTGTTTTTCCTGGCTATTACAGAAGGAAGGTTAAAATCCCGAATGTAAGATGGGAATCTGATTATCATCCCTGGGAAGCAGCATCTGATCTGCGTTATTATTCTAATCGCCACCAACTTGAATGGAAAGATAAGCTTTACTGTGATATCTCTTATTCAGAAATTGATGCTCAATCGAGATTGATTAGATGTAATTGTGTTAATAAAACAGACTCTATTCAAAATATTGTGTTGCATTTTATGGGATATATCAACTTCCCTAAAAAAAGATCATATAAAATAAATGCTGCAGCTGATTCAGTCTGGATAAATGCTTTAGAATATGATGAGTTAAATTATTCAAACCCAAGCCCACAGGATAATTTAATGCCTGATGGTCTATTGAGAGGAGAAGTTCATGAGCCAGAGTTTATTGAGGGCGCAGGGCTGGGGCGTAATTTTGCTAAAGATTTTGGTGATAGAGTAAGCTATAAATTAAATTTGGATAATGATATCGAAAAAGCTGTTTTGATAATTAGATATCAAAACGAATCAGAGCAGGCTCTTTCTTTTAATTTAGAAGGTATAATTGAGAAAGAAATAGAGTTTCCAATTGCTAAAAATTTAGAAACTAAAATTATTCAGCTTGGTAATCTATCTAAAGGCGAACACAAAATTAAATTAATATCTAACGGTGGAGCTGAAATAAAGATAGATGGTTTTTTAATAATTGCTTTAAAAGATAAGGATAAAGCTAGTTTTACTGCAGAAGAAGATAATCCAGAGCCGGAAAAACTAGAAATATTAGAAGATAATTCTCTTATCTTAAAATACGAAAATATTGATCAGTACTATGGAATAAAATGGTTTTATAATGATTTTGAAATCAGAGAGTTTGAAAGCAACAATTTAGATTCATTTATGAAGGAAACAGTTCATGATCATGTTTCAAAAAAATTAGTTGATAATGAAAATGGTAAGACAGAAATGTATTATACAAATGTCTTTCTGCGACCAATAACAATAGAGGCTAATTCGAGCCAGCTGATATATGGAATGGTCTGTAATGGAAGCCGCCAGGAGGTTGAAACTAAGCTTAGTCAATTTAAATCAGATAAAAATAATATGGATGAGCTTTATGATAAGGCCCGAGAAAAAGCTTTTGAATTTGATCAGAAAGTGGAAGGCGATAAGTATAAATTCAGTCAGCAGAAAATGGCTGCCACAACCCTGACCAATGTGGTTTATCCAACTTATATTAGAAAAGGATATATCAAACATTACCCTCCAGGACGCTGGTGGGACTCATTATATACCTGGGATTCTGGTTTTATTGGTCTCGGTCTAAGTGAACTTGATGAGGAGCGGGCGATTGAGTGTCTTAATGCCTATCTGACGGAACCGGGTGATCAGCATTCAGCGTTTATCCATCACGGTAGTCCTGTTCCAGTGCAGATTTATTTGTTTTTAGAGCTCTGGACCAGATTACAGTCAAAAGAATTTTTAGAGTATTTTTATCCGCGCTTAAAACAGTATCACCAGTTTTTAGCCGGCCGCCTCGGCAGTTCAACTACCAGGAATCTAAAATCAAATCTTTTAAAAACCTGGGATTATTTCTATAATTCAGGTGGCTGGGATGATTATCCACCCCAGGTCTATGTCCACGAACAGAAGCTGGAAGAGCGAGTGGCTCCTGTAATAAATACTGCTCAGGCAATTAGAACTGCTAAAATATTAAAAATGGCTGCCTGGGAGCTCGGACTGGAGGCAGATATAGAAGAGTTTAATCAGGATATTACTACCTTTACTAAAGCTCTCCAAAAACATTCCTGGGATGAAGAATCCGGTTATTTTTCCTATGTGCTTCATGATCAAAATGGTGAAGCAAAAGAGATTTTAAAAGATAATACCGGCAAAAATTATAATATGGGACTTGATGGAGTATCTCCACTGGTTGCTGGAATCTGTAATCAAAAGCAGGAAAGAAGGTTAATCGATAAGTTGTTTTCTAAAGAAAGAATGTGGACAGAGATCGGAATTTCTACAGTAGATAAAACCGCACCTTATTACAAAAACGATGGCTACTGGAATGGCTCAGTCTGGATGCCTCATCAGTGGTTTATCTGGAAGACAATGCTTGATTTAAATAGGCCTGATCTGGCCTATAAAATTGCTATTACAGCTCTCGAACTCTGGCAAAATGAAGTGGATAAAACATATTCTTGTTTTGAACATTTTCTTTTGCAGTCAAAAAGAGGTGCAGGCTGGCATCATTTTGGAGCTCTTTCAACACCGGTTATGAGCTGGTTTGCTGCTTATTTTACCCCGGGTAAATTGACCGTAGGTTTTGATGTTTGGGTTCTCAGTCAGAAATTTAAAAAGGATAATAGCTCTCTGGAAGCAAGGCTTAGAATATTTGGTAATAGTGATGGGGTAAATATCACTGTTTCGCTTAATTCAAGTAATGAATATACTGTTAGCTGGAATGATAAAATTATTAAACATGAAACTATTAAACCTGGTCTTTTGAATATTCAAATTCCTGGAGGGGAGTTTGAAGGTGAATTAAAGATTATGAAAGCTGAATAAGAATTTAAGAAAAATTACTTTTAAAAAAATTGGAGGTAAAGTGAATGAAACTAAATAATCAATTTAATACATTACCATTGATAAAACGTCACGAAAAAAATCCTATTTTAACATCTGAACAGGTTCCCTATCAAGCAACTTTATTATTTAACCCGGGTGTAGCTTAATATAAAGATGGCTATGTAATGGTATTTCGAAATGACTACGGAGAATTTAGGGGAGAAATTTTTGATGGTACTAATCTTGGCCTGGCTTTTAGTGAAAATGGAATTGACTGGGAAGTTATGCCTGAGCCCTGTTTTAGTCTGGAGAATGAAGAAATTATCAGGATCTATGATCCTAGAATTACTTCTATGGATGACCATTATTATCTTACGTTTGCAGTAGATACACTACATGGAATTAGAGGAGGTATAGCTGTAACTGAAGATTTTAAGGATTTTGAAGTTTTAAGTATGTCTGTCCCAGATAATCGTAATATGGTACTGTTTCCTGAGAAAATAAACAATAAATATGTGCGTTTGGAAAGGCCATTTCCTGTTTACGGTAAAAAGGAAAAAGAAGCTTTTGATATGTGGATTTCAGAGTCACCGGATTTAGTTCACTGGGGTAATTCAAGCTTATTGCTTGGTAGTGATCAAGTTCCTTATTGTAATAGCAAAATTGGACCGGCGGCTCCACCTATTAAGACTGAAAAAGGTTGGTTAACAACATTTCATGTAGTAGATTATGATTCCAGCAGGGGTAAAAATGGTTGGGAAGATAGCTGGAAAAAGCGATATACTGTCGGTTTGATGCTCTTAGATCTGGAGAATCCTTCTAAAATAATAAGTATTTTAGATAAACTTCTAATGGTTCCTGAGTTAGATTATGAGATGAAAAATGGTTTTAGAAACAATGTTATTTTTCCCTGTGGGATGATACTTGAAGAAAATGGGGAAGTTAAAATCTATTATGGTGCTGCGGATACTGTTATAGCATTAGCAACTGCTGGTCTTAATGATTTGTTAGAACTTTTGATATAGAGTTTAGCTTTTTCCCCATTTTATAAACTTTAATATATTTGAAAGAAATAATTAGAGGCTGCTCTATTAAATCAAACTATTAATCGTAAGAGCAGCCTTTTAATATATGCCTATTTTAGTTACTCAAAATCAAGCACCATACTCTTAACCTTTACCCCACCAACTGACTTCAATTCTGCCTCCAGTGCCTCAACCTCAGTATTATCAGCCGTTATATCTAAAATAATCATTCCTTCATCAGCACAGTTGCTGCTTTCGTGCATTCCCAGCCTGGTCTTAATTATACAGCCGTGTTCTGTCAGGATTTTCTGGACTTCCGGGGCAGCATCGGTTCTTTTGTCAATTAAAATCGCCATAATTGTAGAATCATTCATCAAAATCACTCCCTCTTGAAATAGTTAAAAGTACTATTTTTATATTTATTTACAAAAGCTAAATCTCCTCTAAGAAAAGCAATTAAACAAAAATAAAACTAATTTGTTTGACTTTCGAACAAATATTAATTATAATCAAATTGGGTAAAGATATTATTTTTAAGCTAAATATTCAGAAAATAAAAACTATTAAAACATAAATTCGGAGAAGGGAATTAATATGGAAGCAAAAGACAGCAAAAAAATTTTTGGCTGGTCAGGCCCGGCCGCAGGAGCAGCTATTTTTAGAATCATCAAAGAAATAGGACCACTTTCGAGAACTGAGATAGTAAAACAGACCGGATTATCAAAATCGACTGTTAGTGTTCATACCAAAAAACTGCTGGACATGGGTCTGATCAAAAAAGAAAAAGAAAAAAGTGATCGAGCTGGCAGTGTGGGGAGAAATCGGCAGCTGCTTAAATTTGCCAAAGACAATGGTTATATTATAGCTATTGACCTCGGGGCAACAGGTTTAAATGTAGCTCTCTGTAATTTAGATGCTGAAATTATTGAAATGAAGGTTAGTGATATTTTAGTCAACAGCGGACCAAAAAAAGTTATGAATAAGATTGACCAGCTGATAACAGAACTCCTGGAAAAAAATCAGCTTGAGCAAAAAAAGATTTTTGGGATCGGAATGGGGGTTCCGGGTCCGGTTGAATTTTCGAAGGGTCTGCCGGTATCACCACCAATTATGCCCGGCTGGCACTTAAGTCCACTTAAACAGATTTTACAGGAAAAATATAAATGTCCAGCTTTTATTGATAATGATGTCAATGTGATGGCAGTGGGAGAAAAACATGCAGGTCTGGCCCAGGATATTGCCAACTTTATTTTCATCAAAATTGGAACCGGAATTGGGGCCGGTATAATCTGTGAAGATAAACTTTACCGCGGCTCTAAAGGCTGTGCGGGAGATATTGGTCATATTGGAATTGAAGGTGAGGAAGAATTATGTCCCTGTGGTAACCGGGGCTGTCTGGAAATAGTAGCAGCCGGACCGGCAATTGCCAAAAAAGCAAAGGCAGCAGCTAAAAATCGAGAAAGCGAAATTCTTTTAAAGATTTTAAATAAAAAGGGAGATCTAACAGCTAAAGATGTAGGAGAAGCAGTCCGCATAAATGACCTGGCTGCCATTAATATAGTCAAAAACAGCGGTCAAAAAATTGGCCAGGTTGCTTCCAGACTGGTTAACTTCTACAATCCATCTTTAATAATTATCGGGGGAGGGGTTGCTAAAATCGGGAATCACCTAATTTCTGCAATCAAAGAGGAGGTGCTGCGCCGTTCTACTTCACTTGCTGTACAGGACTTAAGAATCGAATTATCACAAAAAAATGACGAGATTGCTGTAATTGGAGCTGCTGCTATGGCGGTTAATGAAATTTATTCCCATGATAATGTAACTGAAATGATGTATTTAGATGGCAGCAACGATTAAGTGAGCTCAAAGGAGGTGTGATTTTGAAAAGAATTATTGCTGTAAACTCAAATACCTACCACGGTTTTTCACTTAAAGATGCTATTTCAGGTATCAAAGCAGCCGGCTTTAACTACATTGAACTTACTGCTACCAAGGGCTGGACAGAACATGTTTTTCCTACCATGTCTTTAAATGAATTATATGAGGTCGAAGAGCAGTTGATTGAGGCAGGCTTAACTCCAATTTCTTTAAGCGGCCACACCAATCTAATGGACAATAACCGCCTTGATGATTTTATTGCCAATATCAGGCTGGCCCATTTTTTTGGCTGTAAATATATAATTTCCTCTATTGGAGAGGCTCACCTTGAAGATCAGGCTGAACTTTCTGATCAGAAAACTGCGGAAAATATTAAAACTTTAATTCCCTACCTCGAAGATTACGGTCTGATTTTAGGTCTTGAAAATCACGGCAAACATGGAACGGGAAAAAGGCTTAAAAAAATTGTTGAGCTGATTGACTCCGAGCGAGTGGTAGTAAATTATGATACGGCCAATGCAATTTTTTATGGAGAAAAAGATTTGGATTTAGCAGCTGATTTTAAGTCTGCCCTGGACAGGGTTGGCCATCTGCACTTAAAAGATAAGGCCGGTGCTCAAAAAGAGTGGAATTTTCCCGCTCTGGGTCAGGGAAATATTGACTTTGAGCAGTTATTCAAGCTATTAAAAGAAAGTGAGAATAATTCACCTTTCAGTATTGAAATAGAATTTAGAGAAGACGGCCCTGCAGATCTGGCAGAAGTTAATCAGGCAGTCAAAGATTCTTATCAGTTTTTAAAAGAAGCTGGATTTAAACTCTAATTTTAAGTTACTAAGGCAAAAATCAAAATTATCAGCAGCAGAAAATGAGGAAGGGAGGTAGTGAATGCAAAAAGTTGCAATTGTTGGTGTTGGTGGGATGGGTACAGTCCATTTCAATAATTACGCTCAGATAGAAAAGGCAGAGGTTAAGGCAGTTGTTGGTCCTTCGGAAGCTGACAAAAAGCAGGCTGAAAAGTGGGGAGTTGAAATTTATCCGGACTTAGAAAAACTACTGGCTGCAGAAAAGATCGACCTGGTTGACATCTGTACCCCTACTTTCTTACATGTTGACTATGCCCTGCAGGCTTTAAATGCCGGTAAAAATGTCATAATCGAAAAGCCGATTGCCCTGCACCGGGAGGATGCAGATAGAATCTTTGCCCTGGCAGATGAAAAAAATGCTCAGGTATATGTCGGCCAGGTTCTGCACTTTACCAGAGAAGTAGAAATTTTAAAAGAAGCAGTAAAAAGTGGAAAATACGGTCGGGTACTGGACGCCTATTTTATCCGCCTGACTGCTGCTCCTGACTGGTCGGCTGGTGGCTGGCTCTTTGATAAAGAAAAGAGTGGTCTCCTGCCCTTTGACCTACACATTCATGATCTGGACCTGATTATCACCCTTTTCGGCAGACCGGAAAGCTACAGTTTTAATGCTGCAGGCAGCAGGGAAGGTAAGTTTAAGGAACACTACCGCTTTAATTATAATTTTGGTGAGCTAAATGTGGGGGCAGAAGCTGCCTGGTACAATGCCAGTTATCCCTTTACAGCCCGCTGGCGTGTTTATTTTGAAGAGGGGCTTTTAGTCAACGAAGAAAAGCTGATTTTTTATCCTGCCGAGGGGGAGCCAGTTGAATTTGAGACAGACCAGGAACCGAAGCTGGAAACTGGAATTAATTTGCCGCCAACTGCAATGTTTTACCATGAACTTTCCCATTTTATTGAATCAGCGGAAAAGGGGATTCCCACTGATCGGATGACCAAAGAGGAATTAATCACCACAGTTGAAATTCTAGAAGATATAGCCGAGCTCTAATAGTATTCTGAGCAGTTAAAAAGGATATTCAGACAGGGGTTTTAACAGCAGTGTTGGCTGCTGGGTTTGATAGAGATTTTTAATTAAAAAGGAGGAAATTTATTATGAAAAAGGCTTTAGTGTTTTTGGTTGTTTTTTCTCTCTTGGTAACTCTTGTTTTAGCTGGCAGTGTAAGTGCTCAGGATAAGCATAAGATAGGTATTTTAGCCCCTGCTGTTACTCACGGCTGGGTTGCTGCTGTTGCCTATCATGCTGAAGCTCGCTGTGAAGAGCTTTCTGACGAGATCGAATATCGGATTCAGACCAGCAGCAATGCTTCCGAAATGACCTCTCAGCTTGATGATCTAAAAACCTGGGGTGCAGAAGCAATAGTAGCCTTCCCCCAGTGGACCGGAATGGAAGTCCCAATTCAAATGGCTATTCAGGATGGAGTTGAAGTTGTAAACTTTGACATCAAGATTGATGTTGATGGAGTTTATCGGGTAGCAGGAGATAACTATGATATGGGAGTTCAGGGAGCTCACTACATCTCAGATAAAATCGGAAATGAAGGTACAGTTGTGATTTTAGAAGTACCTACAGCCGGCTCAGTTTCCGAGCTCCGTAAAGAAGGTTTTTTAGATACCTTAGACGAAATTGGTGCTGATTATGAACTTCACACCTATGCAACTCAGTTTACCAGAGAAGCAGGTTTAAGTGATATGTCAGATATTTTAGTCAGACACGATGAGATCGATGCAGTTTATTCCATGGATGATGAAACTTCAATTGGTGTTTTAAAGGCAATCGAAGAAGCAGGCCGCGAAGATATCAAGGTAGTTACCGGTGGTGGTGGAATGCAGGAATACTTCGAAATGATGCCCGAAAATGAAGATATCTGGATTCAGTCAGCCCTTTATTCACCAGCAATGGTTAAAGATGCTGTTGATATGGCAGTTGATGTTTTAGAAGGGGAAAATGTACCAGAAGAAAAAATTATTCCAACAACTATAGTTGACCGCACAAATTACAAAGAGTTCTTAGATCCAGATTCTCCTTATTAAAATAGAATATTTTCTCAAAATTAGTTTTAGCAGTTTGCTTTTTAGTTGAAGCTCAATAATTGAGAAGATTAATATAACAGCTGATCAGAGGTTGTGGATTCCACAGCCTCTGATTTCAATTGACGGGATGTGATTAAATGAAAATTGAAATGAAAAATATCTATAAGTCTTTTGGGGCCATTGAGGCAGTCAGGGATGTTTCTTTTTCTGTGGAAGGGGGAGAAGTCTGTGCTTTAATTGGAGAAAATGGTGCCGGCAAATCAACTCTGATGAATATTCTGGGAGGAGTACTGCCAGCCGACCGTGGTGAAATTTTAATTAACGGTCAGCAGATTAATTTTTATAAACCTGCAGATTCTCTGAATGCGGGAATTGCCTTTATTCACCAGGAATTGAATTTGATCAATGATCTCCCCATTTATGAGAATATGTTTATCGGGCGGGAGCTGAAAAAAAAAGGCAGAATCTTAGATTTAGAAAAAATGATTGCCAGAACCCAGAAGGTTTTTGACCAGATGGAAATTGACCTTGATCCCAAAACAATGGTTAGAGATCTTGATACCTCCTTTAAGCAGATTGTTGAGATTTCGAGAGCAATTATGATGGATGCCTCAATCATCATTATGGATGAGCCGACGACTTCCCTTACAGATCAGGAAATTGAACGAGTTTTTGAGATGATGGAGACTTTAAAAAAGCAGAATGTGGGAATAGTTTTTATATCTCATAAACTAAATGAGGTTATAGAATTCTGTGACCGCTACTCGGTTTTGAGAAATGGTGAACTGGTGGCCGAAGGAATGGTCAGCGAGGTTAATGTTGACCAGCTGGCAAGAGCAATGGTCGGCCATGAACTGAGAACTAAATCGCTGCAGCGAAAAACTGAGTCCGGCAGAGAAGTTCTGCGGGCTGAAAATTTAAGCTATAATAATGATTTTAAAAATATTTCTTTTAGCGTACATCAGGGAGAAATCCTGGGGGTGACCGGGCTTTTAGGAGACGGCAGGCAGGAGCTATTTCAGGCTATATTTGGCAGTGGGGAGATAGAAGCTGGAGAAATTTATTTAAATGATCAGAAAGTGGAGATCAAAAACAGTACTGATGCCCTGCAGAAGGGGATTGGTTATTTGCCGCGGGACCGAAAAGAGAACGGGATTATAAAAGATATGGATATTTTTGAAAATGCTTCAATAGTGACCTGGCCGTTATTTGATAACTTTGGAATTATTGACCGGGAAAAACAGGAGCAAAAATTCAAAGCACAGGTTGAAAGACTTAGAATCAAGATGGGGAAAAAAACTGATCCAATCAACAGTCTCTCCGGTGGTAATCAGCAGAAAATTGTGCTTACCAAATGGTTAATTGCAAACCCGGAGATATTTATTCTGGATAACCCGACTCAGGGTGTTGATGTAGGAGCAAAAGAGGATATTTATGATATTATTCTGGAGCTGGCTGCAGAAGGGATTGCAGTGGTCATTTTATCAAGTGAAGCCAAAGAGATTATTCGGATCTGTGATCGGGCTCTGGTGATGTATCATGGTGTTATTCAGGGAGAACTGAGCCAGGCTGAGATGAGTGAACACGAGATTATGCGGCTGGCAACAGGAGCCAGTTTAAATTCAGTGCAGGAGGGGGCAGAAGATGCAAAAAAATAGCAATCAGAATTCAGAACAGGGATTTAAGCAGTGGTTTATCAAAAAGTGGTCCACTGAACCAATTTTCAGCACCGGGGTCGCTCTAGTAGTGATGATTATTTTACAGACCTGGAGTCTTGGTTTTGATTATGATTCTTTTGGCAGCTGGTTTTTTACCTGGACTAATAACTGGATAAATATTTTGAGAAATAATGCCGGGGTTGGCTTGATAGCGCTTGGCATGTCTTTTGTTATCATGTCAGCTGGGATTGATCTTTCAGTTGGTTCGACAATGGTGGCAGTCGGAGCAGCATTAATGATGCTGATCGATAGAGGCCCCAATGGGATTTTAATAAATTTAGGAATTGAAGGGATTCCGGCAATTTTAATTGCAGTTTTAGTCTCACTTGCCTTCGGCTATTTTCTCGGAAATTTAAACGGGATTTTAATTACCAGGGGTGGAATACCACCTTTTGTGGTAACTCTGGCTACAATGAAGCTCTACCGCAGTGTAACCCAGCACTTTATGCAGGGCTATAACCCGCGGGTGCCGCTTGAGTTTTTGCCGATTTCAAATTACCAGATCGGTCCTTTTCGAATCATGCCTATAATTTACTGGTTTTTGATTGCAGCAGTATTATATTTTATGTCCAAGCGGACGACCTTTGGCCGCCAGATAATTGCTGTCGGCTCCAATGAGCGCTCGGCCAACCTGTCTGGAGTTAATGTCAAAAAAGTTAAGCGCCGGGTTTATGCGATTACTGGTCTGCTGGTCTCCTTTGCGGCAATTATTCAGGTTTCCCGGATCGGTTCGATGGATTATGCCAATGCTGGCAGCGGTTATGAGATGGAAGCTATCGCAGCAGCTGTTGTTGGTGGAACCAGTATGAGTGGTGGTCGGGGAACGGTTATCGGTACCTTACTTGGTGTTTTAATTATCGCTGTGATGAATAACTTGCTCAATCTACTCGGAGTACCGCCATTTCTCCGGGAAGCCTTTAAGGGCCTAATTTTACTCGGAGCAGTTTTAATGCAGAAAAAGCAGAAAACAGTTTGATTTTTAAAAGGCTATTATTCAAAAATATCTTTTATTTAAGCGACCAGAAAAGGATGTGATCTGATGTCAAAGCTTAAAGTTGGAATTATTGGTACAGGCTTTGTAGGAACAGCCCATGTTGAAGCTTTGAGGAGACTCAGCAAGGTAGAAGTCAGAGCAGTTGTAGCCAGCAGCCTCGAATCTTCAAAAAAGGCGGCAGAAAAGTTGAATGTTCCGGCATATTATGCTGATTATCAAAAAATGCTGGCAGAAGAGGAGCTGGATGTTGTCCACAACTGTACTCCCAACTACCTTCACTTTCCGGTCAATAAGGCTTTTTTGGAGTCGGGAGTCCATGTTTTTGCCGAAAAACCGCTGGTGATGAATACAAAAGAAGGCAGCAAGCTCCTGGAAATAATTGCAGACAAAAACATATATGCCGGGGTGAATTATAATTACCGCCACTATCCTCTGGTTAAAACGATGCAGAATCAGGTGCAGGAGGAGCTGGGAAAGCTCTTTCATATTCAGGGACATTACCTGCAGGACTGGATGCTTTTTGAAGATGACTACAGCTGGAGGGTTGACCCCGAAAAAGGAGGTAAATCGCGAGTTGTGGCCGATATTGGCTCTCACTTCTGTGATCTCTTGCAGTATCTGACCGGCAAGAAAATAATGCGTTTAATTGCTAACACAAAAATTGTGCATCCGGAGCGGAAAAGACCGCTCTCTGAAGTGAAAAGTTTCGCCCAGGCAGAAGAAGAGGTAGAATACGAAAGCTATCAGGTGGAGACAGAAGATTATGCCTCTGTACTTTTTGAGCTGGAAGATGGTACAGCCGGTAATTTTACTGTTTCTCAGGTTGATGCCGGCCATAAAAATGATCTTTTTATCGAGATCAGCGGCAGCAAAAAAAGCTTAAGCTGGTCTCAGGAAAAGGCCAATCATCTTTTTAGCGGCCATCGGGAAAAGGCCAATCAGGATTTAGTTCGCGATCCTTCACTTTTAGAGGGGAAGGCTGTCGAGCGCTGCTATTATCCCGGCGGTCATATTGAGGGCTGGTCTGAAGGCTTAAAAAATTCAATTAAAGATTTTTATGACTGTATCCTGGCATCAGGAGACCCGGCTGATTATGATTTTGCCACTTTCGCTGACGGTCAGCAGGAAGTAAAGATCACGGAAGCTATTTTAAAGAGCAGCCAAGAGAAGACCTGGGTGGAAATAGAATAATCCAAATAATTTGTAAGCAATTTTGAGCTGGATTTGACTGATGAATTTTTTGAAATAAAAAAGAGCCAATTGCAAAGGAGTGTTGATTATGGGACGCAAAGTAACACTATTTACCGGCCAGTGGGCAGACATGAAATTTGAAAATTTAGCTCAGAGAGTTAGTGAAATCGGTTATGATGGTCTGGAAATTGCCTGCTGGGGAGATCATTTAGATGTGCAGAAGGCGGCAGAGGAGAGTTCCTATGTAGAAAAGAAACTGGAGATTCTGGATAAATATAACCTTGGAGTCTGGGCCATCGGCAATCACCTTACTGGCCAGTGTGTGGGTGACCGCTATGATCCCCGCCTTGATAATTTCGCCCCGGAAAAGTATGCAGGTAAACCAGATGAAATCAGAAAATGGGCAATAGAGGAGATGCAGCTGACAGCAGTGGCTGCCAAAAATCTTGGTGTGGATACAGTTACCGGTTTTACCGGTTCTCCAATCTGGAAGTTCTTCTACTCCTTTCCCCAGACCACCCAGGAGATGGTCGAAGAGGGCTTTGAGCGAATCGTTGAACTATGGAATCCAATTCTTGATGTTTTTAAGGAAAATGGAGTCAAATTTGCTCTTGAAGTTCACCCGACAGAAATCGCCTTTGATTTTTACACAACCGAAAAGCTGCTGGATAAGTTTGACTGGCGGCCTGAATTTGGCATCAACTTTGACCCGAGCCATTTAATCTGGCAGGGGCTGACTCCCCATCTCTTTTTGCGGGATTTCAGTGAGCGGATCTACCATGTGCATATGAAGGATGCGGCAGTAACCTTAAACGGCAGAGAGGGTATTTTAGGTTCTCATCTCCCCTTTGGTGACCGCCGCCGCGGCTGGGATTTCCGTTCTCTCGGCCATGGAGATATAGATTTTGACGAGATCATCCGCGAGCTTAACAAAATGAACTACACCGGCCCCCTTTCTGTAGAGTGGGAAGACAGCGGAATGGATCGTATCTATGGTGCCCGAGAGGCACTAAACTTTGTCCGCAAGATTGACTTTAAAGCCTCTGAGCTGGCCTTTGATGATTCAATGGAAAAATGATATCTTATTGAACCAGGTCCAAAACGGCCGTTTTGGACCTGGTTCAAGTGCGATGATTCACAAATAGAGAGGGGCGATGATTTTGGCAGAGGAATATTATCAGGAAAAAATAGATTCAATTATTAAAGAATTCAAGACTGATCCGGAAAGTGGATTGAGCTCGTCTGAACTGGAGAAGAAAAAACAAGAACACAGTCCCAATAAAATTCGGGAATCAGAGGGAGTTTCTTTCTGGAAAATTCTTTTAAATCAGCTTAAAGATCTGATAATCATTATTTTAATCATTGCAGCTGCACTTGCCTTTTTGATCGGAGATACTCTGGAAGGCTATGCAATTCTGGCAGTCATTGTCTTTAACACAATTATTGGCTTTGTGACTGAATACCAGGCCCAGAAGGCAGTCGCTTCTTTAAAAAATGTTTTGAGCAAAAAGGCAATGGTAATTCGGGAAGGCAAGAAGAAAGAAATCGAAGCTGTTGATCTGGTGCCAGGAGATATTATTTTTATCGAAGAAGGAGATCAGATACCGGCAGATGCAAGGCTGATTGACTCCAATAATTTAACTATTAATGAAGCTTCGCTGACCGGGGAATCCGAAAGTGTGGCCAAGGAGGCAGCGGTCCAGTTTGATTCGGAAAAGACACTGGCTGAAAGAAATAATATGATCTACATGGGAACCACAGCCGCCCGCGGTAAAGGGAAGGCAGTGGTTACTGCAACTGCAGAAGATACAGAAATTGGCAAAATTGGAGCTATGCTGGACGAAACTAAGGAGGGTAAAACCCCTCTTGAAAAAAGACTGGAGAGGCTCGGTAAATCCCTGATAAAAATTACCCTGGTGGTAATTGCTGTGCTGACAGTGCTCGGAATTGTTATGGGACGTCCGGTCTATGATACAGTTAAAACTGGAATTGCCCTGGCAATTGCTGCTGTTCCTGAGGGGCTGCCGATAATTGCAACTGTGACGCTGGCGATCGGGATGAAGAAGATGGTTGAGCATCAGGCTCTGGTCAGAGAACTTCTGGCAGTTGAAACTCTGGGCTCAGTAACCACAATCTGCACAGATAAAACGGGAACAATCACTGAAAATCAGATGACACTGCGAAAAATTTATCTAAATGACCATTTAATCGAAATCAGCGGTACCGGCTATCAGCCGGAGGGAGATTTTCTGCTTGCAGGTGAGAAGATTGAGCCGGAAGCCGAGGCGAGTCTGGAGCTGACTTTAAAAGCAGGATTGCTCTGCACTTCAGCTGAGTTAACAAAAGAAGATGGAGATTATAAGGTTCTCGGAGAGGCTACAGAAGGAGCTCTTTTAACTGCCGCCAGCAAGGCTAACTTTTCCAAGGAGAGTTTAAAAGAAGAAGGTTATCAGAAGCTTGCCGAAATCCCTTTTAACTCAGACTATATGTATATGGCAGTCAGCTACGCCCTGCCCGATGGCAGAGAACACCTTTATTTAAAGGGTTCACCGGATGTGGTGCTTGAGATGTGTGATTCGATCATGATCAACGGTAAGAAAGAGGAATTAACTGAGGCTAAAATTGAAGAAATTCAGGCCAAAAATAAAAAGCTGGGGGAAGAAGGTCTCCGCATTCTGGGAGTTTCCTATCAAGAAGGGAATAATTTAGATTCGGAAGAAAAACTGCAGACTGAGATTGAAAATTCTCTCACATTTCTGGCCCTGACTGCAATTATTGACCCACCACGAGAGTCAGTAAAGGAAGCAATTAAAGAAACTAAAAAAGCAGGAATCAAAACAAAAATGATCACCGGTGACCAGATGGATACAGCTGCTGCTATTGCCAGAGAAGTGGGGATTGCAGGCAGTGATAATGTAATCAGCGGTCAGCAGATTTCTAAAGCTTCTGCTGGAGAATTAAGAGAACTGATTAAAAATAATTCTGTTTTCTCTCGGGTTACCCCGGAGAATAAGCTGCAGATTATAGAAGCCTTAAATCAGGAAAAAGAAATCACTGCCATGACTGGTGATGGCGTAAATGATGCTCCGGCCCTTAAAAAAGCAGATATTGGGGTTTCAATGGGCAAAAGAGGAACCTCAGTTGCCAGAGAGGCTTCGGATATGGTGCTTTTGGATGATGATTTTGCCACAATTGTAACTGCTGTGCGTGAAGGCAGGGTTATATTCGATAATATCCAGAAGTTTATCTACTTCCTCTTTTCCAACAATCTGAGCAAGATTATTTATATTTTCTTAGGGATTATTTTCAATCTGCCGCTGCCGCTTCTGGCAATGCAGATTCTCTGGATCAATGTAGTGATCGATGTTTTCCCGGCCCTCTCACTGGCCTGGGAAAAAGATGAGGACAATATTATGGAGCGGGAGGCTACAACCGAAAGAAATATCATGGATAAGGCATTTAAGAAAAAAGTTGGCCTGCACAGTCTTATCCTGGCAGCAGGACCGATGCTCCTATACCTCTGGGCCTTAAATGGAAGCTACAGTCTGGAGATCAGTCGGACCTTAAGTTTTAGTTCACTGGCCTTTATTCAGTTGTTCCATGTTTTCAATGCCCGCCGCAAATCAGGACTGGCTTTTGATAAGACTGTTCTGGAAAATCACTACCTCTGGCTGGCGGTAGGAATTGGAATAGTATTTCAGCTGGCGGCTATTTATTTAGCACCACTGCAGAATATACTTTCTACAGTGGCTATCCCAGCAGAGTTGTGGCTGCCGACAGCTGCAGCGATTATTCTGCCGATGCTGATCATTCAGTTGATCAATGTTTTTACCGGCAGATAAGTTTTGTACCTGGTTAAAGTATTTTATTTCACAATATATTTTCTAGGAATTAATCGTTTATTTACGATTAACGATTATTATGCTATAATATTTGACAGGAGGGATTAATGATGCAGAATTCAGAAGCAGAAATAAAGAAGAATGTAAAGAAAAATTACAGTAAAGTAGTAGAAAAGGACAGCAGTAGTGGCTGCTGCAGCTCTTCCTGCTGTGGGAGCTCAGCCAATGAAGAAGCAAAAGCTAAAAAACTGGCAGAAAAAATGGATTACAGTCAAAAAGATTTAGAATCAGCTTTTGCAGAAGCAAATTATGGTCTCGGCTGCGGCAACCCGGGAGCAATTGCCAATTTAAAAGCAGGAGAAACTGTTTTAGATTTAGGCTGTGGAGCCGGTTTTGATGTCTTTTTAGTTGCTCATAAAGTAGGAAATAAAGGAAAAGTGATTGGTGTTGATATGACTGAAGCAATGATCAAAAAAGCAAAGGCTAATGCTGAAAAAAATGAAGTTAACAATGTAGAATTTATCCTGGGAGAAATAGAGGATCTGCCTCTTGCTGACAACAGTGTAGATGTCATAATTTCTAACTGTGTAATCAATCTATCACTGGCTAAGCAGAAGGTCTTTGCTGAAGCGAAAAGGGTCTTAAAAAGTGGCGGTAGACTTGCAATCTCAGATATTTTAAAAGCTGAGGAATTTCCGGCAGAAATTAAAGCAAATCTGGATAACTACAGAGGCTGTGTGACCGGAAGTATTGAAAGGGATAAATTATTATCAATTTTAGAAGGAGTAAATTGCGAAGCAAATGAGGCTTTTAATAACAGTAAGTACAGAGGATGATGATTTTTCTTTACCCCAAAAACATGGTATATAAGGGTCTTATTCAGGGAAAAAGCATTAAAATAAATAAAT
>Ga0208153_100254_pt1 | contig 18848 bp, 17 predicted proteins | sample Wag42014_10_18_FD_187331 | JGI IMG/M metagenome (GOLD analysis project Ga0208153, IMG submission 187331) | Deep subsurface shale carbon reservoir microbial communities from Ohio, USA - Utica-2 Time Series 2014_10_18 (SPAdes) (version 2) ... | reverse complement strand
ATCTAATTATTGGTGACTTTACCGGAATGATTGGAGATCCAACCGGGAAATCTGAGACCAGAAATCAGCTGACTAAAGAAGAAGTTTTAGAAAATGCCCGTACATATGAAGAACAGTTTTCTAAAGTGCTGGATCCAGAAAAAACCAATGTTGTTTTTAATGGAGACTGGTTAAATGAGATGGACTTTGCTGATGTTTTAGAACTATCAGCTCACTATACAGTTGCCAGAATGCTGGAGCGTGACGATTTTTCCAAACGCTACAGTGCCGGTAAGCCAATTGGAATTCACGAATTTTTCTATCCTCTAATGCAGGGTTATGATTCGGTAGCAATCGAAGCCGATGTGGAATTGGGTGGAACTGACCAGCGTTTTAACCTTTTAGTAGGACGCAAATTACAGCAGGAATACGGTCAGGAGCCGCAGGTTGTACTGATGATGCCACTTTTAGAAGGTTTAGATGGTGTCAATAAGATGAGTAAGAGTCTGGATAATTATATTGGGGTTTACGATGAGCCTGCTGATATGTTTGGTAAGGTAATGTCAATTCCTGACGATATGATTATTCGTTATTTTGAACTTTTAACTGATGTTTCAATTGAGCGTCTTAACGAAATGAAGGAAAAGCTCAGCCGGGATGATTTTAACCCAATGGAGTTAAAAAAGGAGCTGGCCCGGGAGATAGTTACAGAATATCACGACGAAGAAGCTGCTGTTAAAGCCCGCCAGGAATTTGAAAGTGTCTTCTCTAAGGGGAACCTGCCGGAAGATATTCCTGTAATTGAAATTGCGGAAGCAGATTTAGAAGATGGTGAACTCTGGATTGTGAAACTGGTAGCTGCAACTGGATTAGTTGATTCCAACAGTCAGGCCCGCCGGATGATCAAACAGGGTGCTGTTACAATAGATGATCAGAAGTATGAAAAGATTAATCTGGATATTGAAGTTGAGGACGGAATGATTATTCAGATTGGAAAACGCCGCTTTGCTAAAATTAAATTGATATAACTTTCTCTTAGATATTAATCTTCACAACGCTTTTCATTCAGAATTAATTATGGATTGTTCTAACTCGCTTTGCTCAAACATTGAACAATCTATTTCATAATTAATTCTATTCCAAGCTGTTACGATTTGAAATATATAAGAGAAAGTTAATCAATTGGCAATTAAATTTAAGCTAAATCAGCTTTCCTTCCCGAAGGAACGTCCTGTTCCTCGGTCAGCTCAGAGCATCCGTGCTCTTCGAGCTGATTTAGCTTTAATATTCATCAAGTTTATTTAATAAAAATTATTAAAGTCATTAAATTTGATTTTTTGATTTAAAAATCTCATTTATAAAAGCAGAAAAATAAATATACCTTTTAATAACTAATTTAATTTAGCTGCAGCGTCAGGTTGATCCATGTACTTTTGCTAATATAGTTTATATTGCAGCAATATTCTAGTGAAAAATTTATGTTTAAATAACAAGGAGAAGGATAAATTTTTACTTTCTCTCAGATATTTTAAAGCGTCGTGGAGATTAATATCTGAGAGAAAGAAATAAATTTATAGAGAGGAAGGTTTTAATGATTAAAAGTGGAGATGAAATAAGACAGGCTTATCTTGATTTTTTTGAGTCAAAGGGTCACTTAGTTATGGATAGTGCACCGCTGATTCCCAAAAATGATCCGAGTCTGTTGTGGATAAATGCCGGGATGGCTCCTTTTAAGCCTTATTTTGACGGCAGCCTTGAGCCACCTAAAAAGCGTATTGCTACCAGCCAGAAGTGTATCCGTACAAATGATATAGAAAATGTCGGTAAAACAGCCCGCCACCACACCTATTTTGAGATGCTGGGTAATTTTTCTTTTGGCGATTATTTTAAAGAAGAGGCCATTACCTGGGCCTGGGAGTTTGTAACAGAAGTATTGGAACTGGATCAGGATAAGCTCTGGATAACAATTTATAGAGAAGATGAAGAAGCTTTTAAAATCTGGCATGATCAGGTTGGGCTGCCGGAAGAAAGAATTGTCCGCATGGGGAAAAAAGAAAATTTCTGGCAGATTGGAACTGGTCCCTGCGGTCCCTGTTCGGAGATTCATTATGACCGCGGTGTAGAAGCTGGAGATAGTGAAGAAGATGTACTCGGTGGTGAGGGTGACAGATATTTAGAAATCTGGAACCTGGTATTTACTCAGTACAATTATACTGAGGCGGGAGAATACAAAGAATTACCAAATAAAAATATAGATACCGGAATGGGTCTGGAGAGGGTTGCATCAATTCTGCAGGAAACTGAAACCAACTTTGAAACAGATTTAATTAAACCGATTATCGATCAGGTAGTAGAAATGACAGGTATTCCCTATCAGCAGGATCAGGAGAGTGTTACTGCTTATCGAGTCATTGCCGATCATATTCGTTCAGCTTCTGTTGCTATTTCCGATGGAGCTCTGCCTTCCAATGAGGGACGTGGTTATGTAATTAGGCGGCTGATTAGAAGGGCTGCTCGTTATGGCCGCAAACTTGGTTTTAAAGAACCATTTTTATATAAATTAGTAGAAAAAACAGCTGAGATTGTAAAGGGAGTTGCTCCCGATTTAAAAAAACAGCTGGCTCATGTTAAAAATGTGCTTAAATCTGAAGAAGAAAGTTTCTTAAAAACCCTGGAACAGGGCTTAAATATTTTAGAGGAAATGCTGGCTGAACTTGAAGCCGAAAATAAAGAAGTACTGGCCGGTAAGGATGCCTTCCGCCTCTATGATACTTACGGCTTTCCCCTTGATTTAACTGAAGATATTGCAGCCGAAGCCGGAATTAAAGTTGATGAAGATGGTTTTGAAAAAGAGATGGAAGCTCAGCGGAAAAGAGCTCGCGAAGCCAGAGAGGAAACTTCTTTCAGCAGTGGTGAGGTAGAAAAGTTATACGCAGAGTTTAAAGCTCAAATTGAGGAAGATAACTTTACCGGTTACCACTCCCTCAAAGAAAAGACTAAAGTTGTTGGCCTGCTCAAAGATAAGCAGAAGGTCGAAAAGCTTGGTAAGGGGGAAAACGGTGAGATTATTCTTGCAAAGACTCCATTTTATGCAGAAAGTGGAGGTCAGATTGGGGACAAAGGGGTAATTAAGTCTGATAATTTTGAGGCAGAGGTTAAGGAAACTATTAAAAAAGCTGATGTTTTTGTTCATCAGGTAGAAGTAAATAGAGGTGAACTCAAGCCTGGTTCTGCTGTGGAAGCAGTAGTATATCATAACCGCCGTCTGGCAACTGCCCGTCATCATTCGGCAACTCATCTGCTTCATAAAGCTTTAAAAGAAGTCTTAGGTGAACATGTAAATCAGTCAGGTTCTCTGGTAGCTCCAGATAGATTGCGTTTTGACTTTACTCACTTTTCTGCTCTTACAGCAGAGGAAATTGATGAGATTGAAAGAAAAGTAAATCAGGCAGTAATGAAAAATTATTCTGTTCAAACTGAGATAAAAGATATTGATGAAGCTAAAAAGATGGGAGCGACTGCTCTTTTTGGTGAAAAATATGGCGAAGAAGTCAGAGTTGTTAAAATGGGTAATTACAGCCTTGAATTATGTGGTGGAACCCATGTTGATGCTACTGGTGACATCGGAGCCTTTAAAATTGTTTCGGAAAGCGGTATTGCTGCTGGAGTAAGAAGAATTGAAGCAGTAACCGGCGAATATGCTCTTGATTACTTTAATTCAAAACTTGATCTTTTAAATAAGACTGCCGCTAAACTAAAAACTGAGCCTGATAATTTGCTGCAGCGGGTTAAACAATTGCAGAAAGAACAAAAAAATCTGGAAAAAGATCTGGAAGCATTAAAACAGAAATTAGCTGGTTCGAAAAAAGACGAATTGATTGACCAACTGCAGGAAGTAGAAGGAGTAAATTTACTGACAGCAGAATTGGATGGACTTGATAATTCAGCCTTAAGGAATTTAAATGATCAGCTGAAAGATAAAGTTGATTCGGCTGTAATTGTGCTGGCCAGTAAAGGAGCCAACAAGGTTATTTTTGTTGCCTCTGTTACTGATGATCTTATTAAAAAAGGATTTAAAGCTGGAGATATTATCTCAAAAGTAGCCCGAATTGCCGGTGGAGGTGGAGGTGGACGTCCTGATATGGCCCAGGCAGGAGGTTCAAAACCAGAAAAGACTGCTGAGGCACTGGCAGAAGTAGAAAAAATTGTGAGGGAAATTGAAGGCTGATTAAATAAAATATTAAATTAAGCTTTATAAGTAAAAATTACTGATAAAAACAAGGAATTTGCAGCTGGCTGCAGAAATAATAATATAAGGCAAATTAAAATACGGGATGTGATATATATGGCCGCAGAAGATTTTAATGATAAAACTATGAGATTTAAGATTAATAAAGAAGAATTAAGTGAAGCAGCATTTGTGCTGGGTAAGGTTTCTAAGGCCCTGGAGGAAAAAGGGTATAATCCTATTAACCAAATTGTCGGATATTTACTTTCTGGAGATCCTGCTTATATAACAAGCTACAAAGATGCCCGGACAATGATTAGAACTATTGACCGCGATGAGATTATAGAAGAATTACTGCGGAGTTACTTAAATAACTAGCAGGATGATAGTGTTAAGGCAGCTGAATTTTCTCAGCTGTCTTTTTTTAACTAAAGATATCAAAAAATGTAGAATATTAACTAAGGAAAACAATAAATGTCTTGTTATTAGTCTTTTTTTTATATAAGATTTGCTTAGAACAATTAATTACAATAGGAGGAATAATAATGAGATATGCAGTGATTGGAACTGGCTCCCGTTCAGCAATGTATTATGAAGCCTTAGTTGAAAATGAAAAAATAGCAGCAGAAAATGAACTTGTTGCTCTGCTTGACTTAAATCAGACCAGAATGAATTATGTTAACGAAAAATTAGGTCTGGAGCTGCCAACCTATAAACCACATCAGTTTGATGAGATGCTGGCAGCAGAAAATATCGAAGGAATTGTTGTAACTACCAAGGATTCCCACCACCATGAATATATTATTAAAGGTTTAAAAAACGATCTAAAAGTGATTACCGAAAAGCCGATGACCACCAATGAAGCTAAAAATCAAGAAATATTAGAGGCTATGGAAGAGACAGGTAATGACCTGACTGTTACTTTTAATTACCGCTATTCTCCTTACCGCTCTAAAGTAAAGGAAATGCTGCAGGAAGGAGTTATTGGTGAGGTGACAATGGTCGAATTCCACTGGTATCTTGATACAACTCACGGTGCTGATTATTACCGCCGCTGGCACGGAGAAAAGAGAAACTCAGGCTCCCTCTGGGTACATAAGGCAACCCATCACTTTGATTTAGTTAACTGGTGGCTTGATTCTGCTCCCGAAGAAGTTTTTGCCTTTGGCGAAAAAAGATTTTATAAACCAGAAACATTCCAGTATAGAATGAGATGTAAGGATTGTGATGTTAAGGATGAATGTAATTTTGAGTTAGATATGAGTTCTTCAGATAAACTTTCTGCTCTTTATCTGGATGCAGAAGCTGAAGACGGCTACTTTAGAGATCGCTGTGTATTCTCTCCAGAAATAAATATCTGGGATACAAGAGCTCTGACTGTCAGGTATCAGAACAGAGCACTTTTAAGTTATTCACTTAATAACTATGCACCTTATGAGGGATATAAAGTTGCCTTTATTGGAACTGAGGGAAGAATTGAACAGGATGTTGTCGAAGCTTCTTATATTAGCGGACATGATGGAGAATTAGAAAGACAGACCCCGGATAATAATATCAGGCTGGAAGTTTTTCCACTTTTTGAAGAGTCCTATACAATTGATGTAGAAGTGGAAGAGGGTGGACATGGTGGAGGAGATAAGCGTTTATTAGAAGATATTTTCCTTGAAAATCCTGAAGCAGATCCACTGGGACGACAGGCAGGTGGCTATGATGGGGCAATGTCAATTTTAACAGGTATAGCAGCCAGACGGTCAATTGAAAAAGATCAGCCAATTAAGATAGATAATTTGGTAGAATTTCCATCAAGATTAACAAAATAATTTTGATTAGCAAATATAGTTTAACTCCCTATTAAGTAGATAAGACTTCTGATTAATTTCAGAAGTCTTAATTGCTATTAAGACATAAAAATTATGGAGTGATAAAATTGAATTCATTTAAAAGATTTTTAAACTATGTTAAACCTTACTGGCATTATATTTTATTTGCTGCTTTTGGGGGAACAATTAAATTTGTTCTGCCAATGATTTTTCCCCAGATTATGCGATATTTTGTTGACGAAATCCTTGTTAATGCGGGCAATATATCTGTCGGTCTGAAATCTGAGTATATTAGTAAAATCCACTATTATTCTTCGTTGATGATTGGCCTTTATTTTTTCGTCTGGATTCCAGGGGTTTATATTCGACATAAATATGCAGGTAAACTAGCTCAGAGTGTAGTTTTTGATCTTCGTTATAATCTATTTAAGCATATTCAGAGAATGTCTGCTTCTTATTTTGATCAAAATAAATCAGGAGCCATTGTAACCAGATTAATCAGTGATATTCAGCTCTGTCAGAATATGCTAAATAGTGCTATGACAAATGTCTGGATTGATGGGTCTATTTTAATATTTCTGCTGATTATTATGTTTAAGATGGATGTAACACTGACTCTGATCAGTTTATCAATTCTACCTTTTTATATAATGATAATTAAAACTATAGGCCAGCGGGTTAAAGAATCGAGTAGAATGGTTCAGGATGAAATCGAAAATATTCAGGGGGATGTTCAGGAAAAAATATCAGGAGCAACTGTTATTAGAGCTTTTACAATGGAAAAACAGGAAGAAGAAAAATTCGAAAAAAAATCTAAAAAACTTTTTAATTTTAATATGAATCGAGTTAAACTCTCTTCTATTAACAATGCTTTAAATGGTTTTTTAATTAAAATAGCACCTGTAATTATAATCTGGTTTGCTTCAATAAGTATTCTTAATGGTAATCTATCAATTGGTGAGATGACAGCTTTTTATGCCTATCTGGGTATGTTCTATATGCCAATTGAACGATTTTCTCGGCTAAATGTTGTTTTTTCGAATTCAATGGCGGCTATCGATAGAGTTTTTGAGGTTTTTGATAAAACACCTGAGGTGCAGGAAAAAGAAAATGCCCGAGAATTCGTTGATATGGAGAAAAAAATAGAATTTAAAAATGTTAATTTCTCCTATAATGGGGAAGAAAAAGTTTTAAAAAATATAAATTTGACTGTAGAAAAAGGAGAAAAGATTGCTTTTGTAGGGGCAAGTGGAGCCGGGAAATCCTCTCTGGTCAATTTGATTCCTCGTTTTTATGATGTATCTTCAGGTAAAATCTTAATTGATGGAGAAGACATAAGAGAATTTAAGCTAAAATCACTGCGAGAAAAGATAGGAATAGTTCTTCAGGAGGCAATTTTATTTAGCGGTACTCTTAGAGAAAACATTCTTTACGGGAAAAAAGATGCTGCGGAAGAAGAAATAATCAAAGCGGCTAAAGCAGCTAATGCTTACGATTTTATTATGCAGCTGGAAAACAATTTTGAATCTGAGGTCGGTGAAAGAGGTGCGCGCCTTTCGGGAGGACAAAAACAGAGAATAACAATTACCAGAGCTTTTTTAAGTGACCCTTCCATTTTAATTCTTGATGAAGCCACTTCTTCACTTGATTCTAGATCCGAAAATTTAATCCAGGAGTCTTTAGAAAAATTAATGGAAGGAAGAACAACTTTTATTATTGCACATCGTCTTTCTACAATTATGAATGTGGATAAAATTGTAGTTTTGGAGAAAGGAGCAATTAAAGAAATAGGCAGTCATCAAGAATTACTGCAGAAAAATGGCCTTTATAAAAAATATTTTAAAGAACAGTTTCAGGAGGCGATTAAATATTCAAAAGAGGATTTGCTGGAAAACTCAACTACTTAACTGAATAAATTTAGTATTCGAAACTATTTTCTGAAAATGTTTTTTATCTAGCTAAAGACCTCTGATTAGAGGTCTTTTACTTTTCTGTATTCAAGTGGTGATAAATCTGTAAAATCCTTAAAAATTCTGCCAAAATGAGTAATGTTATTAAAACCAACTTTGGTTGCAATTTCTGTAACAGAAAGATTACTCTGCAAAAGCAGTTTGCTTGCTTCTTTTATTCTTACATTATTTTTATATTCTACAAAGTTAAAGCCTGTAACTTCCTTAAACACACGGCTTAAATAGCCAGAGCTGTAATTAAATTTTTTTGCCAGTCTACCTAGAGTTAATTTTTCATTGTAATTCTGACTTATATAAGCAGCAATTTCAGAAATTTTCTTATGTTTCTGGTCCGGATACTTGAGATTTTGAATGGTTGATTTTGCCAGAATTCTTTTAATGAAAATTAACATTTCAGCAATAATTAAATTTATATATAAAGCATTTTCTGCATCTCTTTCTTTTTTTGATTCGGCAGTTAACTTAAATAGTTCTTCTTCCAGCCAGAGCTGCTGCTCTGGATTCAGGCTTAAAACATTTTCTTTTTTCTCAAAAATCCCAAAAAGTTCTGCTGCATTCATTTCGGCTGCCAGAGAAGAAAATAGATTCTCATCAAACTGAATTAAAATCCTTTCATGTTCAGGTTTTTTCCTATCAATAGTGCTGGTTTTATGAAGAATATTTTTATTAATTAAGACCAGATCCCCTTTTTTCACATGGTAGCTGCGCTGATTAATAAAATAATTGCGTTCACCTTTTAAGAGATAATAAATTTCAAATAGATTGTGGTAATGTTTTTGATCCATATTAAATGGTTCTGAATTTCTTTTTACATGAGTAATAACAGGTTTGTTCATTTTTCGCCTCCAGAGAATAAATTAAATTGATTAAATCACTTATCTTTAAGCTGAAAAATTTGCTTATTTACTAAAATGATTATATAATATTTTATTGAAGAAAGAAAATTGGAGGCAAAAGATTTGAGAATTTTAGGACTGGATTACGGTAACAAAAGAGTTGGAGTTGCAGTAAGTGATTCTCTGGGCTGGACAGCTCAGCCGCTGTCAACACTCAAAATGCACGGACATCAGGAACTGCTTTTAGAAATTAAAGAATACATAGATAAATATGCTGTAGAAAAAATAGTTGTCGGGATGCCCTATAACATGGATGGTTCAGTCGGAAAAAGAGCGGAAATAACTCAGGCTTTTGTTAACTTTTTAAAAAATAATCTTGAGCTTCCGATAATAATTCAGGATGAACGTCTAACAACAAGTCAGGCTAAAAATATTTTGCTGGAGGCTGATGTGAGTAGACAGGGTAGAAAAAAGGTGATTGATAAGATGGCTGCTGCTTTAATACTGCAGTCTTATCTTGATCAGCAGTAAAATTGCTATCCAGTATCAACAGTTAATTAAAAGAAAGGGGTAATTAAAATGAGTGATGGTAAGTTTTGGATTGACGAAGATAAAAAGGAATTAGTTTTATCAGATGGCACCGGAGAGAGCCGTTTTATAATAGAAGATGATCTGGTTATTGATGGGGTTAAATATCTAATAATTGTTGATGCAAGAGCGGGCGAAAATGCTGATGCAACAGTTGTTAAAATTTTAAATGAGGGTGAAGAAGAAATTATTATTCCTGTTGAAGAAAAAGAGGAATTTGAAAAAGTTCAGGCAGCTTACATAGAAGATATGGAGTAATTTTTAATTAAGCCGGCTGAGCTAAAAACCTGCTTTTATCTGGATGAATTTTTAGAAACTAAAGAATTAGATTATGAGAGGAAGAATATGAAGTTGAAAAGAACAGCCCTGGTATTTTTAGTTTTTATTATATTACTCAGTTTTTCGCTGAGGGCTTATTCTTTAATGGAGCCTATAAATGAACTCGATCCACAGGAAATTCTGGTTGAGATTGAAAAAGGAATGACAGGTCGTGCAATTGCGGAAAAACTGGAAAAAGAAGGAGTAATTAAATCTTCAACCATTTTCTATTTATTACTTCGATTTAAAGGGATTGATAATCTCAGAGCAGGTTATTATCGCTTTTCAACTTCCGATACTCCTCTAAAAATTATAGATAAACTGCAGCGTGGGGAAGAAGAAATATTTAAAATTACTATCCCGGAGGGATTTACTCTGCAAGAAATTTTAAATAGATTTGCAGCTCTGGAGATTCCTAAATATAAGAGAGATTTACTGGCCAGAGAAATAAATCGTCAGGTTGCAGAGCTAAAACTGCCAATGGATTTTTCTGATTCAGATTTAAGTAAAGATCAGATTTATCCGGCTGAAGGAATTATTATACCTACAACTTATAATTTCCCCCTCAGCTATAGTGAGAGTGACATAGCTGAAGAGCTGATAAATTATTTTGTAGAAAAAAGACTGCCACAAATTAAAGAGGCAGCTGCCAAAATGGATTATTCTGCTTATGAACTTTTAATAATTGCTTCTTTAATTGAAGAAGAAGGGAAACTAAAATCAGAAAATAAAACTATTGCTTCGGTTATTTATAACCGTCTGCAGGCAGGGATGCCGCTGCAGTTGGATGCTACTGTTCAATATGCTTTGCCGGAAAGAACTAAAAGAGTGTTATATAATGATTTAAAAATCGATTCTCCCTATAATACCTATCAGGTATCTAATCTGCCGCCAACTCCAATCGCCAGTCCCGGAGATCTTGCTGTAGAAGCAGCTATTAATCCTGCTCAAAGTGACTATTTATTTTATTTTGCCCGGGAGGACGGCAGTCATGTTTTTACAGAGAGTTATGACCAGCATCTGCAAAAACAGAAAGAACTAAATTATTAAAAGCAGAAAAATCATTAAGCAATCAGTCAAAAAGCAGGCAAAATTTAAGGAAGTAGATTATGAAAATTACCGATATTAACAATCAATTTGCTAAAAATAAATACATAGAAGCGGAATTTGTTGAGATTGAAAAAGAATGTAAAGCAAAGCATATTCCAATTATTGATCGCGATGCGGCAGATTTGCTTAAAATGCAGTTAAAAATTAAAAAACCCCATAAAATACTTGAGATTGGAACAGCCGAGGGTTTTTCAACATTATTACTGGCTAAATACAGTTCTCAGTGGTCAGAGATAACTGCTGTCGAAATTGATTCTCAGAGAGCTTTAAAGGCAAAAGAAAATTTTGCTCGTTTTAATTTTCAGGATAAAATCGATTTAAAGATTGGCGATGCTTTTGATATCCTAATGTATCTACAAAAAGATTATGATTTTATTTTTCTTGATGCTGCCAAGGGGCAGTATTTTTATCTTTTTGAATATTTAATGGAGCTTCTGGCTCCAGAAGGACTTTTAATTTCCGATAATGTGCTCTATAAAGGTAAGGTTTTAGAAACAGGTGAAACACATCATAAAATCAGGACAATAGTCAATAATTTAAAAAAATATTTAAAATTAATAATGAACCATCCAGAGCTTGATTCTACTATAGTGACTGCAGGCGATGGGATGGCAATTAGCAGGAGGAAGGATATAAATGAATAAAGTTGAATTACTGGCACCGGCAGGGAGTTTAGAAAAATTAAAAACTGCCATTTTATTTGGTGCAGATGCTGTATATTGTGGAGGTTTAAACTTTGGCTTAAGAGCTGGAGCTGATAATTTTACTGTTGAAGAACTGGAGGAAGGAATTGAATTTGCTCATCAGCGTAATAAAAAGGTTTATATGACTCTGAATATGATTCCTCACAATAAGGAGTTGGCTCAACTTCCAGAATATATAGATCAAATTAAAAAGCTCAATCTGGATGCATTAATTATTTCTGATCCAGGAGTTTTTGCTGCAGTTAAAAAAGAAATGCCGGAGATGGAAGTTCACATCAGTACCCAGGCCAACAATGTTAACTGGGCTTCGGCTTTATTTTGGGCGGATCAGGGTGCTGAACGGATTATTCTGGCCCGGGAGCTCAGTCGGGAGGAAATCAAAGAAATTATAGCAAAAACAAAAGGCAGAGTTGAACTGGAGTATTTTGTTCATGGAGCAATGTGTATTTCTTATTCTGGCCGCTGTCTATTGAGCAATTATTTTGTCGGGCGTGATGCAAATAAGGGAGACTGTGCTCAGTCCTGCCGCTGGAAATATCATCTGGTTGAGGAAAAGAGGCCTGGCGAATATTATCCAGTTGAAGAAAATGATCAGGGAACTTTTATTATGAATTCTCGCGACTTAAATCTGGCAGAAGAGATACCAGAACTAATCGATATAGGACTAAGCAGTCTAAAAATTGAAGGTAGAATGAAAAGTATTCATTATGCTGCCACAGTAGTTAATACTTACAGGCAGCTTATTGATCAGTATTACAGGGATCCTGAAAATTTTAAAGCTGATCCCGAACTCCTGGCAGAACTCAGAAAAATAAGTCATCGAGATTACACAAAAGGTTTTTATTATGGAAAACCTGGAGCTGAGGGGCAGCGATACGAAAGCTCTTCTTATTTGAGGAGTTACGATTTTATGGGAGTTGTTAGAGAATATGATAATTCTAAAAGGGAAGCTGTTGTAGAAGTCAGGAACAAGATTTTTAAGGGAGATGAGCTGGAATTTATAGTACCCGGGCAGAAAACTTTTACAGTTAATGCCTCTTATTTACTTGATGAAGAAGGGGCAGAAATCGATTCAGCTCCTCATCCAAAACAGCTAATTAGAATCCCACTTAAAATTGAAGTTCCTGCTGGATCGTTACTGCGCCGGCAAAAGGAGAATTAAGATGACGGATACTTTAAAGCTGAGATATGAGGTTGATCCTACAGAAATTAATTATATTGACATGATTATTAAAGCCTACGAGGGAGTTGGCATTGTAAATGTCGATCATGATAATCCAGGTGAAATTTGGATTGATGTTACAGAGGGCACCAAAAATGAGGTTAAAGAAATAATGTCTGATCTGGGGCAGGAATTTAAAGTGAGATTGATTTCAGAAGAATAATTTTTTATCTTATTAAAAAGGTTATATCCATTATTCCCTGTATTGACTACAATCTTAAATATTCTAAATAAGAACTGATTAAAATGTAAAATAAGAACATTTGACAATCAGTCAGTAATTGTTTATTATTAAGTTGATAATCATACATAATTTAATAAGTCGATAATGATTATTGATGTTGAACTGGAAGTAAAAGAAGGAGGAAGATTGTATTATACATTTAACTAGTAGTTTACAACAGTAATACGGTAAGATGTCAAGAGCAAAATAAGAAATAATTTAATTTATTTGACTAAAAATAGTTAAATCAGGCATAGTACTATCCGCCTAGCCTGAATAGTAATTTTTTCCAATTCAGCCCATGACTAAATAATAGTTCTGATAGAAAATAAAGTAAACAGACTAATTTGCAATAATTATCTACCTCCGTGGTTGATATATTTCGCCTTTGCTCAGCAAAGCAAAAACGAGACGCACAAATTTACGTGCTGTAAGCACGAGGGCTCTTTTGTGCTTGTGCTTTGGAACTTCATTATACTTTTTGTAGTAGTAGCTTTTGTAACTATCATTGTGTACTCTCAATGAATTAGCAGCTTCTACCAGGTAATATCTAAGATATTTATTACCCTTTTTAGTTAAATGAGTTTCCTCAGCAGTAAAAGAGCCTGATTGATACTGGGACCAGGTAAGACCAGCATATGAGGCGAGATTAGTTTCTTTGTCAAAACGATTGATATCACCAATTTCAGAGATTATTCCAGCTGTTAGAACTGGACCAATTCCATCTACTGTAATTAAAGTTTGAGGTATTGCTTTTAGCTGTCTTTTAAGAACTCTTTTAAGTCTTTTACTTTGACTCTGGTAAAACCTAATGTTATCAAATGTCATAGAAAGTGTCTGGGTGATTGCCTGATCTATTTCGGGTTTTAAGCGGTATGAATTGCGAGCAGCTTTTTTGAGTGCAGTGATTATTTTTTCAATTGGAGTGGATCCGCCTAATCTGTTGTTGCTGTTTTGATAGAGAAATTCAGCCAGCTCAAGGACATCAGTATTAACTATCTCCCTAAGTGTGTAGTTTTCCAGCAAAGCCATAGAGGCTTTAGTAAAAGTACCAAATGGAGACTTTTGGGTTAAATCTGAAAACTTAAGGAAGACCAGATTTAAGGCTCTAGCTTTTTCAGCTTTAATGTGCTGAGCTAGCTTGAATTTATGACGGGTAATCTGTCTTAAAGCTCTGTAGAGAGCTTCAGGAGAAGAAGAGTTTTCAACTCTACCAAAGCGTATTCTATCAGCGATTACCCAGGCATCAACGTTATCATTTTTAGGCAGATCAGTGTATGACTTTTTGAAATTACTAACTACTTTAGGATTGACTGTATAGATTTGGAGTTTGAAATTGGAATTTAACTGTTCATGGTTTTTAATGAGTCGGTAGCAGTGTTCCCAGAAGACATTAGTAGCTTCCATGCCAACTTTAATAATATCTGGTTGGAGGAGGTTGGCATTATCAGTAATTAGATTAATCAGTTTTAAACAACCTGGTCTGTTGTTTTTGACTGAATAGGAGTGGAAAACATCTTCTCCTTGATCATCCATTGCACAGGCTACAAGAGAGTCTTTGGCAACATCAATACCGACAAACATTTTATTAATATGAATCACCTCCTTTGGTTTGGGAGTCTAAAAAAGATAACCAGATTTAGTCCCTGAAAAACTGAGAGCTCAACAGCCTCGCCATTAGTGTTCACCAGTAAGTTTTGAGTACAGAGGCAGCTGCTTGCTAAAACAGCAGAAAACAGATGGGACACAGCATACGGGTTAGGAGTTCAATCAGTTTCAGGGGATCAGACTGTTTAAGTAGTCATGCAAATACATGCTACAGGGGGAATACTAGATCTACCCTGGATATCTTTGAATACCATTATATCAGGGACTAAATCTAAACTTAATGAAACAATCAAATTTATATTTAACTTAGTGATAAAGTTCAATTTTACTAAGTATATTATACGAGGGAGGTAATAGTGATGCTGAGTAAAAGCAGGATTTTAATCTCGGTGATGTTACTCCTCATAATGGTGGCTTTTGTCAATCTCGAGGAAGCGAAGGCTCTGGAACTGACTGAATTTGGAAGTAGAGCAATGAGCAGGGGAGACGAAGGAATAGATGTAGCTGTATTACAGCAGAAACTTAAACAGTTAAATTTTTATAAGGGAAATATAGATGGGATTTATGGAGGAGTTACAGTTAAAGCAGTTAAGAAATTTCAACAAGAAAATGGACTAAGTGTAGATGGCGTTTTTGGTGAGAGTTCTTTTAAAGTTCTACCTGAGTTAAAAGCACAGTTAAACTACAACATATCCAGAGATGATATTATCTTACTTGCCAGAATTATTCATGGTGAAGCTAGAGGTGAAGATTTTAGAGGGAAAGTTGCTGTCGGATCAGTTATTTTAAATAGAATTGTCAGTAATCAGTTTCCAAACACAATTAGAGATGTTATCTTACAGAAGGGACAGTTTAGTAGTTTAATGGATGGGCAGGCTAACTATTATCCGGGCGAAGAAGAACTGCAGGCTGCCAGAGCAGCTTTAATTGGATATGATCCAACTCTGGGTTCGATTTATTTTTACAATCCGGATATTGCTACAAATACTGCCTGGATATCTCGACGTAATTATGTAACCAGAATTGGTGGTCACGTATTTTTACGATAGAACAAAAAATGAAAGTTTCATAAATATAAATATAAATATAAATATTATTAATTAAACTATGTAGAAGCAAAAAAATAGCACCATTCCGGTGCTATTTTTTTAGATATTAATATCCAATTTTTGTTATTTGGGTAAAATATTATTTTTCTTCCTGCAGATTTTTCATATTCTCCATACATTCTCCGCAGATTGTTCTACCTTTATATTCGATAGTGTCATCTGCACTGCCGCAGAATATACAGGCTGGTTCATATTTTTTCAAAATAATTTTTTCTTCGTCAACGAAGATTTCCATTGGGTCTTTTTTATTGATATTCATAGTTTTTCTGAGCTCAATTGGAATTACCATTCTACCCAAATCATCAATTTTACGGACGATACCAGTAGATTTCATGTTAATTCTCCTTTCTTAACAAATTTCGACAAATTATTCTTATTTATTACATTATACAATTATTCAGACCCATAGTCAATACCCAAAAGTTATTTTTTTAAGTAAAAAATGGATATTTAAGCGAAAAAATTCAAAAAACTTATTAATATCTCTCCCGATTTATGATAGAATATAAACAGTCATCTAAAATGGGGTGTTATATATGGAAAAGTTAAAGGAAAAGTTTCAGAGAAAGTTAGCAGAAAATAATTATAAATTAACCAGGCAGAGAGAGATTATTCTGGAAACAATTCTGGCAAAAGAAAACTGGCATTTTACAGCCGAAGACTTATTTTCAGCAGTAAAAAAAAGGGATAAGGATATTGGCATGGCAACTATTTATAGAACCCTGGAGCTGATGCAGAATTTAGATATAGTACATGTTCTTGATTTTAATGATGATTCTCGTAAATACGAAATTCATCTTGAGGAGGCTCATCATCATCATTTAATTTGTAAAGGCTGTGGTAAGTTGATTGAATTTAGTGATCAGGATATAAATTATTTTGAAGCTGAGTTGGAAGAAAAATATAATTTTGAAATTACAGAACATAAGTTAAGATTTTATGGTTATTGTCAAGAATGTAAGGAGAGAAATTAAGCAAGAATAAAGGTTTTTTTTATTTATTATAGAATAGTATATATATAGCAATTAAGAGAGGTAGGTTGAGTTATGGAAGAAACTAAAAAATGCTTAAAAGATTTAATTGTATTTCAGAATCTTGACCCGGAGGAACTGGAGTTACTATGTGAAAATTCTTATGCTAAATTTTACGAAAAAGGTGAAGTTATCTTTTTTGAAAATGACAGTGTAAAAAAATTATATTTACTTGTAAATGGTAAGGTTAAACTTTCTATGCTTTCTGCAGAAGGGAAGGAAAAAGTACTGACAATTCTGCAGGAAGGAGATATTTTTGGTGAGCTTTCACTTTTTGACGAAGACCCTCATCCCTTAACAGCCGAAGTGATGGATGATGCCCGTCTGTTAATTATTCCCTGGAATGAAATGGAGAAGATGATTATTGACAGGCCTTCACTTGCAATTAAGATTATTGAGGCTCTTTCCAAAAAAACTAGACTTTTAACCAGTCAGGTAAGAGAACTGGTTTTTCAGGACGCTGCAGGTAGACTGGCCAGCCTGCTTTCGAGACTGGCAGAAGATTTTGGTCGAGAAATTGAAGATGGAACGGTGATTGATTTAGTTTTAACCCATCAGGAAATAGCAAATTTGATTGGCTCTTCCCGGGTTACAGTTACTAAATTGATCAATAAGTTTATTGATGATGGTGTAATAACAATTAAAAAACGAAAAATTATTATTAAAGATTTTGAATCACTGGGAGAACGTCTGCAGACAGTTTTTTAAATAAAGCTGGATTGAATCCCGGTGTTCCAATACATAGGAGACACGCTGGTATACTTTTCCAGCGTGTTTTAAGTTAAATAAAAGAATAACAAATTTAAGAATTCAGGAGGTAGAAGATGAGTATTTTTATACCAGATAGTGAAACAAAATTATATGGCTTACTTGGTAAAACACTAAGTCACTCGATTTCCCCATCTCTGCATAATAATGGTTTTAGAGATTTAGGGATTAATGCAATCTATTTGATGCTGGAAACTAAAGATCAGGATCTAGGAGAATATATTAGTTCTCTTAAAAACTTAGGATTTGCCGGCTGGAATGTGACGATTCCTCATAAAGAAAGCATTATTCCTTATTTAAATGGCTTTTCTTCTCTGGCCAGAGCTGCAGGAGCGGTAAATACTGTTTTAAATAGAAGGGGAAGATTGACCGGTTATAACACAGATGTAATTGGTTTTCAGCGTCAGGTTGAGGAAACTGGATTTAAGGTTAAGGATAAAAGAGCAGTTGTAATTGGAGCGGGAGGAGCAGCCCGTGCAGTTATTGCAGCTATGGTTCAGCTGGATCTTAAAGATATTACAATTATCAATCGAACAGTAGAAAATGCAGCAGAACTGGCAAAACTTTTTAAAGAAGAAAATTCTAAGCAAAACTTCGATTTCTGCAGTCTGGAAGAGCAGGAATATGCAGATGTTCTAAAAGCAGCTGATCTGGTAGTTGATACAACTCCAGTTGGGATGTATAGTAATAATATTAAAAATATAGTAATCAATCCTGATTATCTGCATGAAAAGCAGCTGGTGATAGATCTGGTTTATAATCCTTTAAAAACCGAAATTTTAAAGGAAGCAGAAAAGCGAGGAGCACAGATAGGGAATGGCCTGCCAACTTTAATTTATCAGGCAGAAGCGTCTTTTAAACTCTGGACACAGGAGATGCCAAAAAAGAAGAAATGGTATCAAATAGCCGAAAAAGCAGTCAGGGAGATTGAAGCAAAAAAATAAATAAAATATTATAATAAAAGCAAAACTGACGAAAGTCTGTGACGCAAAAACATAAGTCTAAGGATTATTTTCTATGATTGTTATGTTTGCCTCAGGTGGAAAATTGCCGGTGTTTAAAACATCATGGCAATTTTTTGCTTTATAGATAATTTTAAAATAATTATTAAACTTTCATTAAAATTATGCAGGAATTTCATAATCGATGCCGAAATTAATTATATCATCGCAATAATTTAACAAAATCTTTCAAATTTCAACAAAATAAGGTTGTATAATTAATGTTGTGAAGAAAAAACTGTAAATCTAAAAATATCTAAATAAAAAAGGCATTTGCCTGGCTCCGTTGAATTAAATAGTTACAACACCAAAAATTCAATGAAGGAGTCAAGC
>Ga0208153_100251_pt1 | contig 19009 bp, 16 predicted proteins | sample Wag42014_10_18_FD_187331 | JGI IMG/M metagenome (GOLD analysis project Ga0208153, IMG submission 187331) | Deep subsurface shale carbon reservoir microbial communities from Ohio, USA - Utica-2 Time Series 2014_10_18 (SPAdes) (version 2) ... | reverse complement strand
TTCGCTCGGAATGACAAGTATTAAATGTCATCTCGACCGGAACGAAGTGAAGCGGAGAGATCTCAGCCTCTGTTTGACAAGCGACCCCTCGGCTTCGCTCGGAATGACAAGTATTAAATGTCATCTCTTTTATTAATGCAATTATACTTAACAAATTAGCATTACATATAAAATCAGTTATATATGTACAAACCCGTCATAATAGTGACAGCAATACCAAGGGCAAATTTTATTATTATAGCAAATATACGGTTTTTCATTACCGACGCACTTCTTAATAGAGCGGTACTGTTATCAGCCGAAGCCATCTTTTCATAAACAAATGTCCCGGCAAAAGCACCAATTACCGAACCCAGGAGTGCACCCACACCAAACAATATTGGCGCCATCAAAACCCCCAGAATAATTGCCCCAAGTATAGAGGCGAAAACACTTTTGTTCGTCACACCTGTCATTTTTGAGCCAAAAAAACCGGAGACCCATTCAATAATCTCACCCGCCAGAACTACAGCAGTAATGCCAATAAGCTCACCACCCGTTATCATATCTGTAAAATACAAAATAACAGGTAAAACCAAGGTCAGAATATTGCCAGGCAGGCCGAACAAATTCAGCATTACAAATAAAAACTGCAGGATACTCACAAAACATATTATTACAGGAATCATCCTAAAACTCCACTCGATAAACCTGACTGTTTTGCTTCAAAAAGTGTGTTTTGAAACCAAAATTTTTCGTAGCAAAATCACTGTAGCGCTGCAGTAAAGCATAGTCATTGTTTTCCTCACTCACATGCCCCAGCAAAAGTTTTTTCAACTTAGACCCGGAAACTCTCGCAGCCATCCCCAAAGCTTCTTTATTGGACAGATGCCCTCTGGAAGATAGAATTCTTCGCTTCAGATATGCGGGATAACTGCCGTTTTTAAGCAGCTCATCCTCATAATTTGACTCCAGAATTCCGATATCAGAATATTTTAGAAAATCCTCTATATAATCTGATGCATATCCCAGATCCGTAGCAAATGTTATCGCTTTTTCACCCAACGATAATCGGTAGCCCAGTGGTTCATTGCTGTCGTGCATTACCTGAAAACAATCAATGGATATGCTTTCAAAATCATATGAAATGTCCTTTTTCAAAATAAAAAAATCATTTACATCGATTTTCTTTGACTTCAAGACATCCGCTGTCCCTTCACTGGAAAACACAACCGGATTATATCTGTTAATAAAAGGTATCAGGCCCGACACATGGTCATTGTGCTCATGTGTGAGAAACAACAAGATTTTTTCAGAATCAGAAATATTTTCCTTTTCCAAAAGTTCATCAATTTTGTATCTGGAGACACCAATATCCACAAATATATGCATATCGTTATAGTTAATGTGATAACAGTTCCCGGAACTTCCCGAAGCGACTACATTCAATGTTGGCATGGTCTCTTATAACACACTTTCATAAATTTTCGATATTTTTTTAAAATGAAATACAATCAAAAGCATAATAAGAACAATCACACTCATTTTATTACCAGCGGAAAGAAGCATAGAAACCCAAATGAGTGCTAACATAAAATCGTAAAAAAATGTAGAGACTGGACGGATACCGGCATTCCACAATCTGGCGCCACAGCCCGGGGCAAGCACAAATATGTAATAGGCGATAAAAATAAAGGTAAAAATCATCATACCAATACCCCAAAAACCTTCCGAAAATACAAGCACTAAAGCTGTAGTAACAATCAGCACACTGTAAAGAAATAGAGTAAAAATTCTGAATATACTAACCATCACCTGCTTAAGAAAAGATGAATAAAAACCGTTGTCCACAAATGAATTGACCACAGCCCTGGACATAAAAACAATCAGCAACAAAAAAGCAGCATTCAGAGGCTCCAGCGTACCGGAAATAACAAATACCAGAACAACCCACAGGGGGACACTGCTAAAAAGAAAAGCTGCTGCTCTGTCAGGAGATGAAAAAATATATTTTGCCAAGGTAATATTCTTAATCATTATCTGTCATATCCTTCAGTTTACTCAAAATATTCAATGCCTCCAGCGGTGTGATACTGTTAACATCCAGTGACTTCAATTCCTCCACAACAGGATGTTCTTCAAACAGCAGTATCGGCTCAATAACTTTTTCAGGCTTTTCGCCTATGCTGGATTTTTTCGCAAGCTTCGGCACACCATTTATATTATACTCATTTTTCTCCAGGGTTTCCATAATTTCATTACTGCGAGCTATAACTTCTTCAGGCAGTCCTGCAATTTTTGCAACATAAACACCATAACTCCGGTCTGCACTTCCTTCAATAATATTCCGAAGAAAAATCACTTCATTTTTCCATTCTTTTACTTCAACAGTATAATTTCTGCTTCCTCTGTTAATCCTGGGGATATCTGTAAGTTCATGATAGTGAGTGGCAAAAAGTGTCTTTGCACCAATACGGTTTAAAATATATTCAGCGACGGCCCATGCAATGGAAAGACCGTCAAAAGTGGATGTACCCCGCCCTATTTCATCCAACACAATCAAGGATTTCTCTGTCGCATTGTTAAGGATATTTGCAGTCTCCACCATTTCAACCATGAATGTTGACTCACCTTTCGCCAGATTATCTTTTGCACCAACACGGGTGAAAATTCTGTCCACCAAAGAAATTTTAGCCTCTGAAGCTGGTATAAAAGATCCGGTATGTGCAAGAAGTGTATTCACCGCTACCATCCTGATATATGTGCTCTTACCTGACATATTCGGGCCGGTAATTATCAGCAGATTATTATTTTCTGTGTCAAGAAAAGCGTCATTAGGAATAAAAGGCTCGGACATATTCCTTTCCACCACAGGGTGCCTGCCATCTATAATCTTTATATCATCAAAATCACCCAGTTCAGGTTTACAGTAATTATTTTCCCCTGCAATGACTGCAAAATTTATCAATGTATCAAGCTCTGCGATAATCTCAGCAACTTGGCGGATTCTGTGCGCCTCATTCCTTATTTTACTGCGCACTTCAACAAAAATATCATGCTCAATCCTGGACAGTTTATCTTCTGCATTAAGTATCTCATCCTCCAGCTGTTTTAATTCATCGGTAATAAACCTTTCGGCGTTTACCAGTGTCTGTTTGCGTTTGTAGTAATCCGGAGCCTTATAAGAATGCGTTTTGCTGATTTCAATATAATAGCCAAAAACCTTATTGTAGCGAACCTTTAGTGTGGGAATACCTGTTTTTTCTTTTTCCGAAGCCTCTATCGAAGCCAGCATCGATTTGCTGTTATCTTTTATATCTCTGAGTTTTTTTACTTCATCATGAAACTCACTTTTGATTATTCCCCCTTCTGTTATATTCACAGGGGGATTTTCCACAATTGCACTTTCTATTAATGTATAAATATCTTCAAGATTATCGAACCTGTTCGTAAAGTCGGTAATATTGGGGTGACCCGTTTCCTGAAGGTACTGCTTTATTTCAGGCAGGGAGGCCACAGACTCTTTCAACCATATCAAATCCCTGGGGCTGCTTCTCTCCGCAATAATACGTGAAGCTATACGCTCAAGATCATAAACATTCTTTAAAAGCTCCTGGACATTTTTGCTGTATGTAGAATTCGCGGCAAAAAACTCCACAATACTCTGTCTTCTAAAGATTTCATGCAGATTTCTGCTGGGGGATAGCAGCCATTTCTTCAGTAAACGCATACCCATTGCCGTAACACATTTATTCAATACCGAATAGAGACTGGGACTATCTAAAGAATCTACAGCACTGATTATCTCCAGTGTATTTACGGCAACAGCATCAAGGTAAACTTCATTGTCAGGACTCAGCAAAACAGGCTTTTTCAAAGTAATATCGATGAAGCTTTCAGCCAGATACTCCAAAACATAGCAAAGAGGATAAAGCAAATCCTTTTCATAAATTCCCAGAGATTTTGGTGTGGTAACTCCGTAATGCCTGAGAACCCTCTCCTCCACTGTTTTTGAATGATAGTTTGTTTCTATCTTATGAAAACCTGTATTTTTGTGTATAATTTCGTAGTTGGCTACAATTTCTTTAGGCTTCCATTTTGTGATAAAATCATCGATATTTTTCTGCTTTTGAAGAAAAACATCACCTGTTGATGTATCAACTGCACATATATTGTAATCTTCGTTATTTTTATATACAGACATAAGAATATTGAAATCATGGGACTGGAGTGAATCTTCATCAATCACCGTTCCCGGGGAAATCACACGGTTGACCCCTCTTTTTACAATACCTTTTGCCTGAGAGGGATCCTCCAGCTGCTCACATATAGCCACTTTTTTCCCGGCATTCAGCAGTTTGTTCAGATAGGTTTTATAGGCGTGGTATGGAATTCCACACATGGGGACTGGATTTTTATCTTTCTTATTTCTGCTGGTGAGAGCTATCCCCAATATCCCGGAAGCCTCATTGGCATCATCGCCAAACATCTCGTAAAAATCGCCCATACGAAAAAAAAGCAAATGATCGGGATACTGCCTCTTAATTTCGTAATACTGTTTCATCATTGGAGTAAGACTTGTGGAATTTTCTTCCATAGACTATACAGGTTTTATCTTTTCCAGAGATTTACAGTTGGCACAGATTGTGTGGTAATCATTGTACAATGTGCCACATGAAGAGCATTTGTATTCTGGCTCATTTATAAAAGCATCCACAAATACACTATCCAGATGTATCTGACTATATTTTTTCAGGAGTGATTTGAAAGAACCGTGCTCATTTATAAAGTCCTTTATGATTTCCTTCGCTCGTGTCAGGTCATCTTTTTTAATAAAATACTCTGCCATAAAAAGTATATAAAAAGGATTCTCCGTTTTAGCAGATACTTTTCTCATTATAAGCTGATCAAAATCTTTAACATCTTTATAGTCATAATAATACTCTCTCATTTCATTCAAATCATCTTCCGTCAAAGCCAAGTCATTTTCAATAAAACTGTTAACCGCTGATATCCCCTTTTCCTTTTGAGCACCGGCAAAAAGCGTTCTGATGTATTCCAAATTGACAATTCTAAGCCCCGGAGAAATTTTAAGGCTTTTTTCAAGCAACTTTACTTTTTGCTTATCCTGGGTCTCTTTTAATGCTTGTTTGTATATACAGTAAGCTCTCCAATCAGAATAATCCTTATGTGATATTTTTTCATATTTATGAAACAGCTTCTCAGCTTCTTCATAATTTTCCTGCTCGAAATTTATTTCAGCAAGAATTTTCACAAGTACCGGGGACTTGTCATGTTTTGAAAGGTCGTCAAGATAGTATTTTGCTTGCTTATTCTGCCCCCATGCCCGGTAATCCTTCACAAGCTCAAACTGAATATATTTCTTCAACGAACCGGGAAGTTTAGGACTGCTCAACGCACTTTCATGTATATGAACAGCCTTGGCATAATCCCCGTTTCGCCGAAAAAGTGAGCCCATAGAGGCATAAATTTCAAGGTTGTCGTTTTTTTGCATAAGTACATTGGAAAATTCATCCAATGCCCTGGCAATATTATTTTCTGCGAGAAAACCAAAACCTTTTAGAAAATGCTTGTCACTGTATTCATCCATATCGTCGGTTCTCCTGTAGAAAAAATATATCAGGATTGCTCCTATAATTACAACAAGAATAATAACAGTTATAATATATTTAGGCTCCAGAGTGCTCTCCCGAACTATTTTTTTCTTTGCTCAAAGGTAAATTGCGGAGCCTGTTAATCTCTTTTTCCGCTTCTTTGAGATTCTTCTTCAGGTTATTAATTTCCTTCCTCGTTCTCATTTTTTCCGAAACAGCCACCAACGTTGCAAGAATAATGCCAACAAAAACAGCCAAAATAATTATAAGAAATAGAGGCAGGCTCACCGGCTCCTTGCCGTAAAAATACTCAAGCTGAACAGTCTGCATATTCAAAGTGGCAAATATTACAACTGCAGCTATTACTATTGTCTTGATTATCATACTGATTACTCTCATTTTTCCTCCAGTCTGTTTATAGCATTTTTAAGTTTATCATAAGTTTTTAAAATATGCTCGGAAATTACTTTTGTTTCCCCCAACACTGGCATAAAATTTGTATCCCCGTTCCAGCGGGGCACAACATGAAAGTGCAAATGATTAGCCACACCAGCACCGGCGACCCTCCCGATATTAAAACCGGCGTTAAAGCCATCAGGGTTTATAGACTGCTTCATCACTTTTATAAATTTTTTTGATAATGTCATTATTTCCAGCATTTCATTATCCGACAAATTTCCTATATCCCCCGTATGCTTGTAAGGTGAAATCATAATATGACCGTTATTATAGGGGAAAAGGTTCATCATTGTAAAGCAGGATTTACCTCTGTACAAAATAAGATTTTCCCTGTCATTATTCTGAGCAGGCTTAACACAGAAAATACACCCTTCATTTTTATGAGAACCATCTATGTAGTTCATACGCCATGGTGCCCATATCCTGTCAAAACCTTCAGCCATCGTAAACCTCTTTGATATTATTTATTATATTGCTCAGTTTGTCATGAATTACTATATCCGCTATAGAATCGTAAGGTGTCTCATCTCTGTTCAGTATGATTACCTTTGCCCCGCCCTTTTTAGCATACCCGGGGACCAGAGCAGCAGGATTTACCACAAGTGATGAACCCAAGACAATAAACAAATCAGCATTTTCAGATACTGAAACGGCTTTTTCCAAAGCATCTTCCGGAAGACTCTCACCAAAAAAAGTTATATCCGGCTTAAGCAACCCTTTGCAAAGAGGGCATTCCGGAGGATTCATTCCTTTCTCAAGCATATTAAAAACCTTGGTGGTGTTAATCTCATGCATACAGTTTATACAATAACTCCTCGCAAAATTACCGTGCAATTCTATAACATTGTCTGAGCCTGCCTTCTGGTGTAAATTATCTATATTCTGCGTAATAACAAAAGATTCTTCTGCATTTTTTTGTATTTCGGCAATAAAATAGTGACATGTATTAGGCTCCGCTTTCAGCAAATCTTTAAAATATTTCAATGCAAAATCGTAAAATTTTTCAGGTTCTCTTTTAAAATCATCTATAAACAAAAACTCCTGCGCAGAAGTTGCTCTCCATAACCCTTTATCCGGCGACCTGAAATCAGGTATACCGCTGTCCGTGCTGACCCCGGCACCGGTGAAAAAAACCGGTTTTTCAGCAGATTTTATTAGTTTTGCTAATTTGCTTATTGAATTGTCCATTTGCATTATATATCAGAAAATTAATAACTTTTCAACGTTCAAGGTTACCTCAACCTTTACCTTAACTTACAGCAACTTTATCAGCACAGTCAGTGTCAATCCCGATACTATCGTTGTGGTAAAAATTACTGCCGATAAAAGGTGCGGCGATCTGTTAAAGCGAATTGCATAAAGTAAAGTCAGAACAGCAACAGGCCCGGATGTCTGCAACAATGCTACATTATGCTCCAGTGAGCTTATACCCAGTAAATTAAGTATAAAAAAAGCCAGAACAGGTGAAACTATTAAACGTATAAAAGTAGCTATACCTACAATTTTTAAAAAACCCAATTCCAGCTTTATCGTTGCAAGCTGCAATCCCAGCACAAAAATCATCATGGGAATAGCTGCCTGACTCAGCAGGGACAGACTTTTGTCAAGACTTGAGGGTAAACTCATCTCAAAAAAATTAATCACAAGCGCTGCAATTAATCCGTGAAAGATAGGTATCTTTAGGATATCCTTAATGATGTCTAAAAACGAATTTTTATCGCTGCTGATATAAATAGCCACCGTGCTCAGAGGGATACTGAAAGCTATGAAATAAATAATGGAATACACTTCCGCATCCTGCCCGTAAGTAAAAAAGATAAGAGGAAGCCCAAAATTACCTGTATTCATCATGGATGCAGACAATACAAGTGGAATTTTATGTGACGGATTAAGTTTAAAAATATAATAACACAAATAAGCTACAGCAAGCAAAGCAAAAGTTAGTATGAAAGCAAATACTATGGGTAAAATCAGGGTGGATGGATCTATTTGATGTTTTACCAGTGCTTCGAAAGTCATTATGGGGGCAAATACAGTAAGAGTGAGGTTGGCAATATCTTTAATATTGGGCTTGAATATTCTGTAGTAAACGAAGGCTAAAGTCAGTGTCAGAAAAAGCGGTAGAATCGATTTATTAAAAATAAGTAAAAATTCCATTTACTCTCCTTTTCAGGATTTAATAATAGATAATTTATAAAATTTACAGTAATAGAAATTTTTATATTTTACCAGTAAATATCCTCATCTGACTTTTTTAAATCCGCCAGTTTTTTACTATTTGAGAGCTTTGCACAACTTCAGAAGGTCATCCCGAACTTGTTTCGGGATCTATGAATATCAAGAAGTTACAAGACCCTGAACCAAGTTCAGGGTGACAGTAAGGCTATTGTGCAAAGGTCTCTATTTTAAAATCAGGTGTTTTTGGATGAATTCCAGACGGTTTAGCTGTGTCATCGCAAAAGCCTCAGCCCGCGGCGATCTTTTGTCGAACAACAAATACTTACCCCATCCTAATCAAGCACTAAGCACATAAAAATTTAGTGTACAGTGCTCGACTTGCGCCTTCCCCTAAGTTAGGGGAAGGAACTAAATTACCACCCCTGCCCCCTCCTATCTTAAAAAAAAGTATTTTCAGGAGGAATGGACTGAACAGATATAATTGATAAACGGTGAACCTTGAACGTTGAACATTGAACTAAAACTAGGGGAAGAGCAAGAGGGGGTACCTTAATTTTACCACCCCTGCCCTGTTAAATGACCTTCGGTCTATCAGCAAAGCTGATATTTCACAGGGTAAACCCTGTTAAATGCTGACAGAGGCAGCCCGGCGGAGATGGATTTAACAGGAGCGACCGAAGTGGAGAGGTCTCTTTGTCAAACAGAGGCTGAGATCTCTCCACTCCACTCCGTTCCGGTCGAGATGACAGTTTTTTGTCACCTCGAGCGGAGCCGAGAGGTCTCATTGCCAAACGTAGTCTGAGATCTCTCCACTCCACTTCGTTCCGGTCGAGATGACAGTTTTTTGTCACCTCGAGCGGAGCCGAAAGGTCTCATTGCCAAACCTAGTCTGAGATCTCTCCGCTTCACTTCGTTCCGGTCGAAATGACAATTTTATGTCACCTCGAGCGAAGCCGAGAGGTTCTATTGTAAAACAGCGGTGGAGATTTCTCCGCTTCACTTTGTTCCGGTCGAAATGACAGTTTTTTGTCACCTCGAGCGAAGCCGAGAGGTCTCATTGCCAAACGTAGTCTGAGATCTCTCCGCTTCACTCCGTTCCGGTCGAGATGACAGTTTTTTGTCACCTCGAGCGGAGCCGAGAAATCTCTTTGTCAAACAGAGGCTGAGATCTCTCCGCTTCACTTCGTTCCGGTCGAGATGACAGTTTTTTGTCACCTCGAGCGAAGCCGAGAGGTCTCTTTGTCAAACAGAGGCTGAGATCTCTCCGCTTCACTCCGTTCCGGTCGAGATGACAATTTTATGTCACCTCGAGCGAAGCCGAGAGGTCTCTTTGTCAAACAGAGGCTGAGATCTCTCCGCTTCACTCCGTTCCGGTCGAAATGACAGTTTTTTGTCATTCCGAGCGAAGCCGAGGAATCTCTTTGTCAAACAGAGGCTGAGATCTCTCCGCTTCACTTCGTTCCGGTCGAAATGACAATTTTATGTCACCTCGAGCGGAGTCGAGGGGTAGCTTGTCAAACGTAGTCTGAGATCTCTCCACTCCACTTCGTTCCGGTCGAGATGACAGTTTTTTGTCACATCGAGCGAAGCCGAAAGGTCTCATTGCCAAACGTAGTCTGAGATCTCTCCGCTTCACTTCGTTCCGGTCGAGATGACAGTTTTTTGTCATTCCGAGCGAAGCCGAGGAATCTCTTTGTCAAACAGAGGCTGAGATCTCTCCGCTTCACTCCGTTCCGGTCGAAATGACAGTTTTTTGTCACCTCGAGCGGAGCCGAGGAATCTCTTTGTCAAACAGAGGCTGAGATCTCTCCACTCCACTCCGTTCCGGTCGAGATGACAGTTTTTTGTCACCTCGAGCGGAGTCGAGGGGTAGCTTGTCAAACGTAGTCTGAGATCTCTCCGCTTCACTTCGTTCCGGTCGAGATGACAGTTTTATGTCACCCCGAGCGAAGCCGAGGAATCTCTTTGTCAAACAGAGGCTGAGATCTCTCCACTCCACTCCGTTTCGGTCGAAATGACAGTTTTTTGTCACCTCGAGCGGAGCCGAGAGGTCTCATTGCCAAACGTAGTCTGAGATCTCTCCACTCCACTTCGTTCCGGTCGAGATGACAGTTTTTTGTCACATCGAGCGGAGCCGAGAGGTCTCTTTGTCAAACAGAGGCTGAGATCTCTCCGCTTCACTCCGTTCCGGTCGAAATGACAGTTTTTTGTCACCTCGAGCGGAGCCGAGAGGTCTCTTTGCCAAACGTAGGCTGAGATCTCTCCGCTTCACTTTGTTCCGGTCGAAATGACAATTTTATGTTACCCCGGCTGTTAAATGCTGCCAGAGGCAGCCCGGCGAAGCTGGATTTAACAGGGTAAAACTTAGTATAATCAGCGGTTGTTATTTTATTTGTTCCCATTCGATTTTGGAGATATTTCTCTCTGATGTATCAAAATTTATCCCTATCAGATAGACAGGTTTATTTTCATTCAAATATTTTTCATGATATTTCATGGATTTTAACTGAGATAGTGCATCACTGCCGTCCACTTTAAACTCTGTTACATATGTCGCATTGGGCAATTTCAGGGTTAAATCTATCCTCCCCTTATTTGTAACATCCTCAGCTGTAATCTTAATGCCAAGAGCCTTCAGGTATGCATAAAATACACTCACATAATAACCTTCGTATTCATACATTCTGTTATTGGTAAAAAGATTATACGGTATAGAGGCAAATAATGAAGTAAATCCGTTTTTAAACTCAGTAATATCTCCGTTGATTAAAGAATAATATATCTGATTTTTATAGATTTTAGGATTCTGAATATTGGATATAAACTCGCTGATTCTGCCCATTAAGGAAATCTGAACTTCTTTGTTGGGAATATTTAAAAAGTAGTCTGTTCCGTCAAAACTTTCTCTATGTTTTCCAATTGTCAGATAACCCGTCTGCCACATAAGTGTCTCAAGTTTTATATTATCCACATCAAAGCTGTCCAAAAGTGTACTGTCCGCAACTATATTCTCAAGGTTCGGCAGGAAATATTGATTTTTCTCTATAAGCTTTAGCAAAAACGTCGGTGTTGCTGTGGAAAACCAGTAATTGTCGTACACAAAACCCTTCTGTATAAATAAAAGTATATCAAAAGGGTTATAAACACTTTCTCCCAGCCAGCTGTAACCGTTATACCATTCCCGAATCTTGGAAAAATCCTGGCCCTGCAGATGCTCATCAAATGATGTCTCTATATCGGCCTGGGTGTAACCGCATATCGTGGCATAATTCCTGTCAACAGTTATATCATTTAAATTATTCAATCCGCTGAAAAGGGATACCTTGCTGAACTTACTCACTCCCGTTAAAAATGCAAACCGAAGATATTCATCTGCTCCCTTGATTACACTGTAAAAATTCTTCAGCTCCTCCCGCATCTGCCTTGCTATCTCAGTATCCTCTATATTATCAAGTATCGGCTTGTCGTACTCATCAATCAAAATAACAACCTGTTTGCCATACTTTTCATATGCTTTGATTATAAGGTCTTCAAAACAAAAAGACGGATATTTAGCTGCAGAAGAAGAAATACCCAATTGCTCTTCATTAAACCTGAGTATTTTAAACATTGAATCATTAAGAGTTTCATTGGAAGTATATTTACCGTCATTAAAACTTATGCGTATTACAGGGTGTCTATCAAAGTCATATTTATCGTAGATATAAAGCCCTTTAAAGAGCTCTTTGTTTCCCTGGAATATCTCTTTGAGCGTATCAAGAAAAAGGGATTTGCCGAACCGGCGGGGACGGCTTAGGAAATAGTACCCTCCACCCTGGGTTATGAGATTATACGCTGATTCCGTCTTGTCAACATAAACGAAATTTCCTTCTATTATCTTTCTCAATGTGGAGATGCCTATGGGTAACTTTTTCATAATCAAATAATAAAGCATAAATATTGAAAAATCAAGATTCGAAACTTCTGACACCCTGCAGCATCAAGTCCCCTATCTTAGGAGGACAACCGGTTTCTCCCCCTACTTAGGGGGAGAGTAAGAGGGGTACTTTGCTTCTGTCACCCCTGCCCTGTTAAATGACCTTCGGTCTATCAGCAAAGCTGATATTTCACAGGGTAAACTCTGTGTAATGCTGACAGAGGCAGTCCATCTTGTCAGAAAAATTTTCTATTGACTAATGAAAAAAATGGATTACATATACCCATACACCGTAAGTGTATTGGAGATGATTTGATGAATGAAGAAAATGATAAAAAAATTACATTAATAATAACTGGAATGACGTGCGCAGCCTGCTCAAACAGAATTGAAAAAAAACTCTCAAAAACAGAAGGGCTCAGCAATGTCAGTGTTAACCTGCAGACTGAAAAAGCTGTTTTCAATTTTAACAACGCTGATGATATCCGTAGCGCTGTAAAAGTAATAGAAAATCTTGGTTATGGGGTGAAAAAGAATAAATCAATCTTAAATATCAAGGGGATGACCTGTGCTGCATGTTCGTCAAGAATCGAAAAGAAACTGAATAAAACAGCAGGCGTACTTAATGCTTCTGTCAATCTTACCACAGAAAAAGCTGACATAGAATACCTTGAAGAGACTGTCAGTGAAAACAATTTGCTGGAAACAGTGAATTCTTTGGGATATCAGGCCACCTCTGCTAATAACACAAAAACAGGCTCACAAAAAGCTATAAGCGAAGAAAATCTCCAGAGATATAAGCTGATTTTTTCCGCTGTTTTATCTTTTCCTCTTTTGGCAGGGATGTTTTTTCAGCTTATTTCTTTGAAACCTATTGCTGAGATTCTAATGAATCCATGGTTGCAGTTAGCACTTGCCACACCTGTACAGTTCATCGCAGGGTGGCAATTTTACAGAGGTGCATATAAAAATTTAATTCATTTCACAGCGAATATGGATGTACTGGTGGCTATGGGAACCTCGGCTGCATATTTTTTCAGTTTGTACAATATATTTACCGGTGGTCACCTCTATTTTGAAACATCTGCAATACTCATAACACTTATTTTGTTAGGAAAGTATCTGGAATCAAGGGCAAAAGGCAGAACATCTGATGCAATAAAAAAACTTATGGATCTTGCTCCCCGAAGTGCACGAGTGGAAAGAAACGGGGAAACAGTGGAAATTCCTGTCGAAGAAGTTGCCAAGGGTGATTTAATCATGGTTAAAGCTGGAGAAAAGCTTCCGGTGGACGGTATCATAACAGATGGAGATGCTGTTGTGGACGAATCCATGCTCACCGGAGAAAGTATCCCCGTGGAAAAAAGTGCCGGATTCGAGGTTTTTTGTGGTACAATAAATTATAATAAACCTTTCAGATATAAAGCCACCAACATCGGTGAAGACACTACTCTGGCACAAATTATAAAAATTGTGGAAAATGCTCAGGGGCAAAAGGCTCCCATTCAACGTTTTGCCGATGTGGTATCTTCATATTTTGTCCCGACTGTAATAGCTATAGCTGCCGCTACGTTTTTTATCTGGTTTTTCTTATTAAGTGCAGGTATTGAAGATTCAATTCTATTTTCTGTATCTGTATTGGTAATTGCCTGTCCCTGCGCTTTGGGTCTTGCCACTCCCACATCGATTATGGTGGCAACAGGTAAAGGAGCGGAAAACGGCATCCTTTTCAAAGGCGGAGCGTATCTGGAGCAGTTGGGAAAAATCGATGCCGTATGTTTTGATAAGACAGGTACGATAACAGAAGGAAAACCGACAGTCAAAGAAACCAATATTATTAACAATGAATTTGACTCCGATGAATTTATAAAGATTGCAGCATCACTGGAAAATTATTCAGAACACCCCCTTGCCCGTGCAATAGTGGATTATCATAAAACGGGTAATTTGTACAAGGCTGAAAATGTGGAAACAATTCCCGGAGGTGGAATAAAAGGTGAAATTAACGGTAAAAATGTAGTCATAGGCAACAACAGACTGGTAAACGAAAATAGCAGTGAAAACCCTTCGGCGAAAAAGACGATGAAAATGATGGAAGAAAAAGGATATACAACAATAACAGTGGCTATTGAAGAAAATGTAGTGGGATTTATAGGTATTTTTGACACAGTCCGAAACGGCATTAAGGAAACAGTCAAGAAACTTCAGGAAGAAGGTATAAAAACCTACATGATAACAGGTGACAACAAAAATACAGCCGAAAAAATCGCTGAGATGGTTGGCATAAGCGAGGTATTTGCAGAAGTAAAGCCGGCGGATAAAGCAGAAAAAATAAAACAACTCCAAAACAGCGGCATGAGTGTAGCTATGGTGGGTGACGGTATAAATGACGCACCGGCTCTTGCAGTAAGTGATATAGGGATTGCAGTGGGCAGCGGTTCCGACATCGCCGTGGAAACAGGAGATATAACAATAATGAATGAAAACCTGATAAATGTTTACAGAGCAATAAAATTGAGCAGAGCCACCGTAACAAATATAAAACAAAACCTATTTTGGGCATTCATCTACAATACAGTCGGAATCCCTGTTGCTGCCGCCGGATTTCTCAACCCGATTATAGCCGGTGCGGCTATGGCGTTTAGTTCTGTATCTGTGGTCTCAAATGCACTAAGACTAAAAAAATGGCATATTTAACTATACATAATAATATTTTGCACCATGAAATAAACATACAAAAAAAGGAGGTCTACAATGAATGAAAAAATCATCGAAGTAAAAGGTATGAGCTGTCAACACTGTAAAAACGCGGTGGAAGGTGAAATTAAATCGCTGGATGGCGTTTCCTATGCAGAAGTAAATCTTGAAGAAGGTAATGTAAAAGTACGCTTCGACGAAAATAAAGTGAGTATGGAAAAAATTTATGAAGCCATCGAAGAAGCTGGATATGAATTTGTAAAAAATTAAAAACCAAGGAGGATAAGTCAAAGTGGCCAATGACAGCTGCACTGTTAAACACCAAAACGCTCTGGAACGTCTTAAACGCATAGAAGGTCAGGTTAAAGGTATAATAAGAATGGTGGAAGATGACAAATATTGCATAGACATAATAAACCAGATATCGGCTGTAAAAGGCGCCCTAAACAAAGTGGCGTTAATAATACTCCAAAACCATGTGGAAAGCTGTGTCACTGAAGCAGTAAAAAACGAAGACTCTGAAGAGAAAATAGAAGAATTGATAGAAACTATCCAAAAATTCGTAAAATAAATGTCGGGGGCTTGTCAAAAGCCTCCTGCATTTTCAAATGGCTTATGAACAAGAGGATACAGCAGGCTAAGAAAATGCTCACGCTTAATCTCTCTGGCATTGTAGCGAAAAATATGCTCACTGGTAATCTGGCAGTCTATCATGGGGATACCCGATTTTTCCGCAAATCGCAAAAGCTCAATGAGTGCTGCATCTGAAGCATTATCTTTTTCATGGAACATGGATTCTCCGGATATATAGTCTCCCAAACGTACCCCGTAGAGTCCGCCCACAAGGTTTTCATTATCCCAGACTTCCACTGAAAATGCGTATCCACTGCCGTATAGGTCAGTGTACCCATTAATCATTTCCTCAGTAATCCAGGTACCTTCGCCATCATTTCGGTGTACATTTGCACACTTCTTTATCACAGTTTCAAAATCTTTATTAAATGTGCATCTATAGTTTTTTTTGTTTAAAGACTTTTTTATTGACCTGGGAACACGGAATTCTTCTGTAAAAATAACATGGCGGATCACCGGGCACCACCACAACACAGGGTCACCTTCACCATACCATGGAAAAATACCCCTGGTATATGATTTCAAAAGATTGGTAACCGTGATTTCACCACCTATATATAAAATTTCACAGTCACCCGCCAGGTACGGATTCGGAAAATTAATCGACCTGTTCATCATTTATTCTGAAACTGAGTTTGTCATCATAGTCAATTATTACATTCCCGCCATTTTTAAGCCTGCCGAAAAGTATCTCGTCGGACAATTTGGTCTTAATTTCCTGGTTTACAATACGCTTTATAGGTCTTGCCCCTAATTTGTCATCAAAACCTTTGTTTCCGAGGTATTCCGCCGCACTCTCTGTAATCCTTAGTCTTACTCCCTTTTCACTCAGTAACGTATTTAACTCATCGATGAATTTTCTGACAACCTTTTTGATATGTTCAATACCAAGTTTATTAAAAGGAACTATCCCGTCCAGCCTGTTTCTAAATTCGGGAGAAAATACACTTTTTACTGCAGCCAATGACTCTTTATCACTTTCATCCATATCTCTAAAGCCAATTCTGCCGGAATCCATCTCTTTTGCCCCGGCATTTGATGTCATTATAATAACACAATTTCTGAAATCTGCTTTTCTGCCGGAGTTATCCGAAAGTGTCGCATAGTCCATTATCTGCAAAAGTATATTGTAAATATCGGGGTGTGCTTTCTCAATTTCATCCAGCAGTAAAACAGCGTACGGATGCCTCTTAACAGACTCTATCAGTTGCCCTCCATCCTCAAAGCCCACATAGCCGGGAGGAGACCCTATAAGTTTCGCCACTGCATGTTTTTCCATATACTCGGACATATCAAAGCGCAAAAAATGCATAGACATATGTTCCGCCAATTTTTTTGCGAGCTCTGTTTTACCGACACCTGTGGGACCGGTAAAAAGAAACGACCCAATAGGCTTTGTGTTCTCAGTGAGTCCCGCTTTGGAAGTCTTAATCACCTGAACAATTTTCTCCACAGCATCATCCTGTCCGTATATATCATTTTTGAGGTTATCGCTAAGATTATACAAACTTGCAATATCATCCTCTTTGGTTTCTTCAATCTTAATTCTTGCAATACTGGTTATAACTTTTTTGATATGCTTTTCTTTAACAATCTTTTCTTCTTCATTAAGTTTAACAAAAGCACCTGCTTCATCGATTATATCAAGAGCTTTATCAGGTAAAAATCTGTCTTTAATATAATTATGGGATAAATCCACCGATTTGTTCAGCGCATCCTCGGTATATTTTACATTATGATAATTTTCATAATAAGATATAATACTTTTTATTATTTTTTTAGCTTCCGCTGTGTCCGGTTCAACCACTTCTACTTTCTGAAAACGCCTTGCCAAAGCTTTATCCTTCTCAAAATACTTTTTATACTCTTCATATGTCGTCGCCCCTATACATTTTAGGGACCCTTTTATAAGATAAGGCTTCAAAATATTCGCCGTATCCATGGAACTGCCTTCGGAAGAACCGGAATTAATAATGGTATGTATTTCATCGATAAATACTATTGGCTTTTCCTTCGATTCTATTTCATTAAGTATTTTTTTCAGTTTTTCCTCAAACTCACCCCTGTACTTTGTACCGGCAACTACAGAACTTATATCAAGATACAGAAGGTTGCTGCCAAGTAAATCTTCATGAATATCATCACGGGCAATCTTATCTGCTATACCACTCACTACTGCTGATTTCCCCACACCCGGCTCACCGATAAAAACCACATTGTTTTTATTGCGGCGACTCAGAACCTGCACCGCCCTGTCAATCTCATATTCTCTGCCTATCAGGGGATCAAACTTCCCGTCTTTTGCCATTTGTACAAAATCAAGCACATAATCATCCAGAAACTCCCTGTTTTCCTCCGGCTCAATAGCTTTTTTACCACCCCTTACAGAAGGACTGATATAATCATCCACTTTTTTCTCTGAAAGTCCGTAACTTCGCAAAAGCTTTGATGCCCAACTCTCCGTAAATGATATAACTTCTTTCAGGATCAGCAAAGAAACGGGGGTTGTGCTATCAGAAACAAGCTTATTCTGCAGATTCTCCAACAATCTGGACAAATAAACGCTCCCGTAAATATTCTCACCGGAAACCTCTTTGGATTCCGCAACATATTTCTGCAGATATTCTGTAAGTATTTCGATAATAGCATATGGGTCCAAACCGTTTTTATTGTATAAATCCACAATGTAATAGTCTTCGGTAACCGCCAATAAAAGATGCTCTACTGTAACAATCTTACAATTGGTTATTTCCGCTTCAGCAAAAGCAGCATTTACAATTTGACTCAGTGCTATACTCATGTTTCCTCCAGTTTACAACGCAATGGAAAATTCTTTTGCCGTGCCAGGCTCATTACCTGTGAAGCCTTGGTTTCAGCTACTTCTTTTACATACGTCCCAGCGACTTCTTCACCCAGCTCATGAACCCGTAACATAACATTTACTGCTTCAGAATGGGATTTATCAAAAATTTTTTCCAAAATATACACAACAAAATCCATTGTCGTTACATTGTCATTCAGTAAAATAACATTATACATTTCCGGCAATAGATTCTTATGCTTTATTTCTTCCAATATATCATTTTTCACCGACATAATTTTACCTCTGCTTAACTTTTATAAGAAATATTATATATAAATAAAAATCTTTCAAGATTTCATTTAAATTCTTATCTATAACATTTGTCAAAACCGCAATAGAATCACACAAGTACGTCATGAAAGTTTTGCACAATATTTTTACTGTCATCCTGTAGCATATAAGCTTGGTGAATGTTTGGCAACATATTTGCAAGTCTGAAAAACTGGTGCTATCCTCGTATACAGAAATTGAGATTGTCACGGGCTGAGGCCCTCGCGATAACACTGTTTCCCGTCTGGAATTAATCCAAAAAACATTTAATTCTAAAATAGGGCTTAATGCTGCAGGGTGTCAGAAGTTTCGAATCTTGATTTTTCAATATTTATGCTTTATTATTTGATTATGAAAAAGTTACCCATAGGCATCTCCACATTACGGGACATTATTGAT
>Ga0208153_100244_pt1 | contig 19323 bp, 15 predicted proteins | sample Wag42014_10_18_FD_187331 | JGI IMG/M metagenome (GOLD analysis project Ga0208153, IMG submission 187331) | Deep subsurface shale carbon reservoir microbial communities from Ohio, USA - Utica-2 Time Series 2014_10_18 (SPAdes) (version 2) ... | reverse complement strand
CACAGGTTTGTTTTTCTGTTTTCATTCTGGTATAATTTTGTTAGAATTCATTCTCGGTTTGGTGGACCGCCTGGTGATGTGACTGAATGGCTTCAGGAGGTGATACCCCAGTTATCCTGACAGTATCTCCTAGACACTCCTAAAACTTATATTGGAGTTCAATACTCTTAAGCTTTTAGTTAAGCAAAATTAGAAGCAGAATGCTGCAGATTGGAGTATAAAAAAGAGAAAAATCACTTAACTACTTGGGTGCCTGTTTTTCCTTCTAAGGCTTCAACGGCTTTGTCTAAGGCGGCAATTACTGCCCTTTCCCCGCCCCATTCGACGAATCTTATTGCTGCAAGAACTTTCGGCCCCATGCTACCCTTCTTAAAGTGCCCTTCTTCATAGTACTTCTTGAGCTCATCAACCGTAACCCTTCCAAGCCACTGCTCGTTTGGTTTGCCATAGTTAATTGCAGCACCATTAACGTCAGTGAGAATCATGAATATGTCAGCATTAACCTCCTCGGCAAGCTTCTCTCCAGCCAAATCCTTGTCGATAACTGCCTCCACGCCTTTGAATTCCCCATTCTCCTCAATAACCGGAATTCCCCCTCCACCGGAGGCTATGACTATGAAGCCTTTCTCCACTAAATCCTGGATTATCGGAGCCTCGACGTGTCCAATTGGATCGGGGCTTGGCACCACCCTCCTCCATCCCCGTCCGGCATCTTCTATAACAACCCATCCCTTTTCTTTGGCGAGTTTTTTGGCCGTTTCTTCATCATAAAACGGCCCCACGGGTTTTGATGGATTCTTAAATGCAGGGTCGTTTTTGTCAACGATGGTCTGAGTAACTATCGTTGCCACCGGCTTGTTTATGCCCCTTCTCCTCAATTCGTTAATCACCGCCTGCTGTATCATATACCCAATCTGCCCCTGGCTCATTGCACCGCAAACATCCATGGGTTGAGCAGGAATGCCATACATATGCTCTCCAGCATCCTGCTGGAGTAGAATAGCTCCAACCTGAGGACCATTACCGTGAGTTATTACAACCTCATAATCATTATCAAGAATAATATCAACTATTTGCTTTGCGGTCTTTTTTACATTCTCCATCTGCTCCTCATAAGTCCCCTTCTGTCCCCTCTGCAGAATAGCATTCCCGCCCAAAGCAATGACAACTCTCTTCCTCATGTTGCTCCCTCCAGCACTAGTGTATAAAGTTAGACTTTAGCGAATTAAAAGGGTTTCTTAGTCATAAAACAGTACTTTCAGAAAAAACTTCGAAAAATAATTGAAAGGCTTTGCAAATTTAAGGAATATTGAAGAAATATCTTTGCGGTTTTAATCAGAGATACCACTCACTAAACCTTCCAATCCCAAGGCTTTCAAGGGTCTTCATAACGCCAAGGGCTATTCCTTCCACCTCTATGCCCCCCTCTCCTTTGTTTGCGTCCCCGACTATGTAGACGTTTTCAATTGGAAAATCAAGGTGCATTCCAGAGGCCACTCTGTTAACTGGATTTCCATCTAAATACGTTTGAACCATTAGAACTTCGCCCTCTTTGTCAAGCTCCGGGAAGAGATAATAGAGATCCTCGAGGCCAAGCTTTTGCTCTTTTTTTACATCTTTGCTCCTTAGGGCTTGATGCGTCATGATGAGGGTGTAGCCATCTCTTGCAAGCTCCGGCGTTAATGCTGAAGGCTCGTTGTAGCCGTTTATTCTTTTGGTGTCTAAGGTAAAGACAACCGTGTTGCCTATTCTGGGCTTTCCTTTCAAGGCGACGTTGATTTTAATTCCCTCAGCAGGCTTTAGGGCATCAACTTTTTTCAGGTACTCCCTGTCAAATTTGTTCCGTCCAAAAAGCTCCACTGTTTCTTTTATTCCGATGTTTGAGATGAGCACATCGTAGGGGTATTCTTCACCGTCTGCAGTTATTGCTTTGCCATCATCGACTTCAACGACCCTTTTTCTGGTTAATATCTTTCCCCCATTTGCTCTTACAATTCTCGCAAGTTCTTCCGTTACAGCTTTGCATCCGCCCTTTATTAGCCCCGGACCTCCCCATTTCAACGTTGCCTTTATCTCCTTAGCCAGCTCTATCGCCGGGACTTCTTCTGGAGCCAAGCTGACTGCCCAGCCAAGAAAGCTCTTTATGAAAAGGTAAACAAACTCGTTGTCCCCAATCTTCTCTTCGAGCCATTCCCAAGCATTCATACTCGCTTCTTCGCCAGTTGGAAGTTTGTTTGCCTTTACCTCCGCAAGAAGCTTCATCGCCTTGGCCTTCTCTTTGAGTGAGAGGTGCTTCCACCCCTCTCTGTAGTGGTAAAGGTTCCCATCAATGAAGAACTTGCCCTTCGGATCGGAATTCACTATTTCAACATTGGCGTTCAAAAGCTTCAGCAGATGAGCTAAAGGACCATCTTCTCCATGAGGCACCATATGGAGAGCTCCAGTAGACAATTGAAAGCCCTGATAGTTGAGGTTCGTGAATCTACCTCCAACAAAAGGAGCTTTTTCCAGAACCGTTACTTCATGCCCGGCTCTTGCTAAAAAGGCACTTGTCAAAAGCCCTCCAAGTCCAGCCCCAATTGTGACAACTCTCATTTTATCACCTCTTTGGATTTCCGAAAGGATCTATAAGACCGGCCCTTATTAGGGAAGAGCTTATTTTATCTCCAAGTTTGCTTTTGACCAGCTTTATGGTAACAATGTCGAGAGGTTTTAGACCTTTTTCCATTCTCGCCCTGTTAACTAACAATGCACCCTTGTACGTTTCTTCACTGACGACTATCGCTTCTAAGCTCTTCAGCCTGTCGGCAAAGCCTATTGCGCTGTGGATTTTCATTATCCTGTAGTTTTTGTATCTATTTGTCTCAAAAAACTTTACTAAGTCCCGCAATCTGATTTCATAAGGAAGAATTTTTTCAGCATAAGGTTTGTTCTTTATCATTTCATCGGAAGTTAGACCAACATAGACGTACTTGCCCACTTCAAAAGCCTTTCTAAGCAAGGCCTTATGGCCTAAATGGAGCCTGTCAAAAGTCCCCCCAACCACAACTTTTCTGTATTTCCTCATCGCTATCCCTCTCTACCATCTGAACCAATAAATTTTTGTATTACCATTTGAAAAAGTTTTGGAGGTGAGAGAATGAAGAAAGGCACATTGATTCTGATTGCAGTTATGTTGCTGGCATCATTTTCTCAGGTCTACGCTTATGAAGAACAGCATCTTTTCAACATCGACATTTACATGACCGTCTATCCCAGTGGAACGGCCTCTGTTAAGATCAACGCCCAGCTCAAAGACCCATTTTATATAAACTACTTCGAAAATCTCTCCAAGACGAATCCACAGAGAGCAGAGGAGGAATTCCATGACCTTGTTTATTCATTGGTATACGGTAATTTCAAGAGAGAGGTAGAGAGGCAATCCAAAGAGGCATTAGTAGTAGTGCCTGAAGAAGGCCCCGTAAAATTGGGGAAAAACTGGACCGCCGTTGTGACGTTTAAGATATACAACTACCTCGTGGAAAACAACCAAACGCTGCAGAGTTCAGTCTATGGGCCAATGCAGTTTCTGTTTAAAAACAGGGTTTTTGAATTCAGCTGGAGAAAGCTCACAATTATTCTTCCAAAGGACGCTTATGTTATCAACCTAGCTCCAAAGCCAAATGAACTTGTAGAAAATGTCGCATCATGGGAAAACGGCTACTATCTTCCAATAGTTGTGATAACCTTCGATTCTTCGGTATATGAAGCCATTATGAACAAGACATCAGAAAATACCACCAAATTCGTTCCTTTCGACGAGTTTCTGGCAAAAACTGCAAAGACTATCCAGCTCTATTACGACCCGCTAAGCGGACTTGTACAGTTTAATGCAACCTTTGAGGGGGTTAATGCCACCAGCTACCATGAAACAAAAATCAGGGAGGAGTTCACCAAAACCCTGGATATTCAGGATATAAACTCAAAGATTGAAGGCAACAAAGTGCTTGTATGGGGAAAAGCAAAGCCAAAAGTAGACTACAAAGAAAGTTTCACCACGAAAACATGGAGCGCAAACATAACATTGCCTTTCAGATTTGACAACGTAAGCGTCAAAGCCCCAACCGGTTTAGAGATTAAAGAGCACGAAACAGACGGCAAAAACATTATTATCGTTGTAGAGCAGAAAAAGGGTGTCTGCGGCCCTGGGCTTATTTTGCTGATAGCTTTACTCCCGGTGTTAGCAAAGCGGAGGTGACCCGATGGACTTTTTCTTTTATCCTTCATCCGCAGCAGTATTTGGCTCCTTCAAGCAGGGTGCAATAGCTTACGAAATACTGAGGAACATAGTTGAAGGGGGCTTTAAGGGAGAAGTTATTCCAGTGAACCCCAAAGGGGGAGAAGTCGAAGTAGCCGGGAGAAAACTTAAAATTGCAGAAAAACTTGAGAAAAATGTTGATGTCGCTATAATCGCAATTCCCGCAAAGTTCGTTCCTTCTCTAATTGAGGAGATTGGAGATAAGGTTAAGGGAGCAGTGGTTATAAGTGCGGGGTTCAGCGAAGTTGGTAACGTTGAGCTTGAGAGGGAACTAGTTGAAAAAGCCCGAAAGAAAGGAGTACGGATCATTGGCCCAAACTGTGCCGGCATTTTTGGAGTCCATGCAGAGTTCTTTGGCTCGTTTGAGGTCAGGGTCAAGAAGGGAGGATTAGCCTTAATATCCCAGAGCGGAGCCTTCGGCGGTGCGGCCCTTGCTATGGGGAACGAAGAAGGGATAGGGTTCTCTGCCTTTGTCTCTTATGGGAACGCGGCTGATTTGACGGAAAGTGACTTCTTGAGATATTTTGCCGACGATGAAAACACCAAGGTTATAGCCCTATACATTGAAGGCGTAAAGGACGGTAGGAAGTTCATCGAAGCTTTGAAATACGCCACTTCCAAAAAGCCCGTGATAGTCCTCAAGGCCGGAAAGAGTAAAAGCGGCAGCAGAGCAGCCCAGAGCCATACCGGAAGTCTGGCCGGAAGTTATGAAATTTACAAAGCTGCTTTCATGCAGTTCGGTGCAATAGAGGTTGAAGAGATGGAGGAGCTCTTTGATGCGGCAAAAATCTTTGAGATGTACGAGAGCGGAGGGGAGAGAATAGCCATAATAACAAATTCCGGTGGCCCTGGAGTTTTAGCTACCGACAAAGCCGAAAAGCTGGGACTAGAGATTGCAAAGCTTGAAGAAAAAACCGTAGAGGAGCTCAAAAAATTCCTGCCTCCACAGTGCTCAACAAAAAATCCAATTGACCTGATAGCAGATGCAGACTACGAGAGGTACAAAAGAGCTATAGAAGTTGTTTCCAGGGATAAAAACATTGATGCACTGCTAGTTATTTGCGTTCCGCCGATATTCATACCGAGTGAAGAGATAGCAAAGGCAGTCATAGATGCCAAGTGCGACAAGCCAGTTGTGGTCAATTTTATGGCCGGAGAACTTGTAAAAGAGGGTGTGAAGCTTTTAAATACCTGCGGTATCAAAAACTTCCCGACACCGGAGAGAGCAGCCAAAGCCCTCTACTGGCTTAGTTTGAGAAAGGCTTTTAAAACGAAGTAGAAAAAGACACATAGGGGTGAGAACGATGCATCACTTGATTTATCCAATGAGAACATACCTGATAGTCTCAGGACAGGGAGAGGAAACAAACGTTATGGCAGCTGACTGGGTAACAGTCCTTTCTCACAAGCCGCCTCTGGTGGGAGTGGCAGTTTCTCCAAAAAGATACACTCACCGGCTGATCTCAAAATACAAGGAGTTTGTTATCAGCGTTCCGGGCTTGGAAATGCTCAGAGACGTCTGGATTGCGGGAACAAAGAGAGGACCCTCAAAGCTTAAGGAGATGAACATAACCCTCGTCGACTCCACAAAAATAGCTACGCCGAGCATAAAAGAGGCATTAGCAAACATAGAATGCAAAGTGGTTGATGCCAGGGATTATGGAGACCACACATGGTTCGTTGGCGAAGTTGTTGGTTATACCTACAAAGAGGAAGCATTCAAGAACGGAAAGCCAGATGTTATGAGCGCAAACTTCCTCGCACATGCAGCGTGGACTGACTTCGTTACCTTCGAGAAGAAGATTTACAAGTCAGAATAATTGCAAAATAGCACGTTATCATGTTTAAATTTTCTCTTTTTGGATTTTCTGCCCTCTGAAGGATTAATTTTGAGTTCAAGGCTCTAAGAATGCTCTGGAAGTCTTTAGTAACTGAAGGTTACTATTAAACAAAAGGTTACAAAAATTTTAAAAGTTTATAACGAAATTTTTTCGAAATTCTAAACAAAGACTTTTTAGGACTTCTTTGGTATCCTCTCCTCATGGAAATTTAACCATTTTTAGTTTAAGGCGTTTTTGTGAGCTTATTTTTGATTTAAGCTCCTATTTCGCCTCTGGAAGTCTCATGAACATTCTTGAGCATTGACAAAAAGGAGGAGTTTCAAGTGTGGTTGAGTTTCAAGGTTTCTCTCAAGGGCTCGAATTCGAGCTTTCTGAGGGGAGTTTTATTGACCCTTTGAAGAAAAGTTTATAAGATTCGGGCCTTCTAATTACTCTTTGAGGAGTTTAGAGGAAAAATCGCCCCTGTTCCAATAAGACTTTAAAAGAATTGAAAGGGCTGGGTATCAGAAAGCAAAAGTCGAGATGAAAGGAGTTCCAATAAGACTTTAAAAGAATTGAAAGACTGTAAAGCATTACAAACAATACTTTACCATCCAAGTTCCAATAAGACTTTAAAAGAATTGAAAGGGGTTCATCCTTAACCAGACAGAAATCCTCCTCAACCAGTTCCAATAAGACTTTAAAAGAATTGAAAGCTTAATAACAACTGAAGTAGTATTATCGTTGCTCTTTTCGTTCCAATAAGACTTTAAAAGAATTGAAAGGGTTACTAGGCTCTATGATGATGTGATAATAGATACTTGGTTCCAATAAGACTTTAAAAGAATTGAAAGCCGGTCTGTCTCATTAAAACTGTCATTTCTCTAGCAGTTCCAATAAGACTTTAAAAGAATTGAAAGGCACTTTATCGCCTCACAACTGGGCTCATTCCGGATGTGTTCCAATAAGACTTTAAAAGAATTGAAAGAAACTCGCAATCAACCCCAAAACCTGTCCATACATGTTCCAATAAGACTTTAAAAGAATTGAAAGGTGGAAGCCGATAAGAATAACTTAAGATTAAGGCTTTAGTTCCAATAAGACTTTAAAAGAATTGAAAGCGTCCGTGTAAAGAATCTTTTGCAATTCTGTTTTGAGTTCCAATAAGACTTTAGAAGAATTGAAAGGTGACAGAAAGAGAGTTATTCACATCTCATATTCAGTTCCAATAAGACTTTAGAAGAATTGAAAGCATCTTTGCATTATTAGCTCCAGCCGTGCCCGTGCGGTTCCAATAAGACTTTAGAAGAATTGAAAGATTAAATTGCTTAAGAATCTTTGCCGGGATTGCACGGGTTCCAATAAGACTTTAAAAGAATTGAAAGGTTGTTTCGTCCTTGTAGTAGATTACAGTTCTGTAACCGTTCCAATAAGACTTTAAAAGAATTGAAAGAATTGATCCCAGCCTATCCCCATTTTTGCTATCTCTTGTTCCAATAAGACTTTAAAAGAATTGAAAGTCTTGTACATCTTGTAAATACCTCAACGCAGCTCCCTGTTCCAATAAGACTTTAAAAGAATTGAAAGCCTTCTTTGCGTAATCATACCCGATTAGAAAGGCTTTGTTCCAATAAGACTTTAAAAGAATTGAAAGAAAAAGAGTTGGACAGTTATGAACAACACTTTTAAACCTCACCAGCTACTCTATTTTGATGATAGCGTTAGGAATTGAGGGGACTGCACACACACTTGGCATAGGGATTGTGACGGAAGATAAGGTTCTCGCCAACGTATTTGATACTCTAACAACCGAAAAAGGTGGCATACACCCAAAGGAAGCCGCTGAACACCACGCAAGGCTCTTAAAGCCCCTTTTGAAAAAAGCCCTTAGAGAGGCTAAAATCAACATTGAAGATGTTGACGTAATTGCTTTTTCTCAAGGGCCAGGACTGGGGCCGGCTTTGAGGGTTGTGGCAACAGCCGCGAGGGCTTTGGCTATAAAATACAACAAACCCATTGTCGGGGTCAACCACTGCATCGCCCACGTGGAAATTACGAAGATGTTTGGAATAAAAGACCCGGTTGGCCTCTACGTAAGCGGGGGCAATACTCAGGTTCTTGCATTAGAAGGCGGTAGGTACAGAGTATTTGGGGAAACCCTCGACATAGGCATAGGCAACGCCATAGACACCTTTGCCAGAGAGCTCGGCCTTGGGTTCCCGGGCGGCCCAAAGATAGAAAAACTCGCTCAGAGGGGGGAAAAATATATTGAACTCCCCTATGCAGTTAAGGGCATGGATCTAAGCTTTTCTGGAATTTTAACGGAGGCAGTTAGAAAATACAAGACCGGGAGGTACAGAGTTGAGGATTTAGCGTATTCCTTCCAGGAAACGGCTTTTGCCGCTTTGGTTGAGGTTACCGAAAGGGCTGTGGCCCACACAGGTAAGGAAGAAGTAGTCCTTGTGGGAGGGGTAGCTGCCAACAACCGCCTGAGAGAGATGCTCAAGATAATGTGCGAAGATAGAGGCGTGAAGTTCTTTGTGCCGCCTTATGACTTGTGCAGGGATAACGGAGCGATGATAGCCTACACCGGCTTAAGGATGTTCAAAGCAGGCATAAAGTTCGACCTTGAAAAAACAGTAGTCAAGCAGAAGTTTAGGACCGACGAGGTGGAGGTAACGTGGGAATAGGAGTGCTCCTCCCAATTGTCCTTTATGATGTGACTCTTCTCTTTGCAGTGGGTTATGTGTGGTTGTTCTTCCTCAAGCGCTGGAACCGCTATACTGCGGAGCTAAAACCGTTAATACAGAAGGCTGCGATATTTCTATCCATAGCTCTTCTCGGTCGTTTTATTGATCTCGTAACTGACTTTTATTCTTCTGTTTATCAGGAGGGGATTTTAACACTCTTATACGGGATTTCGATCTTAGGAGTGATATATACCATGGTTTCCTACGTACAGACCCTAGAAAAGTCCTACATCCCAATAACTAAAGCTTCAACTTCTGGCCCTCAAATCGAGAATGGAATGCATGGAGCTTATATCGTCTCTGGCTCCAAAGAGAGACTCACAGAGATAACAAAGCTTCTTAAGGAAAGGACGTCTCCCGCATTGATATTCACACGCTCACCTGAGTTCTACCACAGTTTAAGTGAGTTTGCCACAACCGTCTGGATTACTGGGGCCACTGACACCGGAATCTCACCAACGAAGCTCCATGTTATACAGGATATGGCTATACAATTTGCGAAAGAAGCTAAAGGTGCCGTTATTGTAATAGACTGTATCGAATACCTCCTCCTGTACAATGATTTTCCAAGCATCTTTAAGTTCCTAGCCAGCCTTAAAGACCACCTTCTTATGCTCAACGCCTCCTTAATTGTGACCGTTGACGAAAATGCCATCGACCAAAAGGAATACCGCCTCCTCCTCAACGAATTTGAGCCCCTCTAAAACTTCTTCTTTATCTTTAGGGTGTATTTTGGATAGATTCTCTTCGAGAACCTCACAAACTTCGTCTTCCTTGGGGATTTCTCAACCCTTATTCTCAAATGCGGAGGTAGCTGGGTGTAGAACTGCCCATCGACGGCAAGGATAACATCCCTGTCCGTCAGTACTTCTATCTCGATTGAAGAACGGTCCGGAACAACGAGGGGTCTTGCGGTAAGGGCAACTGGGGCTAAGGGGACTAGAAGAATAGCATGCAAGCGGGGGTCAACTAAAGGGCCGCCAGCTGCGAGGGCATAAGCCGTTGAGCCAGTAGGTGTTGACACTATAAGCCCATCGGCCCTTATCTCCTCGGCAAGCTCTCCGTCGATGTAGTACTTGAGATGAGTTATCTTGCCCGGAATTCCCGTTAAAACTGCAACTTCGTTAAGTGCATCCGGTATGTTATCAAAGCCTTCAACAAAAGTCCTGAGTTTCATCCTCTCATCTATAAAGTAATCGCCCTCAAGAACCCTCGAAATAGCAAAGAAAGTCTCAGCAGGTTCAACTTCAGCCAAAAAGCCTAAAGTACCCATGTTTACTGCCAGAATAGGGATATCCCTGGGAGTTTTGTGCTCAACCCTCAAAACAGTCCCATCTCCTCCAATTACTATCATCATGTCAACATCCATTTTTTCAAGAGGGAGCACATCCTCGGGAGAAAAATGTGGAAAATGCTGATGAGCTTCTTCGTCAACGTAAACCTCGTAACCACTTACCTTGAGAAAGTCGTATACCCTATATGCAAGCTTCAAAGCCTCTTCCCGATCCCTTCGAGCGGCGATTCCAAACTTCATGATCTCACGCTCTGTCCTTGCTTAGCTTTGCGCCAAGGTAAACACTCAATCCTCCCCCAATAATCGTTGGGAGCCAGAAGGATATAAACCTATCTAAGACTGTCGCAGTGACAGCCAAGCTTTTATCAATCTTTAGACTGAGGTAGAGGGCTGAGTTAACTGCTTCCGTTATTCCCACCCCCCCGGGGAGAATGCTTATCATCCCCAGGGCAATACCGGCCATTTGAACCATTAGAATTTTTTGAAGTTCAAGACGATACCCAATGCTTTCGAAGACAAAATAAGTTCTGAGAAGCATGAATCCCCAGAGTGCCAAAGAATAGAAGAGGGTTTTGCCCAGCACAACCGGGTCTTTAGAAAGCTCCAAAAAGGTCGTCCTAAAGTCAGTTATAGATTTTTTGAGCTTTTCTTCGAGCGTTCCCTCCACTCCTGCAAACTTTTCAGGGAATATGCGCTTTATAAGTGCTGTTATTTTGTTGAGCACGCTAAAGGCTAAACTTTCATTCAGAGATATCAAGAGGCTTATAGCCACTATCAGAAGGAGTACTATTGTTGAGAGAGAAAGAACGGACAGCAAAAGCTTTACCTTTAACGAGAGGGCATACTTGAACGCGACAAGAGTGAAAAGCAGAACCGGAACAACGTCCAAAATCCTGTCAGCCATTATGGTGGCAAAAACCTGACCATAACCACCGTTGGACTTTTTGGTTATCACATACATTCTAGCGGGCTCTCCTCCCGCTCTGGCACCGGGAGTTAGGTTGTTTGCAAATATCCCAACCATGGTGGCCATTATAATGTCCTTTATCCGAACCCTCACTTCGGCTCTTTTTAGAAATATTCTCCACCGAAAAGCCCACGCAAGGGTTGCAAGAACTTGCATAAGAAGTGCAAGAAGAAAATACTCCACCTTAGCCCCTGTTAAAAGCTTCAGCGTTTCCTCTACTCCTGCCCACCATATAAGTACTGCTATAACCCCAACCCCAATCAAAATCATAAAGGAGTCTCTCTTTTTCATCAGCCCACCTTCCTCAGTTTTGCAATGAAGAAGCCCTGAGTAAGGTGCTTGTGAGGATAAAAGCGCTGAACTTCGTTTATCCCTATTCCAGGCGAACCTATGAAGATTTTCTGCTCCTCAAGCTTCAGCCCCTTCTTTATCATGTAAAGCACGTTCCCTTCGTTTTCTTCATAGCTCAAGGTACATGTAGAATAGACCAGCACACCTCCTTTTCTAAGGCTTTTTATTGCGGCGTTTATGAAGTGTCTCTGATACCTTGCAGTAGCCTCGATGTCCTTTGGCGTTCTTGTCTCCCAGAGCTTTGGTCTCACTCCCAAGGCTGTGCATGGGGCATCTAAGAGGATTTTATCAGCCTCAATTCCAAGGTCTGGCAGATTTCTCGAATCCATTTGAATAAGCTTGACGTTCTTCACGCCAAGTCTCTTCAGCTCTTCCTCCATTTTGGCTAATCTGTTTTTTGATTTGTCTATAGCTATTATTTCCCCCCTGTTTTCAAGGAGCTGTGCTATGTGGGAAGTTTTTCCCCCTGGAGCAGCTGCCATATCTACTATGAGGTCTTCTTCCTGTGGCTCCAGAATATGGGCAACAACCATGGAAGGAAGGCTCTGGGCATAAAAGTAGCCTTTTTCATAAGCTTTTAATTCACTCAAGCTCGGCAGTTTGAACTTAGGCAGAGTTACTTCGACAGCTATTCCCCTCGTGGCAATAACCATTTCCTTAGCACTCATCCTTGCAATGCCTATGCCCACGAGAAGTCCTTTAGGATCCCTTATCTGAACTTCATCTCCCTCCTTTATCCCTTTATCGGCCTTTAATACGCCGGGAGCATAGAGCTGGGCACCCTGGTAAACGCTCTCCGCCGCAAACTTATTTGCGACAACCGTTGGCAGCTTGGGGTTATAATCATCGGGAAAATTCGGCCCTTCCCTCTCGAAATAGATACCCTCCTCAAGGTAGGGACTTCTTTTTGGTTTTAACCCTTCTTTTCTAAGCTCTTCTATGAGCTTCTGCCGACTTATCTTAAGCGTGTTGACCCTTATGTAGTACTTCTCTACCGGCTCCCTCAGCTTTTTCATAATCTCCTCAGCTTCACTCCCGAAAAGGTTGTAATAGTACCTTTGTAACTCTTCTGGAAAAGCTTCCCTGTACATGAGATCACCTAAATCTCAAGGACTTTATACTTCTTTGCCAGTTCTATAAATTCGAAGAGCTTGTTTTCAATATCTTGGCTATCTTCAGCCTCAACTTCAAACTGAAAAACCTGTTCTTGACCTCTTTTTATATCCATGTAAACTTCATCAGGGTTTCTGGGGGAGTGGTGATTGTAGATGTCCTCCAAAAAGTTCTCCGTTCCGTAGATGTAGCTCTGTGGGAATTTTTTGATGAACTCAACGATGAACTCTCTGGTTATTTTTTCCTTTGGAACGGCAAACACAAAGTAGAAGCTCTGAATCGTCGCTCCCAATTCTCCTTGAGGCTTTATCTCAAAAGCAGGATGAGGATAAAGCATCTCTCTCCATTCACCCTCAAGGAAAATATACGCATTGAAAACTTCCTCTACAGGCTCCACCTTAAAGCCAAGAGGCCTGAGCTTCTCTCTCAGCACCTCGTTTAACCTAAAAATCTCGCCCCAGATTTTGTTTAGATGATTGTGAATTTCAATCATTTTCATAATTCTCACCTCCAAGGAAAAATAGAAGGGAAAATTTAAAGGTTTAGGTCAACTAAAAGCCAGATTCAACTGTTCAATTATGTTCGTCTCAACCCTTTTCTTGATTTCTGGAAGCGGCATCTCTATTTCTTTGTTGAGCACCTTCACAGTTAGAGTGAGCTTTAAGGTTACTTCGCTCCTCTCTCCTCTCTTTATGTGTTCTGCAAGTACCTCTGGAAGAACTTCTGTGTCAACCACTGTTCTTATTTTTGCTATAGCTCTGCCGTTTGCAGGGATTACAACGTTCTCAACGAGTTTTCCTTGTGCCACCTGGTAGCCGTTAGCATCTATGTAATATTTAATTCCAAAGAGGGGCAGAGGAATAGGGTTAGGATTGTAGAGCTTCACATCACTTAAAATCTCAATACCGTTTTCATCAACTTTTCCCCACTTAGAGGGCATTCCTTCAACTGCGGGAGTTTTTATTAGGTCTCCAGAGCTCTCTATTGTTACGTTGCTGATGTAGCTTAACAAATTAGTTTCAAATGGATGCGAAAAGCTTCCCCTTATAATTGGAAGGCCAAATATTGAACCGCGCACTTGTATCTCAATATCACTCTGCTCTCCGTTTCTTATGTGCTCTTTTAGGGCTTCAATAATCTCTCTGTTTTTAAGAACAAGCACACCCCTTGCACTGTCATCCAAAAACCCAACCTTTAGGTCTTTCAGGGTGCCCACCTTTACTCCAGCCAAGTACAAATCTGCTTCGTCAATAGCTATTGAGACGGGAAGAGGTTTCCCGAAATACACTGTTGTTTCCAGTTCCATGGTGTTTTCATCAACATATCCCCATTCAGCTCTTATTTGAGGAGTTAAAGTAATCAGCGCATAACCTAAGTAAGCCACCCAGAGAAACACAATAAGTCCGATTGCTCCAAGTATTTTGCCTACACCCATAACTCTCACCTAAAAATTAAAAAGGTTGAGAGCTTAAAAGAGTTAGCTACCTTTTTTCCCTCTCCAGTATGTCCACAAAATTACTACCAAAGCCAGAACTCCAATAAACGCTCCAGCAGTTCTTAGGTTTCTTCTTGTTTCAGTATTTTCTTTAACAGGTATTGTAATAAATTCCTCAAAGACGTACACATTGTCGTCTCCGCTTTCCTTATCACCAACTGCTCTGATTCTCACTTGAACGACGTAGTCTTTGGGGATGGCGTTGTTTGCTATGCTCAGTTCCAAAGCACCTTCCCCTTCTCTTCCCGGATCAAGAGTTCCAATGTAATCGGATCTCTTTGATAGCGTAAAGGGCTGATCGGCTTTTACAACGCCTTCTATTATCACATTTTCAGCCTGTTCTCCTCCAACGTTCTTGACCCTTATGTATATAAGAATTTCTTCACCCTGCATAGGTGTTTTGTCAAAGCTGACCTTCTCGACAGTTATTTTTGGTTTTTCGTTCACTATTACTGGTATCTTGATCGTATCCTCCTTAACATTGCCCGAAGAGTCCTTGTACTCTATCTTCACTGGAATCTCATACGTTCCACCCTCTGCCCACTCTCCAACGTTCACTCTGAAGCTCGCCTTTGCTGAGTCTCCCTGCCGTAGGGTGCCTATGTTTATTATCTGCTCGCTCGTCTCACTTAACTCAAATGGATCCTCGGGCATTGGCTTTAGAATTACATAACGAGCACTTCCACTGCCTATGTTTTCCACTTCAAAGTTTATCTCCACGTTGTTCGTTCCAGCTAAGACCCTACTTGGAGATGTTGAGACCTTTGAAATTATTAAGTGCTCCCTGCCGAGAATTGGTATGCCAATTAACCTATCGTCCGTTAGTTTTTCATCATTTGGTGTGCTAAGATACTCCAGCGAAACCTTTAGGGGATAAATACCGTTTTCGAGTCTTTCATTTGCTTTTAAGTGAAACTCCAGAATCTTCTCTTCTCCCGGGGCTAGCTCAGGCAAGTACTTTATGTTATCCTCTCCAATGGGCAGGAAAGCATTGATGTTCTCCCTAGCGAGCTGTTCCATTATTTGGTTTATGGCAATTTGAAGGTTTTCGCTCATGCTCTGGCTTCCCTGTATTGGGAGGTTCTGAAGGGAAGATAGATCGACTTTCGTAACTTCTCCAGGCGCATTTACTTCACTCGGTTCTATTCTGAAGGAAAAGGCCCTTGCTCTCTCTTCGCCTACGTTTTTCACCTTTACCTTAAGCACAAACTCGTCTCCAGGCTCTATTGCTTTTGGATCCATTTCGACACTCTCAATCTCAATAAAGGCTTGATTTCTTCTCACAACTTGAATTGAAAAGTCAAAGGTCTGCTCTCTTTGATCTTTTGAATCACCGCTGTAGTATGAAACCTTCAGCCTCATCGGATAGCTTCCTGTGGAGGCGTCTTCACTCACGTGTAGCCTGAACCTATACTCCATGACCTTGTTGGTGTTTATTACGTAGGTAAAGTGCTGTTTTGTTGTGTTATCGATTAATATCGCTCCATTCTGGAATTCTAATGAAGGAGAGAGATCAACAAGCACTTCTTTTGCCGGCTCGAAACCAAGGTTTCTAAGACCAATGGTTACCTCAAAATCCTCCCCCGGGTGAACTACTTCAGGTTTTTCAATGTTCTCTATCTCAAAAGTTGCTTCCCCCTCCCGAATTACAGTTATGGAGAAATAATCAAAGCCTTGCAGCATTTGCAAATTCTCTCCTCTCTGCACGTGATATGCAAGTGAAATGTAGAGGGGATAAATACCTGGATCAACGTTTTCATTTACCTTGAACTTGAATTCAACGACTTTCTCCTCTTTTCCGTCCAGATATTCTATGTACTTCACTGCGCTATCTACAGGCAGAAGAGCACTCTGCACAACTCCGCTCTGAGATGCAACTTGGGCTATTACCTCACCCATCCCTCCACCGGAAGGAGCAAAAGAAACAGGTGTTTGGGATACAACTACCGTGATGAACTTTGCTTTTAAAGCTCCCTCGTTCTTTAAATGAACCTTAACAGTAATTTCATCGCCGGGTCTAACTTTTTCCGGGGTTTCAGCCCATGTAGTAAGGTATGCCGGTATCATCGAGGCATTCCATTCAGGAGGTCCGCTTATACTTATCCTTGCACCATTTGGATAAATCTGAAGGGCAGTAATAGATACCCTCTCCCCATCAACGTCAACTTCTATAGTCTCGTTTTCGCCTATGAGGCTTATATTGGGATAAGTAATCGTCATGAGAAGGTCTTCTTTTGATATGCCCAGTTCAGGATGCTCTTCGACGGTTTTGAACACCGCATCCACGATTTCTTCTTGGGACGCGCTGTTAAGCCACAAATAGAATTGGGCGAGCTCTACAGGATTTGTTGTGTTGTAGCCGAGCGTTTCTGCCATCGCATAAAGGAAGGTAGTGTTCGTGAGAAGCTCCTGTATTTTTTCTGGATTAGGGACTTTAAACGATGTATAGTTCATGTTAAGTACTTTGTTGTCCTTTAAAATGAGTATCATAGCTTTGTATTGGTTCTCAACGTAATCTTTCTGTACATCTTGAAGGACGACTACAAGTGGACCTACAAGTATTGAATCGCCTTTGTTGAGGTAACCCTCAAAGAGAAGCTCTTCTTCACCCATAACAGGGTTAAAACTGCCCATAACAATCAGCAGTCCCAGTATGAGTCCAAGATGTTTTCTCATTTTTCCTCACCTCGTATCTTTTTTCCATAAAACAGCTGGAGCAAAGCTGGTGTTACCGTGAAAGCGGCAAACATTGAGGCAAAGATTCCAACAGCCAAGGTCTTTCCAAAGTCGTGTATTGTGGTGAGCTCACCACTAAGCAGAGCTAAAAACCCTCCAGCTGTCGTTAGAGCTCCAACCAAAATTCCGGGGCCAACTCCTTCAACGGCAGAGATTATGGGGTAGGGATTACCCTCCCTGAGCTCTTCCAAAAACCTGTGAGCAAGATGCATTCCGTAGTCAACTCCAAGACCAACTATCATCGAAATAACACCAGCTAAAGTTTGAGTGAAAGGTATGCCCGCGAGCCCCATGTAACCAACGGTCCAAAGGGCACCAAGGAACATGGGCAGTACCATTGCAATCGAAACTAGCGGCCTTCTGAAAAGCAGTACAACTACCAGCACAACAAAAATGCTACCGTAGGTGGATATCTTACCAAGCTCTTGATTGGTTAGGTTATCTAAAACGTAGTTCAAATATAAATCGCCCGCTAGCCGCATTTCAACTCCAGGTGGAAGATCCGCACTTTTTGCCTGTTCTTCAAAATAGCGCATAATGGCCCTAAAATCCTCTGGATTAGCCCCACCAAAGTTCCCCTTCAGCTGAATTAGTGTCATCGAGTAGTCGTCATTTACAGAAGCTCCCCCCTCTTCTATGGCAGCCTTTATTTTTTCTTTGTCTTCTGGGATGTATCCATATTTTCTAACGACTGCATCAGCTATGCTGTTGGTCTCAAAGACGTTGTTGTAGTGAGAATCGGCAAGTATTTCCTGCTCAAAGCGATAAATAGCCCTAACTACTGATGGGTCTCTCACATCATCTGCCTTCACTATTAAATTCACCTGGTCTTGGCCGCCGAATTCATATCTAACATCCTTCATAGCTTCAATTTCCGGTATGCCCTCAGGAATCATTTTTTCCAGTCTAACTTCCGTTGTTACCTGAGTTAGGCCATAAAGAAACACGATAGTCATTAGAGAGACAGCCGTGAGGGTTGTTTTTGGATGCCTCTTAATGGTTCTTCCCAGAGTGTTAAAGAACTTTGCAATAAAGCCCGAATGTGCCCTTATCTCAGGAACCTCATGTTTTCCTTTGATTTTCCTCATAATATCCTCGTAGAGGATTATAAGTGAAGGGGTTATTACAACAGCGTTTATCGCTGCTAAGCTGAGTCCCATTATCAAGACAAAACTCAATCTGCGGAGAGAAGGCAGAAGGGAAAGACTTAATGCAGAAAATCCAGCTATGGTTGTCAGAGCTGCCCCTAACAAGGCTTTCCCCGTCTCTGCCACAGCTTCTTCTGCAGCCTCTTCAATACCTCTACCCTTTTTCCTTTCCTCAAAATAACGGTTGGTTACGTGAACACCGTAGTCAATACCCATTCCAACTATCATTGCCCCAACTACGGTAGTTACCATGTCTATTGGAATCCCAAGCAGTCCCATGAATCCAAGGGTCATTGTTACGCCAAATACCAGAGGTATAAGGGGAAGCATTGCCCTAAAAACGGATTTGTAAAAGTAGATCAACAGAAACGCCACGAAGAGGAAGGCAATGGCCATTGTTCTATTTAAATCGCCTTGAAGCATTGCCAGAATCCTATATGTGATTCCAATTGTTCCGGTTTGAATAACCTCCACATTTTTTGGGAAGCGTACCTCCTTTATATCCCTCTCAATGTCCTCATAAATTCTCTGCACCGCTTGAGAACCAGAGCCTGCCGTAAGAGTTGCTATCACCATTGTTGCTCTGTAATCAGAACTTATTAACCCCTGCAGGGCTTCTGGAGGCAGGGTATTTAAAACGAATTTAACCTCTTCTTCGTTTTCAGGCAATCTACCAAGAATTTGAATAAAAATATCAGCAATGCTCATTGTGTTCGTTACGTATTCATGCTCCCTTAAACGCTCCTCGAGTTCGTAGATTGACTTTATCACCTCGGGGTCTCGAATATCGTAAACTCCCCCTTCCTCAATAGATGCCACCTTGACAATTATAAGAGCAGAATCGCCGCTTTGAAATTCATTTTGAAGTGTCAAATAATCTCTCACTGCCGGCAAATCTTGGGGAAGCTGCTTAGTGAGGTCGCTTTCGAATTCAAGCAACTGAACTCCGTATAGAGAGAGAATTAGCAAGAATATGGCTATCAATGAAAATGCCACCCTGTATTTCACTATTATCCTCGCAAGCTTTTTGAGCATTCTCTCACCTCTAGACTTTTGAACTTTCGGAATTTTCCGAAAGATTTTGAGGATATTGCTTAAAAACTTTACTGAAAGAGGGGCGTGTTTATAGTAACCTTTATTAGGGTTTTTGCTGAATTCTTTCGGGTGGTTGTCGTGATCCCCAGATGGGATCACAGACTCAAAGACCCTGAAAGCGTGGCATTCGCAATTCTTGACGTTTTAGCAGACTTCGAATCAGAAGGAAAGCTGAAGAACCTGCCAAAATCCAAAAAATTTCCAGTAAAAACAATACTGGCAATACTCCTCTTTAAACAATACTACAACCTACCCCT
>Ga0208153_100237_pt1 | contig 19577 bp, 18 predicted proteins | sample Wag42014_10_18_FD_187331 | JGI IMG/M metagenome (GOLD analysis project Ga0208153, IMG submission 187331) | Deep subsurface shale carbon reservoir microbial communities from Ohio, USA - Utica-2 Time Series 2014_10_18 (SPAdes) (version 2) ... | reverse complement strand
TCGTGAGACGATGGCACAACGTGCCAGTGCCGTCGTAATCCCTTCAAAACATTTGCGCATTATACCATCGCAAATGTTTCTGTTCCGAGCTTGCTGGAAATCAGGGAATCGGCTTCGCCGACGTATCGCGTATCACGGGCTACGTATCACGAAAATTCTAATAAAATCGTTGTTAACGTTAGACGTAAAACGTGATTCGTGAGACGATGGCACAACGTGCCAGTGCCGTCGTAATCCCTTCAAAACATTTGCGCATTATACCATCGCAAATGTTTCTGTTCCGAGCTTGCTGGAAATCAGGGAATCGGCTTCGCCGACGTATCGCGTATCACGGACTACGTATCACGAAAATTCTAATAAAATCGTTGTTAACGTAAAACGTGAGACGTGATTCGTGAGACGATGGCACAACGTGCCAGTGCCGTCGTAATCCCTCAGGATAAGGTAGAGGTAGAGGTTAAGGTAAAGAGTCTCGTCGTAATCCCTTCAAAACATTTGCGCATTATCTCATCGCAAATGTTTCTGTTCCGAGCTTGCTGGAAATCAGGGAATCGGCTTCGCCGACGTATCGCGTATCACGGACTACGTATCACGAAAATTCTAATAAAATCGTTGTTAACGTAAGACGTGAAACGTGAATCGTGAGACGATGGCACAACGTGCCAGTGCCGTCGTAATCCCTTCAAAACATTTGCGCATTATCCCATCGCAAATGTTTCTGTTCCGAGCTTGCTGGAAATCAGGGAATCGGCTTCGCCGACGTATCGCGTATCACGGGCTACGTATCACGAAAATTCTAATCGAATCGTTGTTAACGTAAGACGTGATTCGTGAGACGATGGCACAACGTGCCAGTGCCGTCGTAATCCCTTCAAAACATTTGCGCATTATCTCATCGCAAATGTTTCTGTTCCGAGCTTGCTGGAAATCAGGTCATTAATTCCAATATAGCCTGCGTAAAGGAGGTAACAAAATGAGAAAAATGTCGTAATCCCTTCAAATCAGGTCATTAATTCCAATAGAAGACAAGAAAGAATAAGGAAATTTTTCTAATTTATGTCGTAATCCCTTCAAATCAGGTCATTAATTCCAATAACTCTTGGGTACGAGTTCTCTAACAGGTCTAAGCTGTGTCGTAATCCCTTCAAATCAGGTCATTAATTCCAATAGCCCCTATTTTTATATCTTAATTTTTAGTAAGTTACAATGCCATTTTTTAGGAAGGGGGATATCCGATTTTCCTACTTTTTAAAATCAGACCCCAGGTTTTATAACTTACTAATAATACTCAATAAAAAATTTATTGTGGATTTTTGTTCTATTTTTCACAACTTATTGTAAAAAAAGAAATTTCTTGCAACTTAGAATTACTTTAAAATCCACACGAAATTTTAGAAAATTGCAAAACAAAACGTACGACTCGTTTTATTTGCACTTATCCCTGAAAGCCCTATTATTTTTCCAAACAACAATATTTATTTTACATATCTTCTGAAATCAACATGCTCAAACACACTCTGCCTTCCAACTTCACTTGCAGATATATTTTCTTCCGATGCAATACGCTTAGTTGTAGAATATACTGGTACTAATCCCATCTCAAAACATCTATTAACTATATAGTAAGTAGCCCCAAAGTCCCCTTGAACCAATGCAAAATCACCCTCACCTGAGTTAGCATCAATCCAGTCGACTATTCGATCCAGGTCTGAAACCGGCAAATCCCCGTCTGGTCGTATATTCGACCAAATGTTCTGAAGTTGTGCTGGAAGATAAAAGAAACTGCCTATATTATTTTTTCTTGCATCTTCTAATTGTTTATTCGTAAGTTTATGCGAAAATATTAAAAACATATTTTTCATATTTATTCTGTTCCAAATGACAACTTAGCCCATCCAAGTTGATTATTCTGAGAATCAAGCCACGTCGAAAGCTGGTAGTCTAAATTTTTCCTTATAGTATGGATCCAAATATTTCTTTTGCCCTCTATTGTTTTGGCTCCGGCACCGCCATGTTTGCCTAATTTCATCATATAGTCACAATAGTTAGGTATATTAGCATTAAATCTTTTTGTTTCATTTTCAATGACATTTTTATAATGAAATTCCAAAGCATTTTTTATTTCATCAAAATTTAGCTTAAAATATTTTGAGCTGTTTCGTTTTAACAAATTTTCATCTATTCTTATTTCACCCTCGAAGATTCCGCTGCAAACACACTCTAAGATTACAGGCAGTAGGTTTTCATTTTTTAAACCTTTATTTTTTGGTTTAATTGCTTTCAATTTATATTCAGCAGGTTTTAAATCACTTATACTCAATGCTTTTAAACAATCATTTTTTGCATCAAACCGACTATCATTACAAAACACTTCCGCTTCAAGCGATTTATAATGCATCTCTTTTTGAAATAACGATTTCAATTCTCTGTTGTTTGCAAATACATAATCAAGTAAAGCTGTTCTTACGGCTCCTTTCAAACTGCTACCGGGTATAAAGGGTGTGTTGTAATATTTATCCTTGATAAAATTAGATACTGGTCTTCTGATACTGCCTTTATTGCGAATCAAATCTTCATATGCACTGTTCTCAACATCAATCTCATAAGAATATTCATTTACATTTATGTTTAAAAAATCAATCAAACTTTGCGTATTATCACTTACTTTGCTAAACTCTTCAAAAAGCTCCTGGTCTTTGTAAATTCTATTATTAAACCTTTGTTTATCAATAATCTTGATTTTTTTATTTTGCAAAATGTAATCAAAGGGTAAATATTCATTACCGTCACCAATAAAAACAGGAGTTATAATTTCTAATTTAATTTTCAAGTAGCTGTGATTATTCATGTCCTTCTCCAGTATTAAAAAACAAACCTATTGAATGTCCACTGTGATAATGGTTATTAAAATTACTGCTGAAAACATTGGACTTAGCATCCCCGTAAAACTCTTTATAATTTTTAACTTTGAAAGTTGAGCCACTTTTGTAAACAATAATAGGATTTTTAAAAGGCATATTTACTGCATAGTTTCCACCGGTTTTGGGAAATTTTGTCCATGACTTTCCATATGCAAGCTCAAGGTTTGCCCTATCATAAAACATTGTTGATAGATTAAGAAAGAATTTCTTACTTTTATCAATGCTAAACAACTCTTTACCATCAAAATTACTCTCAATAGAAAAATCAAACTTTCCTTTTCCTGAAGACTTGTCTTTACCAAAACCTCTTTTTGATATAAAACTCAAAACTTCACTAATTTCTTCAATAGTAATATCCTGATATTTCAGATAAATATCATACTCAAAATTTTCATAGAATGTTTCCTGAACAGAATAAAGACCCTCTGTGACTGTAAAAGTTTCTCTGTTTATACTGTTCTTGAGTAAGATAGCGGTTTCTTTTTTTCCACCACTATCATTTTTAAAATTTTCTTGATTTATAAAATTTTTAAATAAGATTTCATCATTTAATTTATTAATATTATCTATAATTTGGCTTTTTTCAACAACCTCACATTTTTTGTACTTTTTAATTTCATTCATATACTCTGGTTCAATGTCATGAGGCGCTAAATAGGGCTTTGACAGATAATCTTTAGGAAACCCATCGCTAAAAACAACAAACGGTGTTTCATTTATATTTTCCAGTTTCTCCAAAAGTTTCTCTTCTCCATAAATATACCTGTAGCCCCATGCAAAATGACCAAAAATTGTATCACTCTGAAGATAAGAAGCAAAAGGACTTATTGGCTTCAGCTTGATTTTAATCGTATTCATTTGTTAATACCCAATTCCTTCTCTATTTCATTAACATCTTTGAGTTTCTTATTATCCAGAAATTTCTCATCTATACCGCTAATATCAGTAAATTCAACTTTTCCATATCCTCTGCTTCCGCTGCCACCAAGTGCAGTCATTTCAAGAAGTTTAAGACCGAGAGCCAAATAATTGAAATTTTCTTCATCACTATTATCAAAAATCATATATGTCATTTTAAACCCAAATTCAGCACCTGCAGGCACTCTTTCCACATGCCTGGGACCGCCTCCTCCAACAGAACCTTTAAATCTATCTATACTTACCTCTACTTTCTCTTCGGTGACTGCATTCTTCTGCCTCAACTCAGTGGCATTTGTTAGATAACAGTCGAAAAAACTGGTTCTTGTAGGACCAACTTTATTTGCGATTGTATTATCTTTTATTGTTTTTCCATTGCCAAATGATTTTGCGATTTTATAAAATGAATTTGTTTCGTTATCATCATTAGAATTGGTAACAGAAGTTGGATTACCGTCAGTTATCGTTCCCAATCTCCATTCGAGCAAAGTTCTTATTTTACCTTTTAAGGAGCTACCAGGAATATAAGGCTCATTTGTCAAAGGATTTTTGGCCACAGGAGTATCGATTCCACCGATTTTAATTTGATCATTGCCGGCACCTATATGCAAGCCTGACAAAACTTTTAATTTAGCTGATATTTCTTTAATCTCTTGTAATTTCATAGTTTTCTCCTTTTATTAGTCTTTTAGAATGCCTTTAGAATAGGCTACTACTGCCTCAAAAAAGGTCACAAAAATATTAAATTTATCCATATCATCTTTAATATAATCAATGTTTCCTTCAATAAACATTTTAAAATTTGTGTTAATATGCCCTCTTTGGTAAGCTACATTAGCTTTGGCTTTCAGCATTCTGATATAAGGCAACTGCTTTTTAAATATTTCCTGGTTATTTTCTGAATTATCAATAATAATTTTATAATTAAGGAATTCATTATAAAACTTTCTGACTTGATTTAAGCTTATATTCTTTATTAATTTTCTTTCGTTTTTAGGTAACTTATTATCCCATTTATTATTCTTATATTTGGACTTAAATTCCCAATCATTTAATTTTTTGTTCCATCTTCGTTCGTAGTCGCTATCTACATTAAATTTAAAACATTCTTTAACGATATTTTCTGCAATATCACTAAACAAATCCACTTTAATATTATTTTCTTCATCATAATAATTGAAATCGAAATTAAAATCCCCACAATTCATACTTTTTACATAGCTTTTTGTCTTCAATTTTTCCAAATCTTTAAATCCATTAGACATATTCTACTCCTTATATTTGTATTTTCTTTGTTCATATAAAGCTAAATTAAGAGGAATACATAGTTTTTCCCCATATCTATCTATAAGCGTTGAACAATAAACCACATCTTCTTTAATCCTATTATCTTCCTTTAGTTTATCATCTTTGCTATTTTCAAAAGTCCTTTCAGTCATATATCTAAAAAGAGAGCGCCAATTAACATTACGTAGCAATGTGTCCTGTGAGATTTTTTTTTCTTTTAGTTTCTCATTCATTTCTATAAACTTATATAGTTTATAGAAAAATTGAGTGGAAACACCTTTCGATAATAAACTTTCAAAATTTGACTTATTTTCAAGAAGTTCTTTAATTTCGGAATTCTTAACTTTTATATCGAAAATAACAGTTGCATCTTTTTCACCTTCTTTTGCCAATTCAAGGTTTTCTTCTGCAAACTCTGCCATTTGAACTATAGGAACATTAGTGCTGGTAAGTCTGATTGCATAACTTAGATGAAAATCATCGTTCTTTGTAAAATCATTAAATGCTTCCATAATATCTTTTTGAAGATTAATAATATCAGTGTAATGTCCAATAAGAAACAGGTCATCTCCTCCTGCAAAAACTGTGTATATGTTAGGATATGTTTCTCTAATCAGTTTTTTTAGCAAAGTAGTAAAGAAAAAGTCTGTCATTCTTGAAAGGGAAACAATCCTGGATATGGTAGAACTATCATTCGAACCTTCTTTAAAACCATTAACAAATATCTGACCTAAATTATCAATGTCAGCTTTTAATATTGCCAGATGTTTTCTACCATAAAAACCATCAGTCTCTTTTTTCAATCCTTCCACTGCTATGTGATAAAAACTTTTAACATCACCTGCTTCAACATTTTCAAATTTTTCCTCGATTAGGCTATACCTTGGATCATTCTCATCTTCTTTTGAAAAAGTCGGCAGATAATTTGATATTCTTTTCACAGCAAAATTTTCATTTTCATCCAAAGCATAATAGAGACAGTCATTATTAGTAACTTTATCACTTAAATTTACACCATCAAAAATCGATTTATTAATATCAATTTCTACATATTTCGCTTTGGATAGTTTTTCACCTATTTCTTTAAATTTGTTACAAAATAAGCATAATTCTTCTTCATGGGATTTTTGGGGAACTATACCACAGCTGTCACAAACATTTTTATTTTTAAGACTATCAATGTAATCATCAAACACATCTATTCCTGGATCGATTCTCAATTTATCACTTTCGAATTTTAACGCCAATTTTTTGAATACTTCTGAGCACTTGCCATAGGCAAGGTTTTCAAAATCATCCTCTATATAAGTGAGTGCAAATTTGGTCTGCAGATAATTTATTTTTGCAAACTCTTTATTCACATTTAATTTTATTTTTTCCAAAATTTCGTTAATTGATTCTGTCTTAGGTGCTAATACAGTAAATTTACCTCCGCCATTCATAATAATTGAAAGTGGTGTAAGCCCCATTTCTTTACAAATTTTTAGTGCTATCATTTCAGTTGCAATTGTTACAAAAAAAGATTTTGCCCTTAATATCTTAGCCATATATTTATTAGATTCGCCGGATTTGCTGAAAATAAAGTTTTGTATAGAAGTAAAATCTCCTTGTATAAGCACAAACTTATTTGTATTTTTCGTCTTATACAAAGCAGTTGCTATTGCTGCCGTGGAATGTAAATGATCAAATAGTGAAACATCCGGGTAAGTTTTATAAGATGAGGAAGGGACAAAGGTAGTATATTTTTCTAATATGGTTTTTAAAATCAGAAAATCCTGGAATGGATTAGTAAAAGATAAGTTAGCTCCTTTGACATCAGAAATTAATGAATCATAAAGCTTTTCATACTTTTTCTTAGCTATTTCTTTTTCATTGTACTCTTTAGTATCATTCGGCATAGTTATATTTTCGCTGAATGGTTGAACATCAAAATAAACTTTCTTAGGAACATTTTTTATCCCTACTTCACTAAAAATAGAAAGAAGCTTTGATGTTTTAAAATCGGCACTTTCATTATCATCTTTTCGCTCACTGCTTGCCAAATGATCCGCTTTCTGGACAATTTTTTCAAATCCGTTGAGATTGTCTTTATGGTGTGATGCTGCAGTAACCAATAAGTTTTTAAACTCAGAAAAACCCATTTCATCTATAGCTTGTGCAGTGTGAGCAGCATGAGCGTATCTATTATGCTCTCTTGTAAAACCCAAATTATATTCACCAATACTATCAATATTTTTGCATCTTTGTCTTAATTTTCCGATATCATGTAATAAGCCGGCAATGGTAACAAGTTCAACATCTCTCATAAATTTTCTCCATTTTTTATCTTTATAATTTTAACTTAATATATTTTGACAATCGAACTTATCATTTAAAAATTTCTTTTAAAATATTTTCCAGCCCCTTTTCTTTAATATCTTTCCACCCAAAAAATTTTAACCTGTAATATTTAACACTGTCTTTGTATTTTGTCAGGAGTTCGCCAGCTGCATCATATAGAACCTTATCATCCAGAGATATCAAAGCATTGTTCATGCCCAAACCAAAATTCTCATTATCTTTTAAATGTGAAAGCTTATAAAAGGTTTCTCTCAAAACATCTTTTTCATTTTTTCCCAATCCAGTTTTACATTCCAGGTAATAAAGGTTATTATTATAGGAAACAACAACATCCAACTCATTTTTACCACCATGCTCTATTTCCACTCCAATCTGGATGTATTCATTATTTTCAATTTTCAAACACTCTTTTGTTTTAAAATATATCAGCTCTTCAAACCACCCGCCGGTGAGATATTTAATCCAATGTTTAAGGCGCTTTTTTGTTTCATTGTCAAAGTTAAGGTTTAATTTATTTATAAAATAAGAAGCATTAGTCTTTAACTCTTCGATATTTATCTTTTTTTCTTTCCCATTTACCTTGCTTGAATTAAAATATGCTCTAATTTTTTCAGCGTTTTCTGTTACTTCAGAAGGATTATTTCTAAATAAGTCCCAAATCTTGTAAGTTATTTCTTTTCGTTTTTCGGCACATTCTTTATTGTTTTGGAGCTTATCTTTATTACTTATATTAACTCCATAAGCAGCAAAATAATCCTGAACTGTAATCTTGTTTTCCACTTGATAGGTACGTCCGGATAGTATGTTGACAAAAGTACTTTTACCAAATGTGAAATAATATAAATTTTCTGTTTGCTTATAATTTTTAGCATACTCAAAAAGAGCCAGCGACATTATTTTAGTGCCAGTAGTTAAATTTACATAAAGTTTATCGCTGCCTCCTATCTCAAGACTATTAAGTTTTTTTAGATTATCACTGAAATCATCACTATTAACCACTAATATTTCTAAACTATCGTTATCCAAATTACACACTTTTTGAATATTTTTAGTTTTATTTTTTTCTCTCATTTCCTCTGTAGTGACAAACACAAATTTGTTGCAGCCAAATTTATCAATCGCTTCTTTTACAAACACAACATTAGGAACAGTTTGATCACTTACCAAAGTAATAAGAATATTATCAGCCATCCAAATCCTCCACTGAAATTTTGCCAAATCCAAAGCCTGTATTTTTGCCTAACCCAAAAATTTCACAAAAATTTAAAAGGGAAAGTTCATGACTATTAAAATTTCCTTCAATATCCATAGTACCCAAACACCCACCTAATTTCATTTTTTGTTTCTGTCTCGCAGAATAACGATCGTAATCCTTCCAATATAAACAAATGTCTTCAGATTTTTCTGACAAATTTTTTATCAGCTGAGTATCAGCGTTATTAATTCCGTATTTGGCAGATAGTATTTCAGCTCTTCTTGCAGCAGAGTATAAAAAATCTCTGTATGTAATTTTATCAGTATAGTTTCCGTTTACTTTCAAACGTAACGGAGAATCTACATTCAGTTTTATTTTTTTATAAATTTCATTTGTCTCTGTTGACAGCTCCCAGTTTTTTGAATCAGGGACCGCTAGTTCTTCGCTTTCACCGTCATTCACCATCTTTCCGTCAGCAAAAATGCTGACGATATCATACTTTGTTTTTCTGCGGAAAAGTCCACTCTCTCCGCCTTTTTTGAACGCATAAAATATATAAGGAAAATAATCGATCCCTCTGCCAAATAATGTCAGGCTGAAACTCAAGCTATCCAGTTTCTTGCCCGCATCCTCTCTGCAAAAAATCGTAAATGGATGGGAAACCTTGTCTCTGCCTTTTAAAAACTCGTTGTCCTTGGATATGGGTGATTCAAAAATATAAGAATAGGCACATTGAAACTTGAGGGGGCATTCTTCGCATTTTCTTCTTCTAAGTACACAGGAAAATGATTTGAGCTCTTTTCCCAGTACAGATCTCAGCAAAAATGCCGGATAGACATCAGAATAAGTGGTTTCTGAAAATTGAATTGTAAAATCATATTGTTGGTACTTGATAAACACAAAGACTCCCGAATATAAGATAGTTATATTATACCACACTTTTATTAATAAACAAAAAAAAATTCGGATTCTGACAATAAAATCTTTAAAAGTTCTCAGTGGTTGTTGATGTAGTTAGTTTTATGTCCAAAATTCGACCTAAAAAACAAACACTACAGCTATTTTGTCAGGAATGCCAACTTATAATGTTATGATACATATTGGTGAAAATATGGAAAAACTACAGGAACTCAGAAAAAAGGCAAATAACTTAAAAGATAACAGTAAATATGAACAAGCAACGCATATCTATAAAGAAATCATAGATAATCATGGACCCAACTGCAATGAGTGGGATTTTTGGAATTATGCATTTTGCTTAAAAAAACAGGGGATGTATGATGCAGCTTCTGAAATCTGCAAAAGTTTGCTGCAAAAAAATAAGGATTTTGTACCGGCTAAAAATCTTTTGTCATGGTGTCTTTTTTATTCAAAAATAAAAAACAAAAAATCTGAAGATGAATTTCTTGATGCTTCAAGGGAAGTTTTAAAGCTATGCAGTCAAAAAGACAAATATTCTCCTTATACTTTAACAGTTTTCAAAGTTTTGGAACATTTTAAACATAAAAATGATTATCCTGCAGAAAAAATTCTTAAGTGTACAAATCTGCTTGATCCCGAACTTTTAAACATTGAACCTTACCAAATAAAAGGTAATGAGAAAAACATCGAATTAGCCTCCCAATTAGAGCTTTATTTTATGCATCGGACAAAAGCTTTATTTAACTGCGGCAAATATGATGAATGTATCAGCGAATGTGACCAAGCTTTAAAATCTTTAAACAAATTTCATTATAACAATGACATCTGGTTTAAATGGCGTAAAGCTTTGTCGTACAAAGCCCTGGCGAAATATGATGAATCAATAAATGAGTTATCTGAAATTGTAAAAAGAAAGAAAGACTGGTTTATTTTTAAAGCAATTTCAGAAAATTTATACCACCAGAATAAAATTGAAAAAGCTTTTATTTATGCTGTAAAAGCTTGTCTCAAAAAAGGTGACATAGACAAAAAATTAAGTTTACTCCTTTTGACGGCAGATATACTTATCAGTTTAAATGATAAAACAAACGCTCAAAAGCATATTGATTTCGTATATCATTTTAAAATAAAAGAAGAAAAAGAAACAGGCGCGTATTTAGACAATCTTATTTCTGCCAATAATTTTGATATTTCTGAAAATCTTAACTTGGACATGCAGTATAAACAACTGGTAGAATTCTGGACAAAAATAAATGCATTAAATCAGAAAAGATATGCGGGTTTCATAAAAAAGCTCCTTCCAAACAAAAAATCCGGATTTATAGAAGCTTCTGACGGTAAAACATACTATTTTCAGATTAAAAATATTAAAGATAACCCTGCTAATCTTTATGAAAGTCGAAAAGTAACTTTTTGTATAGAAGACAGTTACGATGCTAAGAAAAATAAACCAAGTAAAATTGCTGTGGAAATAAAGCTGGAGTAATCAAATAATTGTTAAATCCTTCTCTTCGTGTGTAGGAGTGTTCCCTGCTGTTTCTATCATTTGTACGCAATGTTTGCACAAATAATAGTACCTTATTGAATCTGTATCAAAATCGATATATTTTGCCAGTCGGTCTTTCAGCTTCAAAAACTCTGCTTCTGTAATTATACACTCAAAAACACTTTTTTGTACCCGCATCCCTTTATTTTTAAGAAGCTGGTCTATTTTATTTCTTTTTCTGTCATCACTGATATCATAGCAAATAACATAGTGTTTTTTCATAAGCTGACTCTGAAACCTTTATAATCAACTTTATCCACCAAAGATTTGCTGAACAGGTAACACTGATATCTTATAATCTCTCTTAATTTCATATTTCTCATTTTTGTATCATGCCAGAATTTTTGGTTAAATCTTTTTTCAAGCAGACTGATAAACTTTTTCCTGCCGAATACAGTGAGCTGTACAGGCAGTTTGTCGGGGTCGCCATCTGTATTCCAAACAAAATCCGATTTTTGCATTATATTTTTATTAACTGATGAAATAACCGGGAAATCCACAGCAACAGGTCTGAATTCTTCCATTAAATCGAGAACCAAAGATGGTCTCCCGTATTCTTCCGCATGGTATGCGCCGTAATACGGATCCATACCTACTGTATTTACAGAAGTCCTCACCAGATTTAATAAAATGGTATAACCAAAACTGAGCATAGCGTTAAACTCATTTTGCGGCGGTCTGCGTGTACGTTTTTCAAAGAATATCGGTCCTTTTAATAAATGGTCAAATGCCTGGAAATACAAATTTGCTGTCCTTCCCTCGAACCCTAAAAGAGAGGAGATATTGTCAATTTTGTCATTTTCCTTCAATGATGCAGTTAACTGATTTAAAATTTTCGATACTTCTCCGGATTTATGATAGTAGTTAAATTTTCTAAGCGTTTGAATGCAGTTTTTGACTTTTGATTCTATTATTGATCGGGCAAGGCTCAGCTTAATGTTTTCATCCGTCAATGTTTCAAATTGTAATCTTCTCAACACTATATTTTTTCCAAGTTCAGCAACTAACCTGCCCAGATATTTACCGGAATAAGTAGTAAATACTGTATCAATTTTATTTTTAAGTAAGTGTTTCATTGCCTGAGTAGTAATACTTATATTTCCCATTATGACAATTTGGTCTAAATCTTTTGAAAGAAAAGTTCCGACAATGCTGCCGTTTTTCCTGATTACTATTCTTTCGCCTGCTATTGTGATATATGCTCCCTGTTCCGTAATATAAACTATCATACGTCTAATTTGTATGTAACATTCCCGTTTTCATCTACAACACGTCTGAATTTGCCTATAGCTGTATTGAAGGTATCCACACCTGAATTTTTAAAAAGTTTTTCAAATTTATCTTCATATTCTTTCATTATAAGTTTTGTTTCATAAGTCTGTTTTTTCAGTTTGATATAATCTTCCAATGCATTTTGAAAATTCACAGAATTTATATCTAACCCACGGGGAATTTTAGAGGGAATGTCCTGCTCCTGAAGATGTAAAACCGGAGTGGGATAAAGCCCTTGCGCATAAACAAACTGACAGTTGCAATCCATTTTTGATGTTATATCCGGAACTCTTGAGCGAATTTTTGCACAGCTGACAGGATTGCCTTTAAGTTTTGATTTTAAAAATTTTTCCTGTTGAATATTAAAGCACTTTGCAAATATAGAATTTACCGCTTCTACTCCGTTTTCCAAATGCCCTACTGTGTGAGTCAGAACAATCATTTCGTCATATGAAAGCTCGTTTTTACATATTGCATTGTTATAAATTTCTTTTATCACAGGGCATTTATAAATAAGATACTGGAACTCCTTATCACAATCAATGTTGTATTGAGTGGTATGAACAGGGATTTCCATTTTTTCGGAAGGAGTCATCTGTTTCGTACCAGCATTCTCATAAATACCACTCAGCCTGTAATAATTTAAATAATCCAAGATTTCCGATTCAGAAGCTTTTTGTATGTTTTTTAAATATTTATCGACGTTTATTATCTCTCTTCCTTTGCTGTCAAGAAAGCAGCTTCTTTTCCCATTGGCAAGATGTATTCCCAATGGCATTTTAACCAAATTTCCAACTCCGTTTGTTTTTACAAAATTTTGTTTAGGAAAAACTTCGATGGCTACCTCCGGTATTTTAGAAGGGATATTGAGCTTAAGGTGTTCTCCGAACCGTTTAGCGAGCCTTGCAGGCAAAGGTTTTGCTAAAAATATCCAACAGTGTCTTCCTTTGTATCCGCTGTGTTCTATATAAACGGGAATGTTAAATTTTGAACATTCATCAGCAATTGATTTTGCTGTATTTTGTGTTGCAATATCAAGCTCTTTCCATTTTTCGTCATCTGAAAGTGCTTGTTTTAAGGCAAATTTTGCAATATCCACGTCTATACAAATCCAATTAATAGTGCTGTCCAGCCTATGTTGATAAATACCTATAGTTATGTTGCCATTTAAATGGTTTCTGATGACTTTTTCACTCAACGGCTCGTAAACAGGCATATATCCGGTTTTACCATCGGAGCTTTTCCATTGCCTTGCGTAAACACCTTCTCTGCCGGTAAAAAGTGAAAAAAGCATCGTTAATGTTGTATCGGAAAATTGTTTCTGTATCAGATAGTTTTGATTTTTATCTTCAAAAATATTTTTAAAATAGCTGTTGTTTGTCTGCTTAAATGCATGTTTTGCCAATTTTTCTGCTGTTGCTGCATTATCAATTTCCAAAAGTATACTTATAGCCTGCTTGTAATAACCGGCATTTTTTGGCTCTATCTCAATCAGTGACTTTAATATTTTCAACGCTCTTGTGGGATTCGTGTCATTTAGGTGGTATTCGAGAAGCTTTTCAAGTATGGGCTTTTTATTATCAGTTTTTTGAAGAGCCATGTTAAGATTTTTAAGCATAGTTTGAATATTACCTTGATTTTCAGCTTCTTCTGCAAACTTCAAATATTCTTCATAAGATTTTTGAAAACCGGTATCATTAATTTGGGGCATATTTTAATCCTCGATAAAATAAGGTAATTGTTTCATATACAAAACAAATACTATCGACAATTTCTGACAAATTTTTGTCTGGATTTTTCACTTAATATAAATTATAAAAAATTATGTTTAATCTTGGAGACTTAGAAAGTTTCAAAGAATTAAAGAAACATTACCGTTTACATGATGCAGAAATATATGTAATTAATGTATGTTTAGCATACCACTGTTTCAATCAGCTTTTAGCAGGTGACATCGAGTATTTATCCAAAAACAAAGCAAAAAAACGACCTATTGTAATATATAAATCAGAAGGCAATAAGGCGTATTTTTTCCCCCTTTCTACTGACAAAAAAACTTTTAGAGGAAAGGATATTGTATTCGATTACAGCAAATGCACCATACAATCCACGTGTAATGACAGTATCACTCAGAAAAAGGCAATAGTTTTCATAAGCTATAGCTATAGAACTATTCCTTACAAAAAAAAGAAAACAAAAATACCGATGAAATTTCATATCGATTTACTTTTATTAGATGATGTTTTAAGAGAAGAAGGGGTTTATAAAAAAGCTGCAGAATATTGTAAAGATTCTACAGGGAAAATCCCTCAGGTGATAAAATACTGTGGTTTGTGCAATAAAGATTATGTAAATTCGGTTAAGAGAAAAATTTATGATAAATGACAAAGAGATAATTAAATTTTTAAAAAACCCTGAACGCTCTGAAGAAGGTTATCATTCACTTTTCCAGCTGTTTTCATATTCCTTTTATAAGTTCGATGTGATTAAAAACAACTATGAATGCAACGCTGTTTTTCATGATTTTCTTCTTAAAAATATATTTCACAATAAAGCTTTTTGTTTATTTCTTAACAGTTCAGATGAAAAAGATGTCATGCCTTACTTAAAGAAAATGATCAGAAATTTTTTGATAAATCTTCATAGCAAAACAATTAGAAAAGGCATTGATATATCTTTGGATGAGACTTTAAATGATGACAGTAATGACACCTTTGCAGATATGGTGAAAAATGAGAGAGTTTCTCAAGAGCTGATTTTTGAAGCAAAATCGATATTATCTATTTTTCTTAACTCATTGACAGAAAAAAATAAGAGAATCTTGTGTCAGTATTTATATTCTAAAAACTATGAGTTTATCTCAGGGATGAGCAGAGATGCTTTCGACAAGGCTGTGGAGCGTATTAAAAAAAAGGTGCAGGAAATTGTCGAACAAAACAAACTATCGTATGATAGCATAAAAGTTTTTTTTGATTATATTTATGTGTCAGAAGTGTGCGAAAAAATGCGTTTAGATAATGGGGACACTGATGAAAAATAACAGCAATATTGAAGAGCTTTTCAAAATATATTTAGAACATAGAAATAACGAAAAAGTGGGACGCTCTGCCTCCGGGCGGGACATAATGGTTGGAAAAATGGAAGGAAATTATTCAAAATTTATGTCATTATTTAGCACCAGTTGGAAACGGGTAAATATGTGGAACACATTAAAAAATACTGATATGCAGCCTGCCTATGAGCTTGGTGAGCTTTACATTGTAGATGATATGATATTTTTGCTTGCCGGTGAGCATGGTGATTTTTATTTTGGATATAAAGTAACCGAATGGGTTGAGTTCGCCACACATGAAGATTTTGTATTTAAATTCAGCGGTAACAGCTGGATGAGTATTCTTTCCACAGAGCTATATATACCAAAAGAAAAATTGGGATCTTTTATCGGAGCGTTAGATGAGGAATATGCAGATGCTTTTTATGAATATATGGTAAATGATTATTTAGAAGAGAAATTCACCGGCCGTAAAATTCCCACCGATGATTATACTTATCTGGAAAATCAATTCAGAATCTTAGAATTAAAGGAAGTTGCTGACTATTGTTTCGGGCAGTTTATTGCCATGGAAGAAGATATTAGAAAGAATGAAAAAGAGATTATTAACCTGAGCGATCTTAAAGAGCGTTTATCTTTTATGCTGAAAAATACTGATCTGCCAAATGCAGCTTTTGATGCAAGACAGAGTGCAATCGGTGAAAATTTTATCCTGAATTTTGATCCGAATGATAAAACATTAACGATAACAATAAGCGATAAACTTTTATCAAAGCAGGTTGCTAAAATGGAATTTTTTGAGAATACTTTCTACTTTTATATAGAAAAGCCACAAATTGAGATTGAGGTGCCTTTTGACTTTATAAATGTTGATTATTTGGCGGAAAATATCAGAGTAGTCGATGAAAACGACATTTGACAATATTCAGGAGAGTAAAAATCAAAAAATTATTGAACAGTGTATAAAAGATGGCAACATTCAGCAAGATGCTCTTGTCTACTATTATTCATTATTTTCAAAACCTGAATTTTTAAAATATCGCAGATTAAAGTCCTATTTCCTTCAATCCATATTTACTTACGATTATTTATTTAATATAGAATATTTATGCGAGCATTTACAAATAACGGAAAATGACTGTTATGCTCTTAAAAATGCAAAAATCAAAAGAGCTCATTTTCCGGTTACTCCTCATAATAATGGTAATGAATCAGAAATACGAAAGCTAATATTTTTTGATGCAGAGCTTGAAAGCAACACATTAACGTTTCCGAACGAAAATAATCATGTAAAAAGTGCACTCGAATCCGTTTCAAAGGCGTTAAAACGAAAATTTTTTATTATGTTTGACGATTATTTTGCAGGCAGGTCTTTTTCTCTTGCAGCGGTGGCAGCTGCTTTGCTGAAGGAAGATAAGCTTAAATATTTCGCATTTTCAGGCGAGGTTAAAGAAAACGGAACCATTACAAAAGTAGAAAATTTGCCTGCAAAAAGAAAAATCTCCGAAGAAAAAGGTCTGTTTATTGTTTCCCCGGATTCAGTAGATAATTTAAATCAGTTAAAAAAACTAAATGCTGAAACCGTACATATTCCTTTTATCCAGCTTTTTGGAAAACAGAAGACCGAGTTAGAGAAAAACCTTGTTAAAATTTCAGATAATGACCTTGTTAAAGATTATAAAATTTGGATTGAAATACTTGGCAGGGATAGATCACTTGTTTTTACACATACAGAAGGGTTGCTGGAAAATAGTATAGAAGTATGGGATAGATTACTCAGGGATTTTTCTGAAAAAATAAACAAATTGTACCAACTGCCATATTCTGTGAATATTCATTTTTTAGGAAGTCTGTCTGCCTTTGCATTTTTATCGGGGATAGTATTTGGAGCTAAAAATAAAATCACAATTTATCACTACCAGGATGGCGGTATTTTTAGAGTTATGGATTTTTCTGACAAGTCTGCACGGCTGTTAAAGAGCAAAACAAAAAAGTACGAAAAGATAAAATATAGCTTAGAGTATACGGAAACGGAATCTGAGGATGCAGCCATTGTTATTTACCTTGCAAGTCATAACCCTAAAAATGATGCACAAAAATACATTAAATCAAATCTAAGATGCAGTCTGCTGTTTATATGCTTGGAAAATAATCAAGGCAATATTGGTTTGAATGAAGATGACTGGATAAAGACTGTAGCTGAGATTTACACTCTTGTGGATGAAGCTAGCGAAATTATTGGATGCAATATTAAAAAATATCATTTTTTTATGAGTGTTCCGGTGCCTGTGGCTTTTGGTTTTGGGATGGCTTATGGAGATTATAAGAAAATTGCAGTGTACAATTATGACAAAGGTATGAACACTTACAAAAAGGTTGCTGACAGTGATTTGTCAAAAAACCTAAAAATGGCTTTTTGATATCAGTATCTTTCAATTAAAATTTATCAAATTAGGCAAAAGTACGTAAACATGGATTGACAAAGTATTAAGTTAGTTTATATTTTGAAGTATAAACTATACGGAGATTAAAACTATGAAAGCTACAGCTAAAGATTTGAGATTTTACTCAAAAGAGCTTTTGGAAACAGTTAAAAGAGGTGAAGAAGTTATTATTACATACAGGGGGAAGCCCTGTGCTAAGCTGATTGAGTTTGAAAAACCAAAACAAACAAAAAAAGGAAATGAGCTTTTTGGAATTTGGAAAGATAACGATAAAGTGAAAGATGTTGAAAGCTACGTTAGAAATTTAAGAAAAGGTAGATTTTAATGCTTGTGGATACTGATGTAATCATATGGTATTTGAGGGGAAACACCCGCGCATACGATTTAATAGAAAGTTTGGATAATTTTTTTATTTCTGCAGTAACTTATATGGAACTGGTTCAGGGAATGAGGAATAAAAATGAGCTGAACCTTTTTAGAAAAAGTCTGCATAACTGGGGCACAGAAATAATTTATATAACTGAAGAAATTTCAGCTAAAGCTGTATTTTTTATTGAAGAATTTTATTTGAGTAACTCAGTGGAAATTGCTGACTCTTTAATAGCATCAACCGCCATTGTATATGGCTTACCTCTTATAACCGGTAATGATAAGCATTACAAACCATTGAAAAATTTGCAGATTAAAGTATTCAGACCGGAGGAATAGTAAAAAGCTGTAAATAATTATATGTAAAGAGTTTTGAATAATTGAGTTGTTGTCACCCTGAACTTGTTTCAGGGTCTTATAATTTACTGATATCTTTAGATGCTGAAATAAATTCAGCATGACAAAATAGGGTTATTCAAAAGTCTCATGTAAATGCTTCGTCAATTGATCTATCCCATAAACTTGAGATACTGTCCGAAAAACTCCGATATGCTGTCCGAAATGACCGATACAGGCAACTCAGGATAAGGTAGAGGTAGAGGTTAAGGTAAAGAGTCTCGTCGTCATCCCTTCAAAACATCGGGCATAAATATTTCCCGATGTTTCTGTTCCGAGCTTGCTGGAAATCAGGGAATCGGCTTCGCCGACGTATCGCGTATCACGGGCTACGTATCACGAAAATTCTAATAAAATCGTTGTTAACGTTAGACGTAAAACGTGATTCGTGAGACGATGGCACAACGTGCCAGTGCCGTCGTAATCCCTTCAAAACATTTGCGCATTATACCATCGCAAATGTTTCTGTTCCGAGCTTGCTGGAAATCAGGGAATCGGCTTCGCCGACGTATCGCGTATCACGGACTACGTATCACGAAAATTCTAATCAAACCGTTGTTAACGTAAGACGTAAAACGTGAATCGTGAGACGATGGCACAACGTGCCAGTGCCGTCGTAATCCCTTCAAAACATTTGCGCATTATACCATCGCAAATGTTTCTGTTCCGAGCTTGCTGGAAATCAGGGAATCGGCTTCGCCGACGTATCGCGTATCACGGGCTACGTATCACGAAAATTCTAATAAAATCGTTGTTAACGTTAGACGTAAAACGTGATTCGTGAGACGATGGCACAACGTGCCAGTGCCGTCGTAATCCCTTCAAAACATTTGCGCATTATACCATCGCAAATGTTTCTGTTCCGAGCTTGCTGGAAATCAGGGAATCGGCTTCGCCGACGTATCGCGTATCACGG
>Ga0208153_100232_pt1 | contig 20155 bp, 14 predicted proteins | sample Wag42014_10_18_FD_187331 | JGI IMG/M metagenome (GOLD analysis project Ga0208153, IMG submission 187331) | Deep subsurface shale carbon reservoir microbial communities from Ohio, USA - Utica-2 Time Series 2014_10_18 (SPAdes) (version 2) ... | reverse complement strand
AGTACTGGAGATTGCAAAAACTTTTAGAGAAAAAGATATTCCTTGTGACGTGATATATCTCGATATAGATTACATGGAAGGATATAGAGTTTTCACATGGAATAAAGATACATTTAAAAATTATAAAGAAATGCTAAAGCAGCTTAAAGAAATGGGATTTAAAGTAGTGACGATTGTAGATCCAGGAGTTAAGAGGGATTACGACTACCATGTTTACAGAGAAGGAATTGAAAAGGGTTATTTTGTAAAGGATAAATACGGTATAACCTACGTTGGAAAAGTATGGCCAGGGGAAGCTTGTTTTCCTGACTTTTTACAAGAAGAAGTGAGATATTGGTGGGGTGAAAAGCACAGAGAATTTATAAAGGATGGAATTGATGGTATATGGAATGATATGAATGAGCCAGCCGTATTTGAAACTCCTACTAAAACTATGCCAGAGGATAATATTCATATTTTAGATGGAGAAAAGATACTTCACAAAGAAGCCCATAACATTTATGCAAATTACATGGCAATGGCAACAAGAGATGGTTTACTAAGAATAAAACCTAATGAAAGGCCTTTTGTGTTGACAAGAGCTGGTTTTTCAGGCATACAAAGATATGCAGCAATGTGGACAGGTGATAACAAAAGTTTGTACGAACACCTTCTTATGATGATGCCAATGCTTATAAATATTGGGCTTTCTGGACAACCGTTTGCAGGAGCAGATGTGGGGGGATTTGAAGGAGATTGCAATGAAGAACTTTTTATAAGGTGGATAGAGGCGGCTATCTTTACTCCTTTTTTAAGAGTGCATTCTGCAATAGGTACTAAAGACCAAGAGCCATGGTCTTTCGGAAAAAGGTGTGAGGATATATCGCGAAAGTACATAAAAATGAGATATGAGTTTTTACCTTACTTATACGATTTGTTTTATACCGCCTCTCAAAAAGGTTATCCTATCATGAGACCATTAGTTTTTGAGTATCAGGATGATGAAAATACCCACAAAATATACGACCAATTTATGTTGGGAGATAATTTATTGATTGCGCCTGTATATTTGCCTTCTAAAGAAAAAAGAGAAGTATATTTGCCGAAGGGTATATGGTATGATTATTGGACAGGGAAAGAATTTAAAGGAGAAAGCTATTATCTTGTGGATGCTCCTATAGATATAGTACCTCTTTTTGTAAAAGAAGGAGGAATATTATTAAAGCAACAGCCTCAATCCTTTGTTGGAGAAAAAGAGATAAAAGAGATAATAATAGAGATTTATAAGGGAGAAGAAGGGCATTATCTTCATTATGAAGACGATGGAAAGTCCTTTGATTATACTAAAGGGGTTTATAACCTCTTTGAAATAGGCTTTAAATATCAAGGGGGAAAAATAGATATAAAATTTGATAGGATTCACTCGGGATATGAGAAGGGAGTAAAGAAATATAAATTTGTGTTGAAAAATTTTGATGAAATTGAAGAAGTAAAAATAAATGGGAAAAAAGTTGATAAGGAAAAATGCGAAGTTATATTGTAAAAAAATAGAGGCCTAGGGGCCTCTATTTTTTTACAAATCTTTCTATCAAAGATTGTTTAGCTTGCTGTTCTAAAGAATCGTCCAAAGGAGTTAATTCTACTTTGCCATATTTTCTCTTTAAAGCAGTTTCAATTAAAATATCTGCAAATTCAGGATTTTTAGGAAGTACTGGCCCATGAAGGTATGTTCCATACACATTTTTATAAATACATCCTTCTGTTTTATCTTCTCCGTTATTTCCCCTTCCAATTATTACTTTCCCTAAAGGACTAGATTTTCCAAGATATGTTTTCCCAGAGTGATTTTCAAAGCCCACCATTTTAAAGTTTTTTTCATTTATATTCGCATCGATTACTACATTTCCTATCATCCTTTTGGTACCAGCAACAGTCCACATATCTAATACACCAACGCCTTCTATTTTCTCACCTTTTGAGGTTTGATAATAATTTCCTAAAAGTTGGTATCCACCACATATACCTAATACAGTCAAACCGTCTTCAATAGCTGATTTAAGATTTTTACCCTTTTTGATTGTCAAGTCGTCGCTTACAATTTTTTGTTCTCTATCAGATCCGCCTCCTAAAAAAAGTATATCTATATCAGTAAAATTCGTATTTGAATCTACCGTAATTGATTTTACTTCGGTTTCAATGTTTCGCCATTCACTTCTTCTTTTTAATGTCAAAATATTTCCTAAGTCTCCATATAAATTTAATAAGTCTGGATACATATGACCAATGACAAGTTTCATTCTTTTTCCTCCTATGAGTTTAAGTATTTATTTACATCATAAAGAGATGTATAATTGGGAAGTACTGCTATTAATTCTTCCTTAGTTAGTTCAGATATTGTATCAAGAGCTTTATCTACAGAGTTTATAACTTTTATTTTATTAATATCAAAATTTGCATATTTGAGTCTTACTGCCATGTCTTCAGCTCTTAAACCAGAAGTTATTATATAATTTACCTTTGTTTTTGATAAAAAGTCTTCTAGGTTTACGTCCCACAACCAAGATACATCTCTTCCATCCGCGTAGTTATCATTTATAGAGATTAAAAGGTTTAAAGGTTTATTAAATTGAGATAGCATATTTAAGGTGCTTTCAAAACCAATAGGGTTTTTAATTAAATTTATTATAGCTTTTTTGTTTTTTATTTTAGTTTTTTGCAATCTTCCTTCTATTGGCCAATAGTTTTCTGTTGCTTTTGATATAGTGTTAAAGTCTATGTTCAACAAAATGCTAGCAGATATAGCTGCTAATAAATTATAAACGTTGTATATGCCTATTAATCTACTTTTAAATGTAAAGATTTTATCTTTATAGTATAGATTAAAATTTATTCCATCTTCATTTAAAAATATATTAGTAGCTTTAAAATGAGGATTTGGACGCTTTTTGCCACAATTGGGGCAGTAATAGTCTCCCAGTTGCCCGTAATATATTCTTCTATATTCGTATTTGTGGCCACAAATAGGACAGTATTTTTGTTCAAAAGAAGATGAGTTAATTCCTTCAATGTTGTCATCAATTCCATAGTAAAAGACTTTTGATTTTATCTCATCTCCTATTGAAGCTGTAAAAGGTTCATCAGCATTTAGTAATATTATAGATTCTTGTGGCAGTTTTAAAAGGGCGTTTTTTACTTTTTCTACTGTTATATCTAATTCTCCGTATCTGTCTAATTGGTCTCTAAAAAAGTTAGTTATTATTACTATATTAGGATTTATATCTTCAATTACAATTGGCATGTTTGCTTCGTCTACCTCAAAAACGGCTGCTTCTTTTTTTAAATTTCCTAAAAAATCGCTGCTTTTTATTAAAGCAGTTGCAATTCCTGTTTTCATATTCGCTCCTTCTTTATTATGTACGACACTTTTTCCAGCGGTATTCAAAATATGGGCTATTAATCCAGAAGTTGTAGTTTTGCCATTTGTACCTGTTATCATCACTTTGCTTTCTTTTAGAGGTTCAATTAACTTTTTTATTAATCGAGAATCAGATTTAAGCGCTATTTTTCCAGGTAAAGATGTTCCACCTTTTCCTGTTATTTTACAAGATATGTTCACAAGTTTACCTAAGTTGACACTTAAAAATTTCACTATTTACCACCTTCTAGTAAATTTTATTTCCTATTTTTACTCCTCTTTCTGGTTGAAGCAATACTACATTTCCTTCTTCATCATCTACTCCTAAAACTTCGGATACGAAGTCAGCAATTTGTATATTCTTATGTCAAGTTTTAAAAAATCTTCAGAGGTAGCCATTGAATTCCCTCCAATTTAAGTATATTATATTATAGGTACATGTGTTAAGTATTATTATATTATAGGTAATAATAAAAATAAAATTATCTCATTTCCCGGGAAAATTTTTCGGGAAATATTTTGAATTGAGCAATTTTTAAAATAATGATAAAATAAAACTGTTGGATAAATTTGCGGAGGTTGTGAATATGGCAAAGGATGAAACTTATACTGCGAGTCAAATTCAAATATTAGAGGGTTTAGAAGCCGTAAGAAAGAGGCCAGGAATGTATATAGGTTCTACTGGCAGCAGGGGATTGCATCACCTTGTATACGAGGTAGTCGATAATAGTATAGATGAAGCATTGGCCGGTTATTGCAAAAATATAGTAGTTACTATACACAAAGATAATTCTATAACGGTTGAAGACGACGGAAGAGGTATACCTACAGATATTCACCCAAAAGTTGGAAAACCGGCTGTAGAAGTAGCTTTAACAATGTTACATGCCGGTGGAAAATTTAATAATGACGCTTACAAAGTATCTGGAGGATTGCACGGAGTAGGTGTTTCTGTTGTAAATGCATTATCTGAAAAATTAGAAGTTATTGTAAAACAACATGGGAAAATTTATAGGCAAATATATGAAAGAGGAGTTCCAAAAACGGATTTAGAGGTTATTGGAGAGACAGAAGAGACAGGTACAACTATTACTTTTAAGCCGGATAAGGAAATTTTTGAAGAAACTGTATTCGATTATGATGTATTAGCTCAAAGATTGAGAGAATTAGCGTTTTTAAATAAAGGTATAAATATCAAGCTTATAGACGAAAGAGACGGAAAAGAAGAGGCCTTTAATTACGAAGGTGGAATTATATCTTTTGTGAAATATCTCAATAGAAACAAAGAAGTTCTCCATGATGAGCCTATATACATGGAAGCAAAAAACACTGAATATGAAGTAGAGGTTTGCATGCAGTATAATGACAGTTATACTGAAAACATCTTTAGTTTTGCTAATAATATTGATACTAGAGAAGGTGGTACTCATCTAGTAGGCTTTAAAGCAGCTTTGACTAAAGTCATTAATGATTACGCAAGAAAATACGGGATTATAAAAGATAACGAGAAAAATTTACAGGGTGAAGATGTAAGAGAAGGACTTACAGCTATTGTAAGTGTAAAATTAAAAAATCCACAGTTTGAAGGACAGACTAAAACAAAATTAGGAAATTCTGAAATGAGGTCTATTGTAGAAAATGTAGTAACAGAAAAACTCTCGGCTTTTTTAGAAGAAAATCCCTCAGTTGCAAAAGTTATAGTAGAAAAAGCTACTCAAGCAGCAAGGGCAAGGGAAGCTGCGAGAAAAGCCAGAGAGCTTACCAGAAGAAAGTCTGCTCTTGAGAATACTACTTTGCCAGGTAAACTTGCCGACTGCTCGGAGAAAGACCCTTCTAAATGTGAGCTTTTCTTGGTAGAGGGTGACTCTGCAGGAGGTTCTGCTAAATCAGGTAGAAACAGTAGATTCCAAGCGATACTTCCACTCCGAGGAAAAATTTTAAATGTGGAGAAGGCAAGACTTGACAAGATATTGTCTAATGAGGAGATAAGAGCAATGATAACTGCTTTAGGTACTGGCATAGGAGATGAATTTGATATAAGTAAGTTAAGGTACCACAAAGTAGTCATAATGACAGATGCGGACGTAGATGGAAGTCATATTAGGACACTGCTTTTAACATTTTTCTATAGGTTTATGAGACCTTTAATTGAAAATGGAAATGTGTACATTGCTCAACCGCCTTTATATAAAATTACAAAAGGCAAAAAGGTGTATTATGCTTACTCGGATAGAGAATTAGACAGGATTTTAAATGAAATTGGAAGGGAAAATTATACTGTTCAAAGGTATAAAGGTCTTGGAGAAATGAATGCTGACCAGTTATGGGATACAACTATGGATCCAGAGAAGAGGACGATGCTTAAAGTTACATTAGAGGATGCGATAGCTGCAGATGAAATTTTCACCATTTTAATGGGGGACAAAGTCGAACCAAGAAGGGAATTTATAGAAAAGCACGCAAAAACAGTTAGAAATTTAGACATATAAAAGAGGTGAAATAGATGAGTGAAGAAAAAGAGAAGGTAATCCCAGTAGGCATTGAAGATGAAATGAAAAAATCTTATATAGATTATGCGATGAGTGTAATTGTTGGAAGGGCACTGCCAGATGTGAGAGATGGTTTAAAACCAGTTCATAGAAGGATTCTCTATGCTATGAATGAGTTGGGATTAACTCCTGACAAGCCATATAAAAAAAGTGTTGCAGTTGTTGGTGAAGTTTTAGGGAAATACCATCCTCACGGTGATGCGGCTGTTTATGATACTTTAGTGAGACTAGCACAGGATTTTTCAATGAGAGAAACTTTGATAGATGGGCATGGAAATTTTGGAAGCATAGATGGAGACCCTCCAGCTGCCATGAGGTATACGGAAGTGAGGCTTTCAAAAATTGCCCTTGAAATGCTTACAGATATAAATAAAGAAACAGTAGATTTTGTGCCAAACTTTGACGAGACTTTAAAAGAACCAGTTGTGCTTCCTTCTCGATTTCCTAATCTTTTAGTCAACGGTTCTCAAGGCATTGCTGTAGGTATGGCTACCAACATTCCTCCTCACAATTTAGGAGAAGTCATAGATGGAATTGTCGCTTATATAGACAATCCTTATATTTCAGTAGATGAACTGATGAAATATATAAAGGGACCTGACTTTCCTACAGGAGGAATAATTCTAGGAAGAGACGGTATAAAAGAGACTTATGAGACAGGAAGAGGTAAAATTGTCGTTAGGGCAAAGGCAGAAATTGAAGAACACCACGGTAAGACGAGAATCGTAATTACTGAGATTCCTTATATGGTTTTAAAAGCTAAGTTAATTGAAAAAATAGCTGAGTTAGTCCGTGACAAGCACATAGAAGGGATTTCTGATTTAAGAGATGAATCTGATAGGAATGGAATGAAAATTGTAATAGAGCTAAAAAGAGATGTCAATCCAAAGGTAATACTTAATAAACTTTACATGCACACACAAATGCAGCAGACCTTTGGAGCTATAATGTTGGCTCTTGTAGATGGAGAGCCAAAAATATTAAATTTAAAGCAGATTATAGAAAAGTATGTGGACCATCAAGCGGATGTTGTAACGAGAAGAACTAAGTTTGACTTAAGAAAAGCAGAAGAAAGATCCCATATTTTAGAAGGGTTAAAAATCGCCCTTGACCACATTGATGAAGTGATAAACATAATAAGAAGTTCAAGGACAGAAGCAATTGCTAAACAAAATTTAATGGACAAGTTTGGGTTAAGCGAAAAACAAGCACAAGCGATAGTTGACATGAGATTAGGAAGGTTGACTGGGCTTGAAAGGCAAAAAGTAGAAGATGAGCTTAAAGAGTTAATTGAAAAGATAAAAGAATTGAAGGAAATTTTGGCAGATGAAAGAAAAGTGCTGGAAATAATCAAAAAAGAACTTTTGGAAATAAAAGATAAATATGCTACTCCGAGAAAGACAAGCATTGTGGCAAAAGAAGAAGAGTTAGATTTAGAGGATTTGGTTCAATTGGAAGATGTTGTAGTGACAATGACACACTATGGATATATAAAGAGAATGCCTCTTGATACTTATAAGGCTCAAAAACGTGGAGGGAAAGGCATATTAGGTATATCTACAAGAGAAGATGACTTTGTAGAGGATATATTTATCACTACAACTCATGACAGACTGTTGTTCTTTACAAACAAAGGGAAAGTATATAGTTTAAGGACAATAGACATTCCTGAGACAGGAAGACAAGCAAAAGGCACGGCTATTGTCAATCTCATACAGATAGCTCAAGGAGAGAAAGTCACAGCGGTTATTCCTCTTAAAAAGTCAGAAGATATTAAGTATATTGTGATGTGCACTAAAAAAGGCATAATTAAAAAGACTTCTATAGAAGAGTTCAGGTCAATTAAGAGAAATGGTATAATTGCTATCACGTTGGAAGAAAGTGATGAGCTTATAAATGTAAAATTAACAAATGGAGAAAGAGAAATAATAATAGGGACTGCCAGAGGCTATGCTATAAGATTTAATGAAAAAGACATAAGACCTATGGGAAGAGTGGCAAAAGGTGTAATAGCTATTTCCTTGAGAGAAGATGATGAAGTGGTAGAAATGGACCTTGTTCATCCCAATAGCGAAATTTTAGTAGTAACAGAAAATGGATTTGGGAAGAGAACGGACTTAGAGGAATACAGGCTTCAAACAAGAGCAGGAAAGGGAATAATTGCAATAAGGCTTAGCGAAAAGACTGGTAAATTGGTGTCTATACGGTCAGTAAATCCAGAAGATGAATTTATGATAATTTCTGCAAATGGGATTCTTATAAGAATGAAGGTGTCCGATATTTCTAAGATGCACAGAGATACAAGAGGAGTAACTCTTATGAAACTTGATGATGGTGACAGGGTTGTTTCTACTGCAAGAATAGAAAATGAAGAGTAAATTGAAGCCCTCAGTTTTGAGGGCTTACTTATTTTTTAAATGCTCTTTCATATTGTTTTGGCCAGTCTTCCCTTGAAGTGTAGGTATGCAGAACCCAATAGGGATTTCTTAAAAGTTCTCTTCCTAGTGCAACTAAATCTGCCCTTTTATTTGAAAGAATTTCTTCTGCAAGCTCTTGTGTTGTTATTAATCCTACTGCAGAAGTTTTTATATTACAGCGTTTTTTAATTGTTTCAGCATATTTAACTTGATATCCGGGATATAGGTTTATATCAGCACTTAAAAGTCCTCCACTGCTTACATCAATTAAATCAACTTTGTCTTTTATCATGTTGATGTAGTCTACCATCATATCTATATTTATTCCGCCTTCAATGTAATCATCTGCAGATACGCGCACAAAAATAGGTTTGGTTTGGGGCCAATTTTTTCTAACTTCTTCTATCACTTCAATTAAAAATCTTGCCCTATTTTCAATGCTACCACCGTATTCATCTTTTCGCTTATTTGAAAGAGGAGAAAGAAATTCGTGGATTAAATAGCCATGAGCTGCATGTATTTCAACCACATCATATCCTGCTAGGTGAGCCCTTCTGGCAGCTTCTCCAAAAGCTTTGACTATAGATTTTATCTCCTCAATGGATAATTCTCTTGGAAGTTTGTAGTTGTCTCCTGCTTTAATAGGGGAAGGACCTACAACATCTTCATAAAGTATATCACATTTTCTTCCTGCATGAGCAAGCTGTATTCCCACCGCAGCGCCATTTGCTTTGCATATGTCTACAATTTTTTTTAATTCTTTAGCTTGCTCATCATTCCATATTCCAAGGTCACGGTCAGTTATTCTTCCTCTACTCTCAACAGCTGTGGCTTCTTGCATAATAAGTCCTACTCCACCAATAGCCCTTGTGGCATAATGAACTATGTGCCAGTCGTTTGGTATTCCCTCTGTAGAAGCTGTATACATACACATGGGAGACATCATGATTCTATTTTTTATTGTAATGTCCTTTATCTTTAAAGGTGTATGTAAAATACTCATAAACATTCTCCTTTCTTGAGTTTTCTAATTTTAATCATAATACATAACTTTTCAAAAACCAAATTTGAAAAGTCTGTGTCAAGATTTTGCAAGTATTACCTACTGAAATTTTACCCAGACATTTAAAAAAGTATTTAACCTTAATGTGTTTGAAGCAATTTTAATGATAGTTAAAAAAAGAGCAATTTTTTTGGAAAGTATTTAAAATTTTTTAGTAAATGTAAACGATAGATTATTGAAAATTTACAAATAATTTAGTTGACTAAAGTTAAAGTTGCTGATAAAATAACAAGTAACTTTATTCAAGTTTACATTTTTAAATTGATAAAGATAAAAAGTGATGAAGGTGAGCGGTATGCGTTGAGGCTCAAGAGAGCCGGTGGATGGTGCAAACCGGTGCCAAGACGCGTATTTCCTCGCACTGGAGCTGTATAGCTGAAGGGCGATAAGCTTATTAGGCTATACCGGGATTACCCGTTACAGTTCAAGTTGCAAAACTTGGTGAGGCTATTGCCGTGAGGTAATAGCGAAAACAGGTGGTACCGCGTGGAGAAAATCCTCGCCCTGTAATTTAGGGTGGGGATTGATTTTTATATAGGGGGGTGGTAATTTGCACATTATCTCTGTCCTTGTTAACAATCATCCAGGAGTTTTATCAAGAGTAGTAGGTCTATTTTCTAGGAGAGGTTATAATATTGAGAGCCTTGCAGTAGGTACGACAGAAAGAGAAGACATTTCAAGGATAACTTTGACAGTGGGAGAAGATGAATATACAGTTACTCAGGTGATACGGCAACTTAATAAACTTGTAGATGTGTTGAAAGTACAAAACATAGGAGCTAGGGATAATGTTTCTCGAGAATTGCTGTTAGTTAAAGTAGGTTATGATTCAAATACAAGAGATGACATAATGCATATTGTGGATACTTTTAGAGCAAAAGTTATAGACATTTCTATTGACTCCTTAATCATAGAACTTACAGGAGATAATGAAAAGATAAATGCTTTTATAAATTTAATTAATAAATTTGATGTAAAAGAGCTTGTTAGAACAGGACTTGTATCTTTAGAGAGAGGTAGTAAAACATTAAAAGAATATAAGGGGGAATTGTAATGGCAAAGATGTATTATGATAAGGATGCGGATTTGAATTTACTTAAGAATAAGAAAATAGCAATAATAGGGTTTGGAAGTCAAGGTCATGCTCATGCGCTTAATTTAAGAGATTCTGGACTTGATGTGGTAGTTGGCCTATATAAGGGAAGTAAATCGAAAGAAAGGGCAGAAAAAGAAGGGCTTACAGTTTTAACGGTGGAAGAAGCGGCTAAAGTAGCAGATATCATAATGATGCTGATACCAGATGAAAAGCAGGCAGAAGTTTATAAAGAAAGCATAGAAAAAAATCTTACAGAAGGAAAAGCTTTGGCTTTTGCTCACGGTTTTAACATACATTTTAAACAGATTATTCCTCCAAAAAATGTAGATGTGTTTATGGTAGCTCCAAAGGGTCCAGGACACCTTGTAAGAAGAGTATACCAAGAAGGAAAGGGAGTTCCAAATCTTGTAGCAGTGTACCAAGATTACACAGGAAAGGCTTTTGAAATAGCATTAGCCTATGCAAAAGGAATAGGAGGCACACGAGCAGGTGTTATTGAGACTACATTTAGAGAAGAGACAGAAACAGACCTTTTTGGAGAACAAGCTGTTCTTTGCGGTGGAGTTACTGAACTCATGAAAGCTGGATTTGAAACATTAGTAGAGGCTGGTTATCAGCCAGAAATAGCTTATTTTGAATGTGTGCATGAAATGAAACTCATAGTTGACCTCATATACGAAGGTGGATTTAGTTATATGAGATATTCTATTTCTGATACTGCAGAATTTGGAGACTATATGACAGGCAAAAGAATAATAACAGAAGAAACTCGAAAAGAGATGAAAAAAGTTTTGAGTGAGATACAATCGGGTAAATTTGCAAAGGAGTGGCTTTTAGAAAATCAAGTGGGAAGACCGCAGTATAATGCTATGAAAGATAAAGAGGCAAGTCATCTTATTGAAAAAGTCGGCAAAAGTTTGAGAGAAATGATGGCCTGGATTAAAAAAGAATGAATAAGGAGGTAAATGTTAATGGGGGTAAAAAGAGTCATTGTTTTTGACACTACTTTAAGAGATGGTGAACAGACTCCCGGCGTCAATTTTAATATTAACGAAAAATTTGAAATAGCAAAACAATTGGCAACTTTAGGGGTTGACGTTATAGAGGCAGGATTTCCAGCAGCTTCCAATGGAGATTTTGAAGCGGTAAAAAACGTTGCTGATAAAATAAAAGGTGTTACTATTGCTGGACTGGCAAGGGCTGTAAAGGAAGATATAGATAGAGCCAGTAATGCTTTAAAAAATGCTGAAAGATCGAGATTGCACGTTTTTATCGCAACTTCTGATATACATCTTAAATACAAACTTAAGATGTCGAGAGAAGAAACACTTAAAAGAGCTGTCGAAATGGTAAAATATGCAAGAAGAAAATTTGATGAGATTGAGTTTTCAGCAGAAGATGCTTCAAGAACCGACTGGGACTTTTTGGTAAAAGTTTTTAGCGAAGTAATTGAGGCAGGAGCAAATGTAATAAATATTCCGGATACCGTAGGGTATGCGATGCCAAGAGAATTTGGAGAACTCGTAAAATACATCAAAAATAATGTCCCTAACATAGATGGAGTAATTATAAGTGCCCATTGTCATAACGATCTAGGGCTTGCTGTAGCAAATTCTCTCTCTGCCATAGAAAACGGAGCGACTCAAGTAGAAGTAGCAGTGAACGGAATAGGAGAAAGGGCAGGAAATGCAGCATTGGAAGAGGTAATAATGGCGTTAAATACTAGAAAGGATTATTTTGGCCTCGTTCACGGAATAAATACCAAAGAAATTTACAATACCAGCAAATTAGTAAGCAAACTTACAGGAATTGATATTCCACCTAATAAAGCGATTATAGGTGCTAATGCCTTTAGGCATCAAGCTGGAATTCACCAACATGGAATTATTAATAACAGGGCAACTTATGAAATAATGAAACCAGAAGATATAGGAATAAATCCCGATACTTTTGCATTAGGTAAGCTTTCAGGAAGAAATGCTTTTGAATTGAAAGCCAAACAATTAGGGTACAATCTTTCACCGGGAGAATTAAATGAGGCCTTTAGAAGGTTTAAAGATTTGGCAGACAGAAAAAAGGTCATTATAGATGAGGATATAAGATTTGTGGTAGAGGAGACATTAGAAGAATTTAGAAGTTTTAAGGAGGGAGAAGCTTGGGCTTAACATTGACACAAAAGATATTGTCAGCAAAAATTGGTAGAGAGGTCAAAGCAGGAGAGTTAATAGAAGTAGATGTAGATATGGTGTTGGGCAATGACGTCACTGCTCCTGTTGCTATAAAGGAATTTGAGAAAATAGGAAAAGAAGAGGTGTTTGACAAGACTAAAATTGCCCTTGTTCCTGACCATTTTGTACCTAATAAGGACATAAAATCGGCAGAGCAAGTGAATATAATGAGAAAATTTGCAAAAAAACATGGAATAGTGAATTTCTTTGAAGTAGGGCAAATGGGGATAGAGCACGCTCTTTTACCCGAGAAAGGACTTGTACTTCCCGGGGATGTGGTGATAGGTGCCGATTCTCATACATGCACTTATGGCGCTCTTACCTGTTTTTCTACAGGTGTAGGAAGTACTGACATGGCGGCAGCAATGGCTACTGGCAAGGCATGGTTTAAAGTACCGGAAGCTATAAAATTTGTATTAAAAGGCAATTTACAAAAATGGGTAAGTGGAAAAGATGTTATCTTGTATATAATCGGAAAAATAGGAGTTGACGGAGCTTTATACAAATCTATGGAATTTACAGGGAATATAAAAGCTTTGTCAATCGATGATAGATTCACAATTGCCAATATGGCAATAGAAGCAGGGGCTAAAAACGGTATTTTCGATTTTGACGAAATTACCGAGGCATATGTTAAGGGGAGAGCAAAAAGAGAATATAAAGTGTTTGAAAGAGATGAAGACGCCGAGTACAGTGAAGTTTATGAGATAAATTTAGATGAGATAAGACCTCAAGTAGCATTTCCTCATTTGCCTGAAAACACTAGAAGCATTGATGAGGTTGGAAAAGTGAAAATAGATCAGGTAGTTATTGGCTCTTGTACGAATGGACGTCTCTCAGATATGGAGATAGCGTATAAGATACTAAAAGGCAAAAAGGTTCATCCTGATGTAAGACTTTTAATTTTCCCTGCCACACAGGAAATATACCTTGAATGTGTCAAAAGAGGTTACATTGAAGAGTTTATAAAAGCAGGCGCCGCAGTTTCTACTCCTACTTGTGGACCTTGCCTTGGCGGGCACATGGGAATTTTGGCTAGAGGAGAAAGGGCGTTGGCAACTACTAACAGAAATTTTGTAGGAAGAATGGGACATCCTGAAAGCGAAGTGTATCTTTCAAGTCCAGCTGTTGCGGCTGCTTCGGCTATTGCAGGATATATCGTAAGTCCAGAGGAGGTGGAATGATGCAAGGGAAAGCCATAAAATATGGGGACAATATAGATACAGACGTTATAATACCAGCGAGGTTTTTAAACACTTCAGATCCACAGGAATTGGCACAGCATTGTATGGAAGACTTAGACAAAGACTTTAAGAATAAAGTTAAAGAAGGAGACATATTGGTGGTAGGTGAAAATTTTGGTTGTGGCTCTTCCAGAGAGCACGCGCCAATCGCTATTAAAGCATCTGGTATATCCTGTATAATTGCCAAGTCTTTTGCCAGAATTTTTTTTAGAAATGCGATAAATATAGGGCTTCCAATATTAGAATGCAAAGAAGCGGTAGATGGGATTGAAGAAGGGGATATGGTCTTGGTTGATACAGATAATGGAATCATAAAAAATTTGACTAAGGGAACGGAATTTAAAGCTCAACCTTTTCCTGAATTCATAAAAGAAATAATGAAATATGGTGGACTTATAAATTATGTCAGAAAGAAGGTGTGACATTGTTTAAAATTGCAGTACTGCCTGGAGATGGAATTGGACCTGAAGTTATAGAAGAAGGATTAAAAGTTTTATCTGCTATAGAAAAAAAATATAAACTGAAATTTGATGTAAAAAAATATCACTTTGGGGGAGAAGCTATAGACAAATACGGTGTTCCATATCCGGAAGAGACAAAAAATGCGTGTCTTTCCAGTGATGCTGTACTTTTGGGAGCAGTGGGAGGCCCCAAATGGGATAACCTTGAGGGAGATAAAAGGCCAGAAGCAGGGCTTCTAGCTTTAAGAAAAAGCCTAGGGGTTTATGCAAATCTAAGGCCTGCTGTTCTTTATCCTCCTTTAAAAGAAGCTTCACCTTTAAAGAATGAACTATTAAAAGAGGGTTTGGATATTCTTGTGGTAAGAGAACTTACTGGTGGAATTTATTTTGGACCGAGAGGAACAGTTACTATAGATTATGGTTTTAAGGCTTATGATACAGAAGTGTACCAGACCTCAGAAATAGAAAGGATAGCGGTCATTGCCTTTGAAGCGGCTTTAAAGAGAAAGAAAAAAGTCACTTCTGTAGACAAAGCAAACATTTTGGATTCTTCAAGATTGTGGAGAAAAACAGTAGACGAGGTAAGTAAGAGATATCCTGAGGTTGAATTAAATCATATGTATGTAGATAATTGCGCAATGCAACTCGTTAAAAATCCTTCTCAATTTGATGTAATTCTCACTTCCAATATGTTTGGCGATATATTAAGTGACGAGGCTGCACAAATTGTAGGTTCTATAGGAGTACTTCCTTCCGCTAGTTTAAGAGAAGATAAAGTAGGACTTTATGAACCTATACACGGTTCTGCTCCAGATATTGCTGGAACAAAAAAAGCAAATCCTTTAGCTACAATACTGTCAGTTGCTATGATGCTGGAATATTCTTTTAATCTACTTGATGCTGCTAATGACATAAAGGATGCAGTAAATAAAGTTTTAGAGGCAGGTTATAGGACTTTTGATTTGGGAGAAGGAATAATTTTAAATACTCAGGAGATGGGAGATAAAGTGGTGGAGTATATAAAGGGGTGAGGATATTGATAAGCGAAAGCATAAAAAAGGGAGTCGAAAAGGCACCACATAGGTCACTTTTATATGCTTTAGGCTTGACTTATGAAGAGATAAAAAGGCCTATTATAGGAGTTGCAAATTCGAAAAACGAAATTATACCAGGACATATTCACCTTGACAAAATAGCTGAAGCTGTAAAAGCAGGCATCAGAATGGCTGGAGGAACTCCTATAGAGTTTTCCACTATTGGTGTTTGTGATGGCATTGCCATGAACCATAAAGGTATGAAATATTCACTGGGAAGTAGAGAGCTTATAGCAGATAGTATAGAAATCATGGCTACAGCTCACGGTTTTGACGGGCTTGTGCTTATACCTAATTGCGACAAAATAGTACCGGGAATGCTTATGGCAGCAGCACGCCTAAATATTCCTGCAATAGTTGTAAGCGGAGGCCCAATGCTTGCAGGAAAGTGTAATGGTGATGTGTGCGATTTAAGCAGCGTTTTTGAAGCTGTAGGAGCCCATAAAATTGGGAAAATCTCGGATGAAGACCTTTATAAAATAGAACTTAACGCCTGTCCTACTTGCGGTTCCTGTTCGGGAATGTTTACTGCAAACACTATGAATTGCTTGACAGAAGCTTTAGGAATGGGGCTTCCAGGAAATGGTACGATTCCGGCTGTTTATTCTGAAAGAATAAGACTTGCAAAGCAAGCTGGAATGAAAATCATGGAGCTTGTAGAGAGAGGAATTAAGCCTTCCGATATACTCACAAAAGAGGCATTCATAAACGCTTTTAGTTTAGACATGGCTTTAGGCGGTTCCACAAATACAATTTTGCATTTAAAGGCTATAGCCCATGAGGCAGGGGTAGAAATATCTCTTGATGAAATAAACGATATAAGCGGGAGAGTACCCAATTTATGTAAGTTAAGCCCAGCGGGAAAATACCACATAGAGGACTTGTATTTTGCAGGGGGAGTATCGGCTGTTTTAAAAGAACTGACGAAAGCTAACCTTATAAATGCTGAAGTGTTAACAGTTACGGGAAAGACATTGGGAGAGAATATAAAAGACGCGAAAATTTTAAATCATGATGTGATAAGGCCAATAGACAATCCTTACAGCAGTACTGGAGGCCTTGTGATAATGTACGGTAACATTGCAAAAGAGGGAGCTGTTGTAAAAGCATCTGCAGTAGCAGAGGAGATGCTAAGACACGAAGGACCAGCAAAAGTATTTGATTCTGAAGAAGAAGCTATTAAAGCAATATATGGAGGAAAAATACAAAAAGGCGATGTAGTTGTAATAAGATATGAAGGACCAAAAGGTGGACCGGGAATGAGAGAAATGTTAAGTCCTACTTCAGCCCTTGCAGGTATGGGACTTGACAAAGATGTGGCACTTATAACAGACGGTAGATTTTCAGGTGCAACAAGAGGAGCTTCCATAGGACACGTCTCTCCGGAAGCTATGGAAGGAGGAGAAATAGCTATACTTCAGGATGGAGACATAATTGAAATAGACATACCAGCAAGAAAAATTAATGTCAAGTTAAGTGAGGAGGAAATAAAAGAAAGACTAAAAAAATGGGTGAGACCTGAGCCGAAGATTAAAACTGGTTATATGGCAAGATATGCTAAACAGGTAACTTCTGCAAGTAAAGGAGCAGTTTTTAAGGGGGGAGCCTTGTGATATTAAAAGGTGCACAAGTTGTAATAGAAGTTTTAAAAGAAGTAGGTATTGATACCATATTTGGCATACCTGGAGGAGCAGTTATCCCTATCTATGATGCACTGTATGATTCTGATTTAAGACACATATTAGCAACACACGAACAGATGGCGGCACATATGGCAGATGGCTATGCAAGAGTTACTGGAAGAGTAGGGGTTTGTTTTGCTACCTCTGGCCCTGGTTCTACCAATCTTGTTACGGGTATAGCCAACGCTTATATGGATTCTGTACCTGTTGTGGCGATAACAGGACAGGTGCCTACAAATCTTATAGGAAAGGATGCTTTTCAAGAAGTAGATATAACAGGTATTACAATGCCTATAACTAAACACAACTTTATTGTAAAGTCTCCTGATAAATTAACAGATACTATAAGACAGGCATTTGCAATTGCTAAGAGTGGAAGACCAGGTCCTGTATTAGTAGATATTCCAAAAGATATACAAAACGCCGATATAGAATATGTAAAGGGAATAGGAGATAGTATTGATATAAAAAACGATATCAATGGAGTAGTTTCGCAAAAAGAATTAGACAAAGCTATAGAGCTTATTTTACAAAGTAAAAAACCTGTAATCTTTGCAGGAGGAGGAGTGATTTGGGGAGAAGCATCAAACGAACTCGTAGAATTTGCCGAGAAGACCAATATACCTGTTGCTACTTCTTTGATGGGATTGGGAGCTTTTCCAGAAGACCATCCTTTGTCATTAGGTCTTATTGGTATGCATGGAAGCAGATTTGCGAATTTGGCTGTGTATAAATCAGACCTTGTGATAGCGATAGGGACGAGATTTAGCGACAGAGTTGCTGGCAAAGCAGGAGGACTTGCACCAAATGCTAAAATAATCCATATTGATATTGACCCTGCAGAATTAGGGAAAAATGTAGAAGTAGATGTAGCAATTATAGGTAAAGTAAAAGAAGTTTTAAGACTCTTAATGAATAAACTTTCATTCATTGAAAGAAAGGAATGGTTAGAGGAAATTTCTTTCTTGAGAGAAAAGCACGGATTAAAGTATAAAAACGATGAAGTTTTAAGGCCTCAGTGGATAGTAGAAAAAATTCAACAGCTTTCAAACGATGACCTTATAATAGCCACGGAAGTGGGACAAAATCAAATGTGGGCTGCGCAGTATTATAAATTTAAGCAGCCGAGGACTTTTGTTACCTCAGGAGGACTCGGGACAATGGGCTTTGGGCTTCCTGCTGCAATAGGTGCACAGGTGGGAAAGCCAGACAAAAGGGTTGTGAACATTGCAGGTGATGGAAGTTTAAGAATGAATATACATGCTTTGGAGACAGCTGCAGTATACAATATTCCGGTTATAACGGTATTACTCAACAACCGGACTTTAGGTATGGTAAGACAATGGCAAAATCTTTTGTACAATAAAAGATTTTCGCAGACAGATTTAAATGCAAATTTAAACTTTGCAAATCTTGCCAATGATTTTGGAGTAGAAGGAATAAGAGTGACAACAAAAGAGGAATTTGAAAACGCTTTTAAAAAAGCCTATAGTCAAAAAAGACCTTTTATGATAGAATGTATTATAGACAAAGACGAAATGGTGCTTCCATTTATCCCCGCAGGTGGAACTGTTGAAAATACAATTGGATAAAACCTTCAGGGATCGGTGAAATTCCGTACCGGCGGTATAGCCCGCGAGCCTTTTGGCAGACTCGGTGAAATTCCGAGGCCGACAGTTAAAGTCTGGATGGGAGAAGGAGAAATATTCCCCAGGGAATATGTTCTCTGGGGGTTTTTTTAACCCTGGAGGTTTAACCTTCAGGATTTTTTAGTATAGGAGGGATTAAATTGGAAGAATATATGAAAAGGGCTTTAACGCTGGCTAAAAAAGGATGGGGATACACAAACCCTAATCCACTTGTGGGTGCTGTAATAGTTAAAAATGGAAAAATAATAGGTGAGGGTTATCATGAATATTTTGGAGGGCCACATGCTGAAGTAAATGCATTAAAAAATGCAGTTGAAAATGTTGAAGGTTCTACTATGTTTGTAACACTTGAACCTTGCAGCCATTATGGCAAAACGCCTCCTTGTGTTGAAGAAATAATTAAATCTGGCATTAAGAGAGTGTATATAGCGATGGAAGACCCAAATCCTAAGGTTAGCGGGAACGGTATAAAAAGGTTAAAAGAGGCGGGAATAGAAGTACATGTGGGGATGATGGAGAAAGAAGCGAGGAAACTCAACGAAATATTTGTTAAATATATTACGACAAAATTCCCCTTTGTGATATTAAAATCTGCTATGAGTATTGATGGTAAGATTGCTTGTTATAATGGAAATTCTAAATGGATTACAAATGAGAAATCAAGAAAATTTGCTCATAAAATAAGAGGACGGGTATCCGCCATTATGGTTGGGGTAAATACAGTAATTAAGGATAACCCAATGCTTACAACAAGGTTGGAGGGGTATAAAAATCCTGTAAGGATTATTGTGGATAGTAGAGGTAGAATTCCACTTGACTCAAATGTAATAAGAGACAAAACGGCAAAAACGATAATTGCTACAACAGAACTTATGCCAAACAATGTGAGAAAGAAGCTTGAAGATATGGATATTGAAGTTATTATATTAAAAAACGACAATGGAAAAGTACCTTTAAAAGAGCTAATGATAAAACTTGGAGAGAGGGGGATTGATAGTGTATTGATTGAAGGCGGTGGGACATTAAATTGGTCTGCACTTAAAGAGGGAATTGTTGATAAAGTTATGTTTTTTATATCACCTAGAATAGTAGGAGGAGAAAATGCTTTAACACCTGTAGAAGGTATAGGCTTTTCAAATATAGAAAATTCAATAGAATTAAAAAATATAGAGATTGATAGAATAGATGATGATATACTAATAACAGCATATGTAAGAAAGTAGGTTATGGCGTATGTTTACTGGAATTATAGAAGAAACAGGAACTGTTAAAAATATT
>Ga0208153_100230_pt1 | contig 20405 bp, 19 predicted proteins | sample Wag42014_10_18_FD_187331 | JGI IMG/M metagenome (GOLD analysis project Ga0208153, IMG submission 187331) | Deep subsurface shale carbon reservoir microbial communities from Ohio, USA - Utica-2 Time Series 2014_10_18 (SPAdes) (version 2) ... | reverse complement strand
GAATAGAAGAAGTGCAGGTAATAACGCGTCCCTACAATGAATTCCTGGACGGTGTACTTCTCACTTTCATCGATATTTTTCAGAAATTCCTCATAGTTCTTGGCAATGAAGAAACCACGTCCTCCTTTGGCACCGTGATATTTGACCATTACAGGACCGTGGATATCCTCTGGTTCTACAAGCCGGGGCATGTGGATTCCTGCTCCCTCCAGCCATTCCCGCTCTTTTGTGCGGTCTGATTCCCAATTGAGTACAGCACGGTTACCAAAGGTGGGTACTTCAAGATCAAGGAATTTCTCGGCACCCATGTATTCCACAAAGGAGCCATGTGGTATTATTATGGCGTTTTTCTTTCTTAAAAGGGGGGCGATATCGGGGATGTCCTTGTAACTGTCAACGGAAATGAACTCATCGGGTTTGGCAAGAGGGTAGGCATTATAAAAACGCGGAGGTTCACCTATGCAAATTCCGATTGTTTTTAAACCCTCTTTCCTGGCTCCATGAAATATCTGGAGGCTAGTATGAGAACATACCGTTGCAATCGCCAGGTCATCGGTATTGTAATCTTTCAGGATGTCGGAGATTTGCTTTTTCGTAATCATGATATCGCCTTAAAAGTTACATCACATTGTAGGAAGTAGTATTTAAATTTAAGGATATACTACGGAGTGGTCCGCACATTACACTAAATTTATTACTTCATTAATTGATACTCCTTTGTATGGAAAACGATGGCAATACGGAAAAAGTATTGGTCTTACCTTTAAATGAAGATTCACGTAAAATCACCCAGACCCTTTCCAACGAGAAATCCCTGAAGATCCTGGAATTACTCGCAAGACAGTCCATGTCTGCAACTTCGATAGCCGAAGAGCTTGATATGCCCCTTACCACTATCAAGTACAATCTGGATGGTTTGCTGGAAAGCGAACTCATACAGGTAAAGGAGACCAAATGGAGTCGCAAGGGCAGGGAGATCAAGATATATGAACCCGTGCAAAAAATGATCGTGGTAGTTCCGGGCAGCAGCAAAACCGATCGCTCCAGTATCCTCGGTATGTTGCGCAAATATGTGGCAATGGCAGGAGCGGCTCTTTTTGCAGCATTGGGTATTGAATATTTCAGGGATTTTGAACCTCTGGGCCAGACCATGCCACCGGTCGCCCCTGCGGTGATGTCTGAGATGCCGGCTGGCAATGCCAGCAATGACACGGCTCTTTTTGCTGGCGAAGCTCCCACAAACGCAACCACAGAAGCTGCCAGGGCAGCCGGTGAATCAGCAGGTACAGCAGATGCCAGCAGTCTGATATCTGTGGATTTCCTCTCCCATATAGGCGTATGGTTCTTCTTTGGATGCCTGTTTATAATAGCAGTACTTGCGTTGTGGGAAATTTATAATAGGAAAAAGGTGTAATTGGACACAAGTGATCCTGTATGAGAGTTGCTCTCAAAATCGCTTATATAGGCTCTTCATATCGTGGTTCTCAGGTGCAGCCTGGAGTATCCACTGTGGAAGGGAAACTTTTTGAAGCCCTGCAGTCCCTTGAGATTATCGAGGATCCTTCCTCTGCCAGATTTGTAAGTGCCGGGCGTACGGATACCGGAGTGCATGCCATGGGACAGGTGGTGGCTTTTGATACCGATAAACCCAAGCTGGCTATTCCCAGGGTGATCAATTCCAAATTACCCGGGGATATATGGGCGTGGTCCCGTGCTGAAGTCGACAGTGATTTTCATCCCAGAAGGTATGCCAGAAATCGTACCTATCGCTATATAACACCTTCAATGGATGCCGATATTTCAAAAATAAGAGCCGCTTGCAGTATCCTTGAAGGCAGTCATGATTTTGCTAATTTTTGTTTCAGGGATAACGGACGCAGTACCATTCGCAGAATCGAGAAGATCGATGTGAGACTTGCAGGCAACCTGCTCAGGATCGATATCACGGCCAACAGTTTCCTGTGGAAAATGATTCGCAAGATTGTAACTGTCCTGTTGCTTGTGGGCAATGGTGCCAGGGATCTGGAATGGCTGGAAAACATGCTGGATCCTGCTTCCTACGAAGAGGGTATTAAACCTGCAAAACCCTATGGGCTTATTCTGACGGATGTGAATTATGGCGATTCAGTCCAGTGGTTTGATGACGGTTACTCCATGCGTCGCTCCCGTGAAAGAATAGAGGAATATCTTGTTTATCATCAGGTGTTAGCCGAGGTAATGGACCAGTTTTTGCCAAAAGAATAAAAGGCTGAATGATGCAGTTACATATTCGAGATGCTGTAATAGATTATGATATAGTTCACCGTCCCGTCAAATACGCAAGATTGGAGTTTAAGGACGGAATGTTGCGGGTAATTGTTCCCAAAGGATATGGTAATGCTGCAGCCTTTATCGAGAAAAATACAGACTGGATTTACAACAAACATCTGCATTTGCAGCGGGTTATTGCTCTATCCGGGGAAAAGAGACTGGAGAAAAAGCGCGCAGATCCTCTCTTTTATAGTTTCGTGGAAAGTATTGTACAAAGGCTGCAACGTGAACTGGAAGTGGAGGTCAGGGATTTAACTTTCAGGAAAATGAAGAGGAAATGGGCCAGCTGCAGCAGTGATAAAAAACTTGTTTTCAACCGGCACATGATGTATCTGCCGGATAACCTGATAGAATTTATTGTGTATCACGAGCTTTTGCACCTTATCGAGTTTAAGCACAATAAGAGATTCTGGAACCTGGTAGAAGCCAGATATCCTCTACGACAAAAGTATGAACTGGAACTTGCAGCATACTGGCATCTCATTAAAAAGACATTTTACTGATTATTTTTTTGCAAAATTGTAATATTGCGGGTCAGGCTTCTGTGTATTCTCTGGCTGTACTGTTTCACTATTGTAAATCCCGCATCCAGTGCGAGCCTGTTAATCTCCATCTCCGAGACGATTACTGCTTTACTGCTGGGTTTGAGAACCCTGTACATTTCTGCGAAGGATTCTTCGTATAAATGCCGGATGGATTCTGCCTTTATCATGGCGGACCTGCCATAAGGAGGATCGGTGATCACTGAATCAATGCAGCTGTTTTTGAGGGGTAATTTACAGGCATCCCCCTGCAGCAGGTTATAATCCCCGCCGAAATATTCCAGATTCATTTTTGCTCCCTGTATGATCTCATTCCGCGCTTCCAGGCCGATTACTCTTGAACCCAGCATGGCCGCTTCCACAAGTATGCCGGCAGTACCGCAGAACGGATCCAGCAGTCTGGTATCCTTGTTTACCCCTGCAAGATTCACCAGCGCCCGGGCTGTAATGGGCATGAGTACCCCTGGATAGAAAAAGGGTTTCTTGTGGGGTGCACGTGCATGGAATGCCTTGCGGTCTATGGATGCAATGACACAACCACATACGCATTTTTCGGTCAGTATGAGCCGCAGGGTAACATCGGGTTGGTTGAGATTGGCCCTGTAACCCTTCCTGAAAACAGCTCCGCCTACCCTCTGTTCCAGGTAGGAGCCTTCCACGGTGGTATGGTGATTGACCTTCCGGGCACGTACTACAAAGGTCTGGCCTGCAGAAAGATGGGGTTTGATGTCGCAGTTTTCTGCACTGGAAATAATGGTTTCGGGTTCATTATTGCAGATGAAAGTAACGCGCAGGATATGATGGCACATGGCCAGTTTTCCGGCAAATTTTTCCAACCTAATTTCGGCATCCGGCTCTTCAAGTTCCACCACAAGGCAGTGATCATAATGCTGCGTGTATACCGGTTTGAGACCTTCGGTAGCCAGACAGGCCAGAGCCTCGTCTGCAGCGATTTCTTCATGGTCTCCGGAAAGCTCAAAAGCGTAGCGCATATCAGAACATCTTTTCAAGAGCCTGTCTGCCGGTCATCCCTTCCTCAATTCCGATACCAAGGGCTTTTTTGCTTACCGATTTCAGAGATGCCTGCAGTACATCTTCAAAACTGTCCACACCACTTACCACAGCAGCCACATCCCCCAGTTTGTCTGCGGTTTCCATATTGAGATAGCCACACATCACATAACCCATGTCGGCTTTGATCAGGAGCAGGGAAGCGTTTTCAAATTCCCATTTGAGACCCTGTGCTGTACCGTTTTCCAGTTTGATCTGTTCTATTCTCATTTTGCTCACCTGATTATTCAGTGTAAAGGGAAAAATACGATGTATTCCCTATATTGCCCCTCACAAAAGTAGTATTTTCTCCTTCTGAAACAATAACATTCTCCATTCCTGCTGTAGAATTTATCTCCACTGTATCAGCAAGTTCGATAACAACTTCAGACTGATTCTGCCCCCTGAAGGTAAAGTTTGTGTCGGAATTGAGAACTGGAGTATCAAAAATATAGTCGACACTGTAACGGTTGTCTATCCTGTCTGTTTTGTTGATGTTGCCCAGTGTTTCAAATCCCATTTGTGCTGCGATATCGGTTACCTGGATATTCTCGGAGGAACCATTGATCTGTACATCCATCTCCTCTTCCAGTTCTCCTTTGAGATAATTGCGCACTTTGACATCCATTTTCAATACTTCCCAGGCGTTTACAAGCCCGCTGTCGTCTCCCAATTGTGAGTCGATGTAATCTCTGTAAAGAATGACTGAAGAATTTGTGTAACTTTCGTTGTAATTCCATTCCATGCTGTCTTTTTTGAGTATTATGTGGTTGTTCCAGATTATCTGGGCGGATGCAGGCATAATCAGAATAAATAGTACAAGCAGGATAGGTATTGCAACCACAAGTTTACGCAAAACGGACACCTCAACGAGTAGTGATCTCACACCCATCTTCAGTGACAATCAGCGTGTGCTCGGCCTGGGATACCATTCCTCCGCCCACCTCTTTCAGTACAGGGAAGGAAGTGATGATTTCAGCCTTTTCAAGTTGCATCAGGGCAAGATCGATTTTGGAAGAGGTCAGCCATCTTTTGGCAAAGGGAAGGGTGCTGTATTCTTTCAGTTCCTTGAGAAGTTTGCGGGCTGCAGGCATACGTATGGGCTTTTTCTGTATGAACTGGTAGATTTCCGTGAAACTACCATCTGAGATCTTGCCCGCACCATCTGTCGCAAAGGGCTCGATGGCTATGATATCGCCTGCCTGAAGTTCCATCCCCTGTCCGATATGGCGGTTGGGTATGCTTGGCGGGGTATGTGCCTGATAACGTGCAAGGCCGTGGCCCGTGAGATTTGCAACCGGTTTGAATCCCTTGTCACGGATTGTATCCTCGATAACCGCTCCGATCTCTGCAGTATTCACACCGCTTTTGACAGTATCTATGGCTGCATCCAGTGCCTCTCTGGAAGCATCTGCCAGATCCTTATTTCCTGAAAGGTCAACGGTCAGGGCGGCATCGGCAATATAGCCATCCACATGTACTCCCATATCCAGCTTGACTATGTCCTTGCCAAAAACTTCCGTATCCCCTGCCATCGGGGTTGCATGGGCGGCTTCGTCATTACGTGAAAGATTGCAGGGGAAAGCGGGTTTGCCTCCAAGTTCCATTGTACGTTGTTCCACAAACTCGGCTACATCCAGCAGCTTTGCCCCTACCTTGATTTTATCCGCGGCTTCTCCCCGTACCTGTGACAGAATCTTACCGGCGGTTAGATACTTATCGAGAATCTCCTCGACTTCCTGAACTTTATCCTGCATGCTCATCACCTGTTATGATTCTGGAGATTAATGTTTATACTACAAATTCCTTTTCAAAAGTGTTCAGGTTCTCATAACCATGTTCTGTTATCAGGACCAGGTCTTCCAGGCGTATCCCGCCGATCTGTGGGTAGTAGAGCCCCGGTTCAATGGTAATGATATTGCCCGGCTGCAGGGGTATCTCCCTTAAACCGATCGAGGGTGCTTCATGCACTTCCAGTCCGACACCATGCCCTGTGGAGTGGATGTATCCTTCACCTTTTTCAGCATCCGTGAAATATCCCCTTTCTTCGAACTCGTCACAGACCGCTTGATGCACATCATTTGCTGCAACACCGGGTTTAAGCATTCCCAGAGCCTTTTCCTGGGCTGCAAGCACGGCATCGTACATCTGCTGTAATTGTTCTGTAGTTTCTCCCCTGGTAACGGTACGGGTCATGTCGCCACAGTAGTGATGCATTTTATGCTGCGGGAAGATGTCGATCACAATGGGCTCGCTTGCCAGCAGCTGTCCCTCACCATGCCAGTGTGGATCGGCTGCACCCTTGCCACAGGCCACAATGGTTCCATGGGCCCGACAGTCATGATCAAGCAGGCAATGTTCAATAATCCTGCGTACCCTGGATGCTGTCAGGGGTTGACCATCAAGGAAGAGTTTATTGTCCTCGATCTCAGCGATCCTGATGGCTTCAATGGCTGCCTGCATTGCCTCTTCGTTGGCCTGCTGGACCTGCCTGATAAGATTGACCTCTCCCTTTTCCTTGACCTCACGCAATTTTCTTAAGGGGCTCTGGATCGGATTGACGGTAAAGCCCATCTCTTTGAGCACCTGAGCCGTATAAACGGGGAAATCCCGGGGTACTGCCACATGTCGCACTCCTTCCTTCTGCAGTAACTGGCCGATACACTCTCCGTAGGCCCTGCCCGAGTCGGCTGTTTCCTTGAGGCGTTTTTTGTAATCGCAGAAACTTAAAGGCACGATTTCCTCGATCCTGCTTTCCTTCTGGGCCCTGCCCTTTTCCATATCCGATATAAGCATCATGTCCCTGGCATTGCGGGTCTGGATGTAACAGAAAGGGTCGCCTGCACGGAATTTCGTGGCAAAATACATATCGGCGTTGGAAGAATCGGCAACAAGGAGGTAGGCTTCACATCGGTTTTTTGCAAGGGCTGCAGTAACGTCCGGGAAATTGTTCGTTTGCTTCATGTACTGAAATTTGTACTGATGCTACATAAGGGTATCAGCGGAAAAAGAAAAAGTCCTTGAAAGAGCTTAACAATCCAAAACACAGGAAGGAGGTTGTAGAAAGGCCATTTTAGATTTTTCGCTCACCCCCTGTTGTAGCCGTGGCCCGAATAGAGCCGATACATCCTGTTGCGACGTACCCTGCCTTTACTGTCCAAGATGGCTGAAAAGACCACAGCCGGGTCAATCTTTTTCCCCTGTTTGTACAGTACAATTTTTTCTATCATTTATTTATCCCCACTCCTTGAGGTTTTAACCCTGAAGAGTAGATTGGCAGGGAGATATTTATACTGCTGCAATTGGGCTACACATGTAAGGGATTTGGGTAAGAATGGTTGCAGAATACCCCATCATAACAGGCATCATGAATGCCAATATAGAATTTTTGTGTAATTTGTAGACAAAGCATGTTTTGTATAGGACAGATATTATTATATACGTTATGTCTTAAATATTAATAATATGAACAATTAGCCCCCTCTTCAATCCCGGGCTTGCATAATTCTAATTAAAACAGCAAGGTGTCCAGATGAAAATCCCCCTAATACTTCTGATTTTAACCATTTTGATGGTTGGTACAGCAGGTGCGAGTACAATTAACGTGAATGAAAGTGACCCGAATAATTATACGACAATTCAGGGAGCTGTAAATGCAGCAGGTGATTATGACACGATTCTTGTCTATCCGGGTACATACACTGAGAATGTGGATGTGAATAAAAAATTGAATATCACTTCCACAGAGGGTGCTTCTGTCACATATGTTAAAGCAGCTGCTTCAAATGATCATGTTTTTGATATACAATCTAATAATGTGAATATTAGTGGATTTAATATTAGTGGGGGCTACTAATGAAGATAAAGCTTCAATTTTATTACTTGATGCTGATTACTGCAATATAACCAATAATAATATATCAAATAGTTATAATGGAATATGGCTTTATTCTCCTTCTTCTTCAATAATAAATAATAATTTGGTAGGCAATCACGTTTCAGACAATAATGGCTATGGGATTTATCTATCTACTGCTGCTTATAACAATTTGACCAACAATGTTGTAACACGAAATAATAATGGAATTTATCTATTCTCTTCTGAAGACAATGAATTAATCGATAACACCATTCTAGATAACGTTGACAAGGGAATTTATCTATACTCTTCTGGGAGTAATAATTTGACCCAAAACAACGTTTCTGCTAACATTGGTCATGGAATATATATGGATGGAGGTTCTGACAACAATTTAACTCGTAACACAATTTCAGACAATGATAAATATGGTATCTGGGCTACTAATATCGGCAATACCAATTTAATTAGTAAAAATACTATTTCTGACAACGGTTTTTCTGGTGTGTATTTGCAGATTTGTAGTTACATTACTTTGAATGGTAATACGATTTCAGGCAATGGTGAGGATAGTGGCAATGGTTATGGAATAGATTTGTATAATTCCTACAATAATCACATTTTCAACAATTATTTAAACAACTCTGAAAATGCTAAGGATACAAGTGATAGTAATCTTGGAAATGAATGGAACACCACAAAAACCCTCGGTCCCAATATTGCAGGCGGAGACTATATCGGAGGTAACCTCTGGGCGACTCCGGATGGCACCGGTTTTAGTCAGGAAAATACTGATACTGATGGCGATGGTTTTTGTGATACTCCCAACGATACTTACACAATACATGAAGCAGAGAATAATTACGACTATTTGCCTCTTGTAATGCCGACTTCTCTTAAATTCACAGAATCACCGGCTGTCTTTTTCATCAACAATGATGGCACTAACAGATCTGAAAATGCAAATTTCACCTTTGCTTACAGTGGGGAGAATATCAGTTTGTGGACAAAACTGGATAATAAATCGGATGCCAGCGTAGTTGCAGATTTTTCCAATATAACTGGAAATACTAATCCCATTTCATTTGAGCATCAGGGTGATGGTGTATTCACCCTTCTGAATCATACTATGCCAGATAATGATACTGGTGTCTATTATATTTCCATTCATGCCACAACAGCTACAGATGCTAACAATACCGTCTGTCCTGTAATGCTCAATTTCAATCCCAAATCAAATATAACCGGTCTGGGTAACCCCAATACTACAGATTGGACTGAAATCAATGATCTTACTCATGTAAGCAACCTGACCTTTGAAGCAAACGACAGTAATGGTAACGTAATTGGAAGTCTGGAATTCACGAAAAACGTAAATCTCTGTGACATTGAGTTTGCCCAGAAATTGCAACAATTCGGGGAATATGTGGATTTCGACACAGCGCAGACAACACTGGATTCTGCAAACCTGAGCACATTGAATGTTTCCACAAATCTTACAATGTATGGTCTTGGATCCTTCGAAAACCAGCCGGGCATACTGCTCGATGGCCAGCCAATTCTGGAATCAGGTCAGACTTCCAATGGCACGGTTTCAGGGCTTGATTGGAACGCAGAGAAAGGTACATTGACTTTCAGTGTAGGTCACTGGTCGACCTATACTGCTGATGGTAAAACACCCGAGGTCACTGCAATTTCTCCAAAGGAGAAAAGGGTAAAAGTTGGAGATATTCTTGACCTGAACGTTTCGGTAAAAGACACATCCGGCATCTCCTCAGTGGTGGTCAATGTCTCCAGTGTAAATGATACAGTAGATGAAGCGGTTCTCAAAAATGTCAGTGGCTACTGGGTAAACAATTCCATAATGGTGGATACAGATGCTGAAGACACATATTACCTGAATGTAAACGCCACTGATGTTCTGGGTAATTATAACAACACAGTCAACCTGTCCGTGATCAGGGCTGATACTCTCAAAGCAGATGACTATAAAAAGAGCAGTTCCGGTGGACGCTCTTCAGTAGGTCCAAGTATGCCTCCTGAAGATGTCGAAGGTACAGTTTCCGGAATTAAACGTGTGCTTGCTGGATCGAATGTGAAATATGATTTCTCTGATGGACAAGGACCTGTACTTGGAATCAGTTTTGATGCAAAGGATGACAAAGGCACAGTTGTAGCAAAGGTGCAGGCACTCAAGGACAAACCCGATGATGTGGATGATCCAAAAGGTAATTCCTACCAGTTGATGAGTATCACCGTTGGCAGTGAAGGTACTATCTCTGATGAAAATGCTGACAACATCCTGATCGAGTTCAAGGTCAGCAAAGAATGGGTTGAGGAAAACAACATCGACCCTTCCACAATACGCATGACCAGATTCCATGATGGAAAGTGGCAGGACCTTCCAAGTAATCAGGTCAGAGAAGATGACCAATATCTCCACTTCACAGCCGAGACTCCCGGATTTTCTGTATTCAGCATTGTTGGAGATGAATACAAAGAAGGGATTGAAGAACCGATTGCCGAGCAACCTGAAGATGAAGAAACAACAGATGAACCTGCATCTGAAACTGAAAATGCTCAGACACCCGGCTTTACCGCCATTTTTGCAGTGGCACTGATTGCAGGTGCAGCACTCATAATGCGGAAGGACTAAAAGTCTTGAAAATGAGCGGAGTCACCCGCTCATAATATTTCTTTTTGATTGGTAAATTTTCTATAGAACCAATACCCTTATAGTTAGAAGTAATAGTACTAAAATCAGATGAAAGAATCATCACAGATTAAAAAGGATGTAAATGCTGTTCTGACAACCACATTGTTATATGTTGTCTTTGCAGGTCTTTGGATCCTGTTTTCAGATATGGCATTGGGATGGTTTGTTTCTGATATAAGATTATATGGCCTGCTGCAAACCTATAAAGGATGGCTTTTTGTTCTGGTAACCGCCCTTTTGTTTCTATTTTACGTAATACCCCACATTAATGAAATCAACAACTTCTACGAAGAGGCCTTAAAAGCCAAAGAGGAATACAGGTCCATCTTTGAAACCGCTGCAAACCTGATTACCTCTATAGATTCTGATGGCATAATTGTTGACTGCAACAACCAGGTCCAGAATTTCCTGGGTTATAAAAAAAAGGAAATCATAGGCTATCCAATGGCAAAGATAATTCATCCGGATTATCTGGGCAAAGCTTCCCAATCCCTTCAGGAAATCCTTGAAACCGGCTATTCTTACGGTAAAGAATACAAGATGGTTAGAAAGGATGGCACTCTTATTGATGTCATCATAAATTCCTCAGGTATGAATAAAACCAATGGAAACTATGAAAGAACGATATGTATTATCAATGACATCACTCAACGTAAAACGAATGAAAAAAGGATTGAGTACCTGACTTCGGTGTTAAAATCCATACGCAATGTAAACCAGCTTATCGTAACAGAAAACGATAAATTAAAACTTGTACAGGGTATCTGTGACATCCTCGCTGAATCCCATAGTTTTTACAGTGCATGTATATGTTTGATGGATCATAATCAAAAGCCAATCCTTTTTGAGGAAAGTAGCGGAGTTAGTAAATATTCACTCCTTTCCTCAAAAATGGAAAAAGGTGAAATCCCTGATTATATCAGGACTGTTTTAGAAAAAGACGAATTGCTTATTGTGGATGACTTATTTGAGCAATATACCGATCATACTCCGGCAAAGGAATATACAAAATCAGTACACCTGCTTTCTAAACTTGAATACAAGGATAATGTATATGGTGTAATTGCAGCCACCATATCCCGGGAATTTGCACAGGACGGCGAAATAATCGGTTTGTTTGAAGAAGTAAAAGGTGACATTTCTTTTGCCCTCTACAAACTGGAACTGGAAGATATTCGCCAGGAAATAGAAAAACATCTCGTGGAAAGTAAGGTAGCAGCTGAGGAAGCAAATCGTGCCAAATCAGAATTCCTTGCCAATATGAGTCATGAATTAAGGACACCTCTTAATTCAATCATTGGTTTTTCTAATATCCTGAAAGATAAAAAACATGGTGATTTGAATGAAAACCAGACCAGATACATATCCAATGTTCTCAAAAGCGGAAAACATCTGTTGAAATTGATCAATGATATTCTTGATCTTTCCAAAATAGAAGCGGGTAAAATGGGGTATGAACCTGAAAACATGAACCTTACAGAAACGGTGGATGAAGTAGTAACCTTGATGCAACCCATGGCTAATAAAAAAGATATTGAACTTACATCCAACATCGAATCTGAAGATATAGAAATATTTGCTGATAAGGTAAAATTCAAACAAATCATGTATAATATACTCAGCAATGCAATTAAATTCACACCTCAAAAAGGTAAAGTTACAATTACATCCCAGCTTGTCGGTGATAATATTGAAATATCTATCTCAGATAATGGTATAGGTATTCCTGATGAAAAATTCCAAAGCATATTTGATCCCTTTAAACAGGTCGATTCGTCTTCCACCCGTAAATATGGTGGCACCGGTCTGGGGCTTGCCATTGTAAACAGATATGTGAAAATGCATGGTGGAAGTATACGGGTGGAAAGTGAGCCTGGAATGGGTACTACTTTTACGTTAGCGATACCTGTACCAAAATGATTTCCGTTTCAGCACAATCTAATATTAACCACTGTTTGAAAATCAATTGTCATATCTTTTCTTTTATATCTGTAAGATTTTGATTCATCATCCACTATCATCTCTGTAAGATAGCCTGCAATAATGGATGTCAGAATAATGTACACTGTAAGTATTAGAGTGTGAACTACCACTTGGCTAAACCAGATGGCTTCCTGCTTCATACCTTTCCCAACGAAAAACAAGTTTATCTTCCGGTAGATGCTGAGAAGCTGTACTTTGATGTAAAAAAGTGCTGGATTTAATCAATAACAAATGTGTATGTGCCAACTCATGATTGCGATCACTGCAAAAAACTCTTTCTGAGAAGAATTGGTTCACTTTAGATAATACACTAAGCAAAGCACACCAAGCATCATCGATCCTGCAATGATAATCATTGTCCAGGTAGCAGTAGATAGCAACGTTTTGCTAAGCATACTCCCTCCCATTAAATATTCAATGGCTAATAGTGCAAAAACCGTAAACATTAAAAATAGAATTGAAGATATAATTATAATAAATTCAGATATAACCTTGTTCATCTTAACTCTAATTTGCAACTATAGTTAATATATTATATATTTGTATGCCAATACAACATAAAAAATTCAGTATGCCAGAGAAATAGATGTTGCGCCGATATCTCAAATAATCGATCACTGGTATCCTGGTTGTGATGGATATTGCTGATATCCTCAAAATAAAGAATGGATCTGATAAATCCATTCTCATTTGAGAATTCTGATCAACGTTCCTCTTCCAGAACTTCTATAAAATTTGTTCTTATTATCACTCTACTAGCCTGTTTCCCGGGCAATTATTCTGAAATATCTGCTTATTTTTAGATAGTTTCCGCCCTCAGTCCACCACCTTTTTTCTTTTTAACGTCCTCATTTGATGCAAATTGAAACAAAACGCCGTCACCATCACCTTTCCCGCTTTGAATACGCCTTTTGTCACCGCATACACCCTTTCACAGGGCATCCTCTGTACACTAATCCTGTCATTGCGCATAATCTGTCTGATATTCAGTGGCTTTCCTCTTACCGCTCTTTGCATCGTTGCTGCAAATCCTTTTGCCGCCACTTCGAAATATCCCTTATCCCTATACACCACTTCTCCTTTTTTTGACAGATCCACCTGTGAATCATGTACTGATGCCACAGTCGTTTCAAACCTTCGAATCAACTCATTCTCCTTATCAATAATCGTAGCAGTTTGTACCCAAAATATGATTTGCCACCTTTTTTTGACCAATTTCCAATCCTCTACAATCAATCTGTCTTTGTGGTTCAAGTTCTGGATCAAAAAAGACCATGCCATTGTTGTAACACAAGCATTTTGAACATCATTACAACATCATTTTCAGGTCGACCACCTTTGTCTGTCCTGTTGATATACATAGATTCCAGTATGGGACGAAATGGTTTCCAGTCGATCAACTTGTCTATTATCATATAGTTTGTCACCACCAGCTATCAAACGGTCATATTCTGTGTTTCAGGGTGAAATTACTGAAAGTACTCATATAACTAAATTTATCTTGATAGAATATAAATATTGTTGTTTAGTTTGGGTGAGGGGAGGAGTTAATCAGAAATCTCTATAGGAATATTAATCAAAATTATACACTCATGGATATCGAATGATAGAAGACTTCCAAGGAAGTGATACAGGCAGTGTTTCCTTAAACTGTAGACTTATTATTTATGAGTTCATTAATGGCCATATCGGCATAATTAATATTTAATAATAACAGATAATTATAAATTCTATTTTTGAGAATGCAATAAATGTTATGCCTGACCACAAGAAAAATTAATGTGAATTGCTTTTGGAAGATTCAACCCCGAGAATACCTGCAATCTCCAATCCTTCACTACCAAGCTCAGAAAGACGGTTGAAAATTTCGCTGCGATCCACGTACTTTTCAGTGCGTGTTCCATCTTCTTGCTCAATCTTGATGGTAATTTCACCTTTCACATATCCCCTTTCACGACACTGGGTTATAATGTCTGAATACTGTTCTGCAACAGCCTTTAAGCAGTCAAATATCTCATTACTGTAAATGGCATTCTCATCACCGGCCATCAAATTGACAAGTTTGCGGGAAGCAATACTGGACCGGGCAAATCCCACAAGATTATTGACAAGTGAATCAATCTCTTCGAGGGTTATTGATTTAAAAAGCGCAGGGTCTGCAGTAATATCAGTATCATCAAAAATCACGGAATACTCATCGCCGTCTGAAATAATTCTCAGCGAATGGTCTGCCTTTTTATTGCTGAAAGAGGCGTCCACGTGCTCCTTGCCATCATACTCAAACGATTTCAGTAAATACTCGGACAGGTCTTCCATTTTGATCTTTTTTTCCTTGGATATTAATCCGGTTCTTGTCCACGTAGGGATAAAAAGGGTATCAATCAGATCTTTTACCGCAACAGAAGACCTGTTATAACCCAATTCAAAGAAAGATTGCATTGACCCAAAAGTTGAGACCTTCTTGCCGGTTAAATGGCCATTTTCAGCTTCCATGGAATAACTTTCATGAGAACCATAAATTCCGCCTTCAAAAAGAGGATCCAACATATAAAGGACCTGACTGGCAATAGAATTCATGAATTTGTTATAGTCGTTTCTTTCCTTTTCGAGGGAGAGATTTACCTGTTCCAGACCTTCATGTACAGCTCTGTCACATGCGTCCAGGACTGATCTTTTATATTCATCCAGATAGTTGCCGGAAAAATCAGAATCAAGGGATTTGACACATTCCATAACTTTACTATTGGATTTGTTCAGTTCCTCCAGTGTCTTTTCCAGAGAATAGATGTTTTTACGATGAATTTCATTTTTTTCAATCGCTTCCTTTTCTACAGGAAGAACTTTGGAACAGGCATCCACAAAGTTCTTTAAATCCTCAATGAAATCCCGCTGTACAGGCAGATCAGTAGAATCCTGAAATGTATATTTCATGTTTCCCCCGGTTTAATGCTAAATATCTGCCTGCAAACATTATATATGTTATCGTGGGGATTTACAGGAGAACTTCCCTGACAGGTGCAAGTAACAGGCTCATGTATTTTACAGCACCGTTTTTAAGGTCCATTGGGTGCAGGGTCCCGTCTTCAAAGATTTTTTCAAGTTCCTCGTAACCATTGCATGTAAGATTGCCTCCAAATTTCTCAGGCCTTTCAAACACGACCTCTTCATAACGGGGTAATATATGGTAGCGGAAGAGCTGTAACACAGGATTATCGACTATCTCACCAGCAGGACAGAAAGCTTTTTTCATCTTTTTCTTGATGGTTGCCTCATCATCATCCACAGAAATATAATTGCCTCTGGAAGATGCCATTTTATCACCGTCAAGTCCCAGCAGGATTGGAGTATGGAGACATATCGGTGCCTTGTAACCCATTCCAGGCAGTCCCTCACGGGCAAGCATGTGTATCTTACGCTGGTCGATACCACCTACAGCTACATCAACATCAAGCATAGCAATATCAATAGACTGCATTATCGGATAGACCATCTGGGAAACCCGCGGATCATCCATTGTTCTTCCTACCTCATCCATACTGCGGCGGGCCCTGTTCAGAGAAGTAGTACAGGTGAGTCTGAGTACATTGAGCATATATTCCTCACCCAGCTGGAAATCCGAACCATAAACAAAATTGGTTTTATCAGGGTCAAGCCCCAGTGCAAGAAAGCATCTCCTGTTATAATCAGCAATTTGTTTTACTTCTTCCATAGTACCTTTCTGATTCAGGAAAGCGTGCACATCTGCAAGGAGTACCGTTATATTGAAGCCGGCCTTCTGAAGGTCGATCAATTTGTTTACGGTAAGCACGTGACCCATATGTATCTTACCGCTTGGTTCGTAACCGGTGTAGGCAGAAGGCTCTGCTTTTGCTTCCATCAGTTCATCCAGTTCCTTCTCTGTAACAATTTCCTGAGCATTTCTTTTAACAAGATATATTCTGTCCATGGAGTCACCGCATAAGATAATTTAACTGATAATAAGGTCAATAATTGTGCAATCTCTATTCAATCCAGAGATATATGTCTTTTGAGGAAATTATCTCCCTCTTCTGTACTGAAAAGAGGCAAATCCCAATCCTGGTAGATACGTGAACGTGTGGAACGTGTCTTTTCCTCCAGAAGAGGATTATACCCTTCTATTGGATATTTCACCCTGTATACAGCCACACCTCGCCTTTGCCATGCAGGTTTCTTTGCCAGATTTGTGCCTCTTTCAAACATCATCTCATGTATGTCCTGTGATTTTTTGCCATGCATGATCGAAGCTGCACTTTTTCTGTCAATACCTTCATCTATAAGAGTGTAATAACCATAAGAACTAACAAAATTGCGCCAGGCTTCCTGTTGTCGCCACTGCATATATTCGGTAAACTGGCCACTGCATACAGGAATCACGCGGCAGTCAAAGGCCACAGGTTCCTCAATTCCTGAAAAAAGGGTAAAAGAGCTGCTCAAAAAAGAAGGTACAACCGAATCAAGTTTCTCCACTCTTCTGTCAAAGGGCAGATCCGTGAATACAATGCTTGCCTCATCAGAAAAAGTGTACGCAAAAACCGGGTTCATGTTGCTTTTTTTGAAAAACAGCTCTATTGAATCGGCCATACAGGTGGCAAAGAAAAGGTCATAGGGTTTTTCAAACCCTTCTTTTTTCAGGGTATGCTGGAAGTTCCTGCCATCTACTCGAAGAATTACCGGAGACACACAACGCAAATCAGCATAGATCTCTCGCTCTTTCATGAGATGATCAGTCTTCTTCTTTCTCTTTATTCCTGAATTTGCTGACAACATCCCTGATAAGAACGATGTCCCCGCTTGTGATTACCCAGCGATAGGGAATTATGACACCCTTTGTAGGAACATCGAAAAAATCACGACTGATGTCAGAAAGAGCAAGACCACTTATTACCCCCTCCTCCACATTCATTACAAGGTCATCAACTTTACCCACATAAGTACCGAGGTTGGTATATACGTTTAACCCAAAGAGTGATGTAATATCTGCGCGCATGTTATCCCCTGTTATAGTTGTATATTGTATAAGAATTTACGTTGGTCATATATATAAATACATTTTCTTAAATGATATATATTCTGGCAAATTTAATTACATGAGCTGAATCCATCATATAAAATATTGGTGACATTAATGCTTACAAGTACTTATATTCATATCCCGGGCATCGGGAAAGAAACCGAGAGGAAGATATGGTCCGGTGGAATTACGACATGGAATGAATTCCTGCAGAATAAAAGCGCAATAAACCTCCCGGGTTCCAAAAAAGATAAAATTGCAATGGAAATTGAAAACTCCATCGAAAAACTTGAGATACGCGATATTCCTTATTTTGCAAAATCGATACCTACATCCGAACACTGGAGAGGATTCCGTAATTTTTCGGACTCTGTAGCCTACGTGGATATTGAAACCACAGGGCTTTCACCTGCATCCTCTGAAATAACTGTCATTGGAGTTTATAACGGTAAAGATGTGAAAAGTTTCGTGCGGGGCATAAATCTGGAAGAAATAGTGCAGGAGATGGAACAATACGATTTCCTGGTAACTTTTAATGGTGCGCGTTTTGACCTTCCTTTCATACAGCGAGAGTTCCCACAGATCACAATGGAACAAATGCATACCGATCTTATGTATCCTTTAAGGAGAATAGGGTTTAAAGGCGGACTCAAAAATATAGAACACATGCTGGGAATTAACCGCTCCGAAGAAACTGAAGGAATGGATGGTTTTGAAGCCGTGCACCTGTGGAAAGAATATGAAAAAGGGAATGAAAAAGCCCTTGACCTGCTTCTTGAGTACAACAGGCAAGATATAGTGAATCTGGAAACTATCCTGGAGATTACATATGACAGGTTTATTGAACATTGCTTTAAGGGGTGTACACCACAGAAATGAGTGAAAATATTGTGCCGGGACATCCGGACATATCGGATTTTCCCCACCTGCCCGGCGTATACCTGATGAAGGATGCAAATGATACCATAATCTACATCGGTAAAGCTAGGGACCTGAAGAAAAGGGTCAGCCAGTACTTTCAGACTGACAAAAACAAGAGCCAAAAAACAAAGGTTCTTGTCAGCAAGATCAGGGATATAGAATACATAGTTACATCCACAGAAGTTGAAGCCCTTATTCTGGAAGCCAACCTTATCAAAAAGAACAGGCCCAGGTACAATATCAGCCTTAAGGACGACAAACGTTATCCCTATGTGAAGGTAACCATCAATTCCAGATACCCGCGCATATACCTGGTCAGACGCAGGTTAATGGACGATGCTGTGTATTTTGGCCCATACACCAGTGTAAAGCCAGTGCGCACCACCCTTGACCTGATATCCCAGATATTCAAAATCCGCAGGTGTCACGGCAATCCTGCACAGAAGAAAAGGCCCTGTCTGAACTATCATATAAATCGCTGCATGGGACCCTGTACAGGAGATGTGGATGCGGAAGAATACAGGGATAATGTGAAGGCTGCAGTAAAGTACCTCAGGGGGGACACCGGTGACCTGCTGGACAAACTCAGACAGCACATGCAGGAATACGCAGAAAAACAGCGATATGAGGCAGCTTCGGTCATCCGGGACCAGATTGAAGGCTTAAAGGAACTTGCAAAACAGCAAAGGACAACTGCAGGAATCGATGACAGGGATGTAATCGGGTTGTATGTGGATGAAAAGGATGTCTACGTGCAGCTCTTCTACGTGAGAAACGGCAGCATGGTGGGACGGGCGGATTTTGAACTGAACCGGGGGAAAAGTACGTCCTCTGAAATTATTGCCGAATTCATCAAACAATACTACCAGGATTCCCCTGTACCTCCCGAAATTGTTGTGCCAGAAATGCCACCGGAGGAAAAAGTAATCCTGAAATGGCTGTCTGAAAAGGCTGGCAGGAAAGTCACCCTGAACATTCCCCGGATAGGGGAAAAGAAAAAACTCCTTGATATGGCGATGAAAAATGCCACAATGGCCCGAGAAAGGGCAAACACGGAGAAAGCAAAAAAGGAAGGGACACTGAAAGGGCTCGAGATTCTGCAGGAAAAACTGGGAATTGGTACACTGCCCCGACATATAGAAGGTTTTGACATATCCAATATATCGGGAAGTGATCCGGTAGCTTCGATGGTGGTGTTCAAAAACGGTACACCTTCAAAAGCTGATTACAGGCATTACAACATCAAAAGTGTTGAAGGAATTGACGATTTTGCCATGATGGCCGAAGCTGTTGACAGGCGATACTCCCGCATGAAAGAAGATAAACAAGCCATGCCTGACCTCATACTTATCGACGGGGGAGAAGGGCAGGTCAACGCCGCAAGCCGGGAATTGCAAAAACTGCAGATGAATATACCCATAATCGGCCTTGCCAAGAAATTTGAGCATATAATTTTTCCAGACAACCACCCCCGTAAACTGCGGATTCTGCCAAAAAAATCTCCTGCACTAAAAATACTCATGCAGGTAAGGGACGAAGCACACAGGTTTGCGGTGGCTTCCCACAGGAAAAGAAGATCAGCGAGACTTTCCCATTCCGAGCTGGATGGGATTGAAGGTATCGGGGAGAAGAAAAAGAAAGAACTTCTGCAGCATTTCGGCTCTGTGGAAAAGATCAGACAGGCTGAGGAAAAAGAGGTCGCAGAAATTGAGGGAATCGGAAAGGAACTTGCAAGACGTATTGCCGAAAAGCTCAGGGAACAAAAATGAGCACGACAGTTATATAAAAAATACTGTCCTAATTAACTGCAAGGGTGATTAGATAATGAGTTACACCAAGATGCTTATTTCCGTTGACGGTTGCGGCTATTCGGAACAGGTGCTTGAAGCGGGGATGGAAATTGCAAAGAGTTTGGATAGTAGTATTTACGTAGTTTATGTGGTACATCCCGGTTCATCCCTTCTGTCAAATCCTGATTCCTGGAGTCCTTCT
>Ga0208153_100227_pt1 | contig 20662 bp, 20 predicted proteins | sample Wag42014_10_18_FD_187331 | JGI IMG/M metagenome (GOLD analysis project Ga0208153, IMG submission 187331) | Deep subsurface shale carbon reservoir microbial communities from Ohio, USA - Utica-2 Time Series 2014_10_18 (SPAdes) (version 2) ... | reverse complement strand
TTCAGGCAGAAAGTGCTTGATATTCAGTTTGGCTTAACTTATACATGGTTACAATAATGTGGTTAATTTTACACTCAACTGTCCGAAACAAAACGATACGCTGTCCGAAATGACCGATACAGGCAGCAATCTTTTCGAGTCAAATAAATACCTTGCTGAATATCTGCAGATGCATCCTGAAACAATTTCTGAGTTATATAATCAATTAAAGCCTTTTTTTAAACAGCTGTCTAAGCTAAAAATAGAGAAATCTGAAGATATAAAAGTATCCGGTATACCTCTTAATAAAATTTTTTCCTCCTACAGTGAAACCATAAGAAAAGCCGGTTTGAAACAAATTCAGAAAGGTTACGCCAGTCAGGGCAGAGAATGCTTTAAAGTAGCATCTCTGATCAATGGTTTTCAATCGAATAAGTAAGCAGATTCGCATAACTATTTGATATATAAACATATAGATTCCTCGACTTCGCTCAGAATAACACAATATATTGCCTTATCGTAAAATTGTCATTCCGATGGGATCCGTCCTTGGGCGGAGTAGCCGGGTAATCTCATTGCCAAACAACGTCTGAGATTTCTCCGCTCCACCAAGCACATAAATGCTTATGTGCTCGCTTCCGGTCGAGGTGACAATAACTGTATAGCATCCACCTTGTGCGGATAAATAGGATGTTATACATAAAACACTGCCATCTCTTTTTAGTAATTCAATCTACTAAGCAAATATGCGTGTGCGCTCAGAAGTATTTAAAAGGTGTAGGAAAGCTCGAAATTAAAATAGTAATTTTGCTCTGATTTATCTTCAAACTGGTAATGTACAGGCGAGTCATAGGTATTAACTTTATTTTTATCGATGTAGGTAAATTTTGTTTCAAGTGACAAGTTATTATTAAAGAAATATTTCCCGCCAATATAAGCTCTGTTTTCCTTTTGTTTATCATCTGTATCCAGATTTCTCTCTATATACTCATCACCAAAATATCCGTGAATTTTTTCCGTGAATTCATAATACACTTCAAACCCTATCATTTCAGCATCCCTGCCTGTAAAATGACCAATCACATAATCATTATCCGTATACCCGTCTGGATAGTGGCCATGAGCATATGTTTCTCTGTAAATATTTGAGCCTTCTAACCGAATATCCATATTTTCTTTGACTAAAAGCATCCCGAAAACATATGAATCTCCCAGCAGCTCAAAAGTTTTACCTTTGTCCTCTTCCTGCCATGGAGCTGTAATATCATTCCATGCTGCCTCGGCATATAACTTCATGCCGTCAAAAGGCGATATTTTTTTTATAGCAGGCACATAAACGCTTAGATCCAGCCCAAAATGCTGATCGGTATCCCATTTATTACCCGTATTCTCATCTTCGGCGGTAAAAAGCTTCCAGTAATCTTTAAAACTATTATAATCTGGGTTTCCACTGCCTCCATAGAAACTTACTCTTGTTGCACCTATTTCAAAATACTTTGATGGTTTCAGGGTTAACCTCATCCCCAGCAGTTTAGGATCACTGCTGACACGATCATCATCGTCTAACCATGTATTCCACAAGTACCAGCGGAAATTACCAAGTATACCCCAGTTGTAGGGAATTTCAGTTTTTGCAAGTACGCTGATTTCAGGCTCTATATTGTCACTCAGCAGCAACTGACCGAAATATCCCGGACCGGTCACTATGTTGTCTTTCATTACCTCTACACCCATGTGCTTAAAACCTTTTTTAAGCCTGAATCTTGATAAATCGACATCTTCATCTTCGTTAAGTTCAAACTTAATTTCATACGCTCCTAAAATTACATCTCCAATATAACCAAAGCCGTATGCCGAGGTATCAAAATAGTACTTCTCTTCTGATTTTTTACCGAAAGACGAATAATAACGCGTATCATTTTCTTTTGAAAGAAAACCGGACATTTTAGCATATTTCAAAGGTATAATATTTGAGTACTCATCATAATCGCTCTCGAAATCATAAAGATTGTTTACCCTCTTTGCTATAATATCAATTTTCTCGTTTCTGCCAAAAAGCTCAGCATAGTTTTCATCCTGAAGAAATAGGACCGCAGCTTCCCGGTAGGAAACAGGCTTAAAAGTATCAGAATAAAATTTGCTGGGAGAGATTGCCATTGCTCTCTCAGACAAACGATATAAATATTCATTGGAAGCCGGTATATCATCGGTTGTTTTTTTCGTAATACAAAATGCAGCATTGGTGAATATCAGAATAAAAAGAAAGCAGTAGAGAATTCTCATTTTTTTTCCTTCATCGTTTCTTTAAAATGATCTTTGTTGGACTTCACAAACTCATAAAGAAAAACCATAAATACCGACAGAATGCATGCGGTAACAAAAGCCACTATACATATCAACTTCCTGTTCGGTCCAACCTTGTCAAGTTCATCAGGAATATAAGGCTCCGAAATAATTTCAAAGCCATAATAAGTCTGTGCTTTTGCCATTACTTTCGATTGGATAAGAGAAGCAACAAATTCGCTCAGTTTATTTTTTAAGATAATATCCGAAGCATTAGCGATTTCATCCTTATAATTTTCAATCTTTAAGTTGATATTCTGCAACTCATTCTTTTTCATATAGGAACTTATGTTCATTAAAAGAACATCCACCGCCTTTTTTGCAAAAACCCTGTCTTTGTGTTTCACTGATAAAGTAATGAAACCCGATTCCTCGTCCTGACTTATGGAAATTGTATTTCTGAAAGCCTTATAATACATAAAATCTTTATGTTTCTTAAAACCCTCAGTCTTTTTGAGCTCTTCCAAATCTTCAAACAAATTATTATAAAATTTATTTTCTTTAACAATACCCGTAAGAAACTTTTGATTATCCAGCAGATTTTTCATTGAGTTATATATATTAGCTCCTCCGCTCAAAGAGGAAGGCAGCATCGAACTGAGAGGCCCCATCTGCCCAGCCAGCTTTGAAAGACCGGAACTTTTTTCCGTCATCGGAGGTGCAAGGACAGCTTTTGACTGATAAATATTATCCTGCATAAGACTGTAAACTACAGCACCTACAGACACCAGAAATAAAAATATAAAGATAAAAAACTTATGCTTCCATATTACTGCGAAAAGCTCCACCAAATCAATTTCATCTTCATAATACGGTTCCTGTTGGTTTGTATTATTTTTATTTTCTTCCATAATCCACCTAAAATGCCGCCATGGTAATACCAACGGTAGCAGCAGTCTGATACAGAATCTGGGTTATATCTTTTGCATCCTGCATGTAGCTTGGAAATCTGAGTTTTCTTGGAACAACAATAGTGTCTCCAACATTAACTTTTACGGAATGTATGTCTTTCCACCAATAATTTTCTTGCACATAGTTGTTGGAAACCACACTTCCGTCAGCTCTCACAACATATATATTTTTCTCACTGGAGAGATCTGTAATTCCTCCGCTTTTATCCAGATAATCCTTAACAGTAGTATTTTCCCCTGTATAAATATAGCTTGAAGGGTTATAAACTTCGCCGACAACGTTAACAGTACTTGGTTGTTGAGGTATTACAATCTCATCCCCGTCTTCAAGAGCTACATTATATTTTGAACCTTTTAAATCTTTTACTGAGTTGATATTAACGACTATCCTTCCCTCCGGTTCAACGTTGCCAAGACGATTTATAATACGCTGCAGATTACTCTGTAAATTTTTCTGTTTAGCTATTTCTGATTTATTTAAAGAGCTTGCAATCTCCTGGCTTGAAACAGTAGCCAAAGTTGATTGTAAACGGTCTCTTAAGCGCAGGAGATTTTCTTTTTGTATCTTCTTTACTGAGCCCCTTTTAAAAACAAGACCTTCCATAAAAGCATTTTGAGTCACGCCTCCCGCACGCATTATCACATCATAAAGCTTTTCATTGTTCCTTATAACGTACTCACCGGGAAATTTTACCTCGCCTTTAATTGCTACAGTCTTACTTTCATTAAAATCTCTTATATCCCTGATTTTGACAGTATCATAAGGTTTCAGTCTGAATGATTTATTATCATTCATGATTTTGCTCAAATCCACATTGTAAATTTTATGTGAAACTTCCCCTTCTTCTACTTTCATTCTGACAATTTCTGCACGTTTCAAGTAAGCTTTATCTGTTAAATTCCCTGCTAAAAATATCAAGTCCTTAAGCATCATATCTGCGGAGTGTTGGTATTCACCGGGCTCATTAACGCCCCCGACAATCTGAACAGTTCTCAGCGGTTCAAAATTTTCCCAATTATAGATATAAACCCTGTCTTTATCTTTCAAAGCCACAGATTTGTCAGAATTCATGACACTAAAAAGGTTTACTGTAAGCAGTTTATCAAAACGCTGGAGACTGGCGATCTTAGGATATGCCATGCGCGTCAGTCCGCCGGCTTTTATTATCAGATCCTCAATTGTCATATTTTTTGTTAAAAGATAAGAGCCCGGTTTCTTTACTTCGCCTTTAATTTCCACATATTTTTTGGGGTTCTTCTCATAGATAGAATGAACAATAATCTGATCATCAGGTTTAACTGAAAAGTTTTTGTTTTCATTAAAGTTGACAAACTTAGTAATAAATTTACCTTCTAATTTTCTTATAACCTCTACAAGGCTTCTGTCCCCCTGGAAGTTAAAACCTCCGGCTTTATTTACAATATCCTTAAGAGTAACGTTGTCCTCTACAGAATAAATTCCCGGTTTTACAACTTCTCCTGTTACCTCAGCAACTTTCTTTGGTGTTATGTCCGCTATGTTAAGAACGTAGATTTCATCTCCACTCATCAAATTTATATTTTCTTCACTATCAGGATGTTGCAGTGCCTCTTCAAGCTTAAATGATATAACCTTTGTTTCTTTACCAACTCCATGTAAACGCCTGATAAAGGCATAGGAAGTGGCTGTGTTTGGCTTTAGATTCTCTTTGGATCCTATAATGTCGGATACTTTTGTATCATCATCAATGGAATATGACCCGGGAAAATAAACATTACCCTTCAAATAAACAACATTTTCCTCAGGGGTTGTAATAGGAATTACTGAAATGCGGTCCCCATCTTTAAGCTCGAAATCTTTAGCATTCTCCAGTGAAATATCAATTACTTTAATATTATTATTATTTTCAAAACGCTTCAATTTTATTCTGTTTCCAAAAGCTGTCGGCTTAATACCACCTGCCATTTTCAAAACATCATCAAGCGTTTCACCCTTTTTAAGCTCGAAAATGGCATTCCTGTTCACCTCTCCGGCAACAAACACCTGCTTATTGCTGTCAGGAACAAATATCACATCATTTGCCTGCAAATAAGTGTCATTAAATGTTTTTCCATATAAGGCCAGATCGTAGTAATCGACCTTTTTAATCACTTTTCCGTTCCTTTTTAGTTTAACATTTCTGATATTTGCGTTTTTATTAACACCGCCGGCAAATGAAATCGCCGTAGCAATAGTAGATAAACTGCTCAGTGTCTGAAAACCCGGATTTTCGACCTCACCAAGAACCATTACCCTGATTGTTCTTAGCTTACCGATAGAAACATCTCCTTCAATGCCTTCCATTCCTTCTATGATACCCTTAAAAATATCTCTTACTTCATTAAATTTTTTACCAGCCACATAAATCTTGCCAAACCTGTCACTGTAGACGGAGCCATCAGGATTAACTGTCATATTAATGGTAGCACTCATCCTTCCCCACAGGTAAACAACAATCGAGTCAGATGGTCCTATAACATAATCTCCGCTGACCATTACATTTTGATCAGGTATTGTACTCCCGGCTCCGGAAAAAATTGAAGCACCGAATAGTTTTAAATTATCAAAATTATAATTTTCTTGCTTTTCTATTTGCTTAAAATTTGCTGAAACTCCTGCATCCACCTTGCCGGGAGCTTTCTCAGCCTGCTCATTGGGGGTTGTGGATTTCCCAGGAGGGACAGATTTATCAATGTTTAAATTTTTATCCTTATCATCATCGTCTTTCTGGCTTTTCTCCTGCTTTTTTTTAAGCATTTCTTTTGCCAGTTTAGGATTCTCCTTGGCTTTCTGTATCACTTCAGCCGGAACATTTTGGACGTCAATACTGTAAGAAATGCCATTTAATAAAAAGATAAACGTAAATGAGCATAGAAGGGTAAAAACAAACTTTTTCATTGATAACTCCCGAGGCTTAATTAAACGTTAGATAAATAACTTAATATTGGGATAATGTCAACAAAGCATCAAAAATCAAAACAGGTGTCATAAATATTTTAAGCTAAACCCAAAGCATTAGAATATTCCAATTATTTTTGAGCTTATTCAATAATAATTATTACAGAAAGGTTTTCTCTACCATCGTTTTTTTATCTTAAGTCCGTAAAAATTTTTCCCCACCATTGGCGTCACTGCAACACCTTTATATGGTTCAGTAAAATAAAAGCTGCTGGCAACCCCGATTGCTGCACCGGCAAGAACATCCTCAACATAATGGTTATCTGTCTCCACCCTGCTGTATCCGACAAAAGAAGCTGCCGCATATAGTGGAATACTTTTTTTAAAGCCATATCTTTTATGCATAAAAGCCGCACTTTGAAACGATATTGAAGTATGACCTGAAGGAAAAGAATATTTATCCCCATTAGGGCGTTCTTTATCGGTTACCAATTTCAAACCATAAGTTAAGCCAACATTTGTCAAAAAAGACTTGTAAAATTGACCACGCCCTTCCTGATCATTAAAATAAAAAGTTGAACCGTAGGATATTGTTGGAATTAAGGCAAAAACAACGTTTCCAGATCTTTCAATATTGTCAGAAGATACAACAACATTAGGAGATAATATAGTAACACACATAAAAATTAATCCAATAACAACCCTGTAAAAACTAAAACGCAAAGCAATTTTTAAAGTCATAACTTTTCCTTTGAATTTATTTTACGATGATCAGCCCCGCAAATTACAACAACAAACATATAAAAGCATTACATCCGGACTTAGATTCCAAAAAGTGCAATACACATATAACATTTAAAAGTTTATTGCAAAATCAGAAATTATATGCTGGGGAATTTTCAGTCGGTGATTTCGGGGAATTTTATTTCGGTGTTGACAGCATACCAACAAAAACTTTGATCAAAGGTTTATCGATAAATTTTTTAACATAATTTAGATATTTATGCCTGATTGTAAAATTTCCGGAACCAAATCTTATAAGCATAATTGCATATTTATTTAGCATATAGTATTAAGTAAAAGAGATCTCTCCACTCCACTCCGTTTCGGTCGAGATGACAGGACTTTATGTCTAACAGCGATAGCTAAATAGAATGTTACACATATTTACCAGTCTAAACGAGTGGTGCTAGCCGCAGGCATTCTTCCGAGTGGAACGAAGTGGAACCGAGGAATCTCTATTCTTATATAACAAATATATCTGCGTTTCTGCTTATTTTCCATAGTTTCGACTATATTAGAAAGTAAACTAGATATCAAGAAAAGTTTAGACTATAATGGAATATTATCGACGTGCTTTATGAGTTCTCTGCCCTTAACCTTTTTAATTTTATATATTTTTAACAGCAACCATCAACCTGTCTTCTTTTCCATATCCAAAAGCTTCAAACATTTTTCAAGCACCGGATTAAATAAGTAAAGCTGAGAGAGAAGATCATTATTAACTAATAAGAATCAAAAATGTTTTTGATATACTCATTCCTTATATTTCTGTAGATATAAGAATCTGAATCAATTGATATAATCTTTTTGATATTTTCTGATTCAGATACAATTATTAAGCTTGCATCGGCAAAATCCATTGGCACATCAGAATATTTTTCTGAAAGTTCTATAATCCTTGAAATATCAGCTATACTTATTTGTTTTAATTCTACTGCACCCAGGCTAATCCATTTAAGAAAATCTATCTGAGCTTTAACGCTAAAATCCAACATATGCAAAACTTCAGTAACAACCGGGAATGTTGTACACAAACGTCCGTCATATTTCTCCAGAAAGTCCTTTATAAATCTGTGATAATTATCATCTTTGTCAAAGAGCGCAATCAAAAGACCGGCATCAATTAGAGATTTTTTCACCAATTTTATCCTTCAATTTAGTCTTATACGTTTTGGATAAATCACCTTTTCCGCTTCCATATCTGCCGAACAAATCTTTTCCTAACAAGTATGGTTTCATTTTGTATTCCTCTTCGGTAATATACTTTTCTAATGCTTCTTTAATAATATCCGATTTAGTAGTATTTTCTTGCTTTGATAATTTATCTATTTTTGACTCAAGATCTTTGGATAATCTTATGCTTATCATATCAACACCTCTGTAATACATAGTGTATTACGCTCCATATAAGTTGACAATAAAATTTTTCTATATTTTTTTCACTTTCTAATTCTCCAAAATATCTACCCCGGCGAAATAGACTAAGCATTTCAAGGAACAAGCCAAATCAACTTTCTCAATTCTTAGCATCTCACATTTCACGTTTTACGTCTCACGCCTTACCCCTTGCTCCTTGGCCCTTTGAACCGGTCTCTCAACTCTTTCAACTATATCAACCTGCCTTCACTTCCACTGTAACTGTCACGTTCACTTTCATATTTCACGTTTCATGTCTCAATTGCCTGATGTTCTTTCTTTTCATATATTTCATCAATTATTTTTGGAAAATGAATATCAAAATCATCCAGAAATTTTGTATCTATTATTTTAATGTTTTTAAATAATTCCTGAGGGAAAGTCTTTAGTCTTACAATTAACTCCTCATCACTGAAAACAGCTTTTTGGTGAGCTGCATCCAAAATATTATTCCAGGAAAAAGAGTAATATTTGGAAATCAGATATATGTCAAATGTGTCTTTAGGGTCGTCTCTACCAATAACTGCAGTCAATTTGTTGCTAAGGATGTTAAAAACATTATCTATCAAAAAACCTTCATTTGTTACAACTATGTCACCATATCTAAAAGCAATGTCGTTGACAAAATCGATTTGCAAAAAGTCATTGATCCTGAATCTATTGAAGTCTTTGGATTCAACTTCAGCGGACACTTTAAAGCTATTTTTTAGTTTATTTTTCACATCTCTGACTGCAAAACTATATCTTGGCGATTGATTGGTAAAAAAATCTAAATCATCAGAATATCTCTTTTCTTTATAAAATCTGCCAAGGCAGGTTCCACCTGTTAAATAAAAAATATTTTCTGTCCCGAATATGAGCTTCATGACCTGATCTTGCAATGAATACAGTAATTTATAATCTACGTTATCCATTGTAATTCCTTTATAGTCAGGGGTTTATTTAAAAAATATACTTCAACTAAATTTTTTCTTCTTTCGCAATATTGCTTATTAAAAGCGGGTGTTCTATAATTTTCTATTAGCATTTTCAAATCCTTCTGATTAAAAATATTTAGATCCTCAAATAAACGTGTGCTGTTAAGAAGTATTTTTTCGAAAATAAATTGTTTTTGGTTCAGGTCATCTCCCTCTGCGACATTCTTGATCCACTCGCTGGATGCATCATAATCCCAAAAACACTCTTTTTTAATACGTTCTAATCGATCCAACTTTTAACTCCAAAAAATTTCCGTTAAATTTATCTTTTTATTTATAAGAGTTTTGAATAATTCAGGAAGTTCAGCTTCAGCCGTGCAAAGTTTACCCCGAATCACAGTGTTGTCAAGCATGCGGGACTGAAGTCTCACTTCCGAAAACTTAGAAAAACAAATTATTCAAAAGTCTCCTTTCTATTATATAACTTAACCAGCAAAATTAAAGATACAAAAATGTATCGTTTAAACTATTGTTTTTTGTTTTACTTTTTAGGTTCCATCCATTCCCGTCATAAACTGGGATATCCAGGCGTTCTCTTATTTCGTCTACAAATTCATCACAAAGCAGCGACTCTTCTTTTTTGGAAACAAAAAAGTAAAGCTTTGAATCTTTTGTAAAATTTGCAGGGTCAAGGTAGTTTTCTATACACGCCTTCTGCCCGTAATTATGGTTATAACTAAGCGGCTGTTTTTTAGATTAAACACGCCTGCATATTTGTTTATTATATCGTTGCATATGGCAGAGATTTCTCACTTTGTTCGAAAGAATGCCTACGGATAGCACCACTCGTTTAGACTGGTAAATATATTTGCATTCTATTTATCCGCCTAAGGCGGATGTTAGACAATGATTTATGTCACCTCGAGCGTAGTCGAGAGGTCTCTTGACAAAAAACGATTGTTATTTCTATTCACCACTTAACAGTGGTTCATCGAAATAACAAAAACTGTCACCTCGACCGAAGCGGAGAGGTCTCATTGTCAAACAGCTATTTTCATACCACCCCCAGTTGTTATAACTACTGTTATTATAATATAACCTGCAAGCGTCAATAAAAACTTTACTTTGTACCTAATGGGGATGGAATCTACTTACACTGAAATTGGATCAGACTAATAAAGTTAAACCTAAACGTTTAATTTTTAAATACATTTTTCAACATAGAAGTTAAAATAACCGTTTAAAGCAATAAAACACAGGTTGTGATTTAGCGTGCCTTACAGGCTCATGAATGAAACACCTTTCCGGAATCGAATGGCTCTCAGTTCCGGAAGAGTGGCTCAGTTTATAATGGACACCTGGCTCTATCGAGCCGGAATATACAAGGGTAAAATTCTATCACCTAATTATTCAAAAGTCTTTAAAAATGTCTGTGCCAAGATCTCAGTAGTATATCCCCGCCACACTCTTCTATTTAACTCTGAAGGCTCTTGCTACAGGGAAATTGTTGTACACCTCTTCAAATTTACTTTTATCGTAATTACCCAAAACAAACTGCTGGTTAAAATTAGAATCATATACTTCATCCCGCACTATATAAATACCACTGATATATCTGTCATTTGTTATTACTATGACATTTAGATTACTTTCAAAACCAAATCTTTGAGTATCTTTAATATACCCTCCATCTACAAAATCTATGCGTTTCAGCGGGATGTTTCTGCTCTGCATATTCAGTACTCCTTGGTTAAGATCGATATTCATACCTCTGCATTGCAGTACATTGTTTTTCATGGAAGAGCAGTTTACAGCCTGATAACCGGTTGAGTCACTTTCTCTTTTGTTAAAATCCCAGTTTCCGAAAAAGCTCATCGCTCCGTATTTGCCTATCATATCGTTTGTATAATAAACATAGGTATTTTTATTTGTCAGATTATCGTTGTAGTTTAAAACATGATCCAGCATATAATCAGGCGATTTGTTATCTTTTATCATATCACTGATTGAATCAAATCCTTTATTATCAATATATGTGATTATATTGTGCATTATGCTCTGATTGTCAGATGTGAATCCTTTTGCAACAAAATACGTACGTGCACCGCCGTGTGCCCCGCCGTCGTGATAAGTTGCAAGCTCTGCAATATCCATTATCGCATATCCGTAATCCCACCAAGTAAATACTGCAGAATGCTTTGGCAGCTGCCTTTTTAAATCGAGAAAAGACTGAGTTATCGGTCGTGAAATTGAAGGTCTGGGTATATAATCGTAAGCTGTCATATCTGTCGTAAGAAAGAAAATGATAAAAGCTATCGGTACAGATATTACCTGATAATTCAGCTTGTTCAAATTGATGTATTTTGTCCCGTATTTTAAAATCATATCCACAAAGAAACCGATACCAACCCCAATAAAAGGAGCCAAAAACATAGAAAATCTGTTCGATGAATAAAAAGCCAGGCAACCTAATCCAAACATCGGTAGTAGCGGCAGCAAGGAGCGCCATTTATATATCAGAAATGCAACAGCCAGAATTAAACCTGCTATACCCAAAAATTGATTACCTATCATCATTTCGATAACTTCACTAATACCTTTTTTCTGACTTTCGGTGATTGTCTGCAAAATATTGGGAAAAGCTATTGATTTACTTTCCGGGGCAGAGAAAAAAGAAACAATGTAATTTCCAAATATAAAGTTATACAAATTAAATATTCCTCTGTAAAAATACAAAGGATATGAAAACAGTATAAACAGTAAAGACGATATCCCTAAAACTTTCCATCGTACCTTTTTAATAAGCAAAAAGAATACAAAAATTGCAAAGTAGACAATGATAAACCCGGGATGTTCATACCACCAGGTAAAAAGATACATAGTAAGACCGAGAATTATCGAGTAGAGATAAATGCCTTTACTTGTCTTTGATTTGTCCATAAGATATATAAGATAAGCAGCGAAAAAAGGAAAAAACATATTAAGCGTATCTGTATCAACTCTTCCTGTGGAAGCACGAACATAGTAAGAATAGCTGAAATTACCTATTAAACCTCCAAGTATACCTGCAGCGGGAAAACCGATACTAAAAAAATACAAAATAAAAGGAATTACAAGCAACCCACCCAGAATATTGGTTAGCTTTATCCCTGCTATATAAATCTCATTATAATTACCGGAATCAAAAAGCCCTTTGGTCTTGTCTATCATATAGCTCAACATCGGTACTTTGTTGGGCATACTAGCGCCGTCCGGGTATTGCTTTAAGGGTAGTTGAGTATTATTATCAAAAGGAACTTCCCCGTATAAGTCAGCATATCTGAGCCAGTGGTATGCATCCAATGTTGTCATAGCCGGATAGTTTTCCGTAAAATAAGTGGTTTTATTTTGAAACCAAAAATCCAGCTGCTCATTTCGCTTATACAAAGTCAGCCCGTAACAAACGATTATTATAAAGATAACAGCTAATACTTTATAGACATTGGATTTCATAATTCCCCCTATTTCTCATTGTCCACTAAAACCAAATTTTTTCTTAAAATCAATAAGTTTTTAAATGTTTAATTTAGATATTTTCCAATCTGAAACTTAACTATACTTTTATAGAGCCAAATATATAAAACACAAAATATAATGACAAAAACAAGAAGAACATAAGTGTATTTCCAAAAAATGACAGCGGGTATTACTCCGAAGCTGCAAATAAGCCATAAGAAAGGAGAGGTAGCTGAATTTCTTAAGAGTTTATTATTCCTGTCTACTTCGAAAATAAAAGGAATGACCCTTTTATAAATCAGCTGATGTAAATGGAAACTGTCAGGATGATCAATTTTCGACCTTTTAAGAATTTTTCGCCTGTACATTGAAAAAACAGTTTCAAACACCGGATAAATAACGGCTAATAAGGGGAACCACGCAGAAACTTCATTGTGCCTATTGACCAGCAGTATTGAAAGCATTGCAATAATAAATCCTATAAAATAAGCCCCGCCATCTCCAAGAAAAATCTTGCCGAAAGGATAGTTCCAAATAAAAAAACCTCCTGTTGCTCCGATTGTTATAAAACACATAATCAAAATCAGGGAATCATTAAGCTCAAATGCAACATAAGCTAATGCAAAAAGTATGAGTATTGAAACTACAGAGGAAAGCCCGTTGTAACCATCAATAATATTGATTGAATTCGCAACTCCTGCCACTGCAATTATTGTAAAAATATAGGCTATTACCTCAATTTGCAGCAAACTGTCAATAAAAGGTATATCGATACTTGTTAGTATCATATCAATAAAATAAGAACCCAGTAATACCGAAACGAAAGCTGCTATCAATCTTATTTTAGGATTTACTTTTTTAAAGATATCTTCAGCTAATCCTGCGGCAGTGATCGGTATTGTTGCCAATAACAGCAAAAAAATATCAGATTTATAAGCAGTAAAATGATAAAAGAGAGCAGCTGCAAATACACTGAGGACTATTGCTAAGCCGCCGATCCTCGGAGTAGGTTCAACATGAAATTTTTGCGGCCCTTCAAAATTATCTTTGAACTTTTTATGTTTTAAAAAGTATATAAATGCAAAATTCAGCAAGAAAGATATCAAGAATGCAAATAATAAACTTCTAATCATAGTTTGAATATATACATGTTAAATCCGAGATGTAAATATGAAAAATCATTAAGCCCCCCCCCCTTTTTATTCTCACAGCCGAGATTGTAGAGTTTGTAAAGTCTGTCAGTTCAAAGAGAGTGCCGCCCGATTAATATTAATTTTAATTCGTTTTCAAATACCAACTGTACTTTTTTCCTATACCCTCTTTTAGCTTCACTTTGTGTTTCCAGCCCGTATTAGTATATTTGTATATTGGTTATTTGTATTGGTTTTTCCTAAATACCAGCTACTTCTAATGTTGAATGTTAAATTTTGATTTTTTAATTACGTCCCAAATACCATTTATATATAGACATAATGCCCTCATCAAGTTCAACTTTATGTTTCCATCCTAAAGAATGTAATTTTGAAGGGTCAGTCAGCTTTACCGGAGTGCCATCTGGTTTGTCGGTATTGTAATACAGCTCGCCGTTGAAGCCTACGATTTGTTTTATTAACTCGGCTAACTCTTTTATGCTTATATCAATGCCTGTCCCTATATTTATGTGGGTGTTGCGGACATTAGGGGTTGTAGGGGTATTAGAAGTTGTAGACGTTGTAAGGGTTGGAGAGGTGCTAACTATATCCTGGAAATCGACGGATTCCATGAGGAAGACGCAGGCATCAGCCATATCCTCTGAGTATAAAAATTCACGTCGGGGAGAACCCGAACCCCATATCTCAATTTGAACTTTGTTCAAATTGACGTGAGATGTAAAGCGTGAGACGTGAGAGGTCTTAATGCCATATTTTTCTAAGACATTTAGTATTTCTTCTTTTGTACTGTCTCCAGTAATGCCTTCTATCGGATTTTTATTCAAATCTTCTTTTATTATTTCCCAGTTTTCATCTTTCTTAGCACTTAACACTTCCCACTTAACACTTTCCAAACATTTGCCGAGGTGCATTTTACGGAGCAAAGCGGGCAATACATGGGATTTTTCAAGGTCAAAAGTATCATTGGGACCGTACAGGTTTGTCGGCATAACCGAAATAAAGTTCGTACCGTATTGAAGATTAAAACTTTCGCACATTTTAATACCTGCAATTTTTGCAATTGCATACGGCTCATTGGTATATTCCAGGGGAGCGGTCAAAAGGTATTCTTCCTTCATAGGCTGAGGACACTCTTTGGGATAGATACAGGTACTGCCCAGAAACATCAATTTTTTTACTCCATGTTTATAGCTTTGATAAATGACATTATTCTGAACCTGCAGATTTTCATAAATAAAATCAGCCCGGTATTTGTTATTTGCGATTATTCCGCCGACTTTGGCAGCAGCCAAGAAAACAAATTCTGGCTGTTCCTTGGCGAAAAATTCTTCCACTTTGATACTGTCAAGTAGATCTAATTTTTCAAATCTAACAGAATTTGTTTTGAATGTTGAATTTTGAATGTTTAATTCTGAATTGTTTTGTGGAAGTCTGTTTCTGTAGTTACTTATTATGTTTGTGTAACCTTTTTCTAACAGATTCTTGATTATAGCAGAGCCTACTAAACCTGTTCCGCCCGCTACAAAAACACGAGAGTGTTTTTGTAATGTTGAATTTTTAATCATGTAAAAGCCCCCGTAAGAGTGACAGTGACAGTGGGTGTGAATGTATCATTTGTTCTCCAGAGATTTTATTAATCCGTAAATCATTTTTGATACTGTCGCTGTCTTCTCTATTAATTTTGTTGACATATCATTACTAATATAGCCCAAGTCTTGTGAAAGTATAATAAAATAACGAAGCTCTCCAACAGAGCCTCTTGCTATCCCGCAAAATTGTCTAAACTCTTTGGAATTATTTCTATAAGATCCTTCCATCATATTTGCGCAGATTGAGGAAGCTGCTCTACGCATTTGGGATATTAAATCAAACTTTTCTTCACTTGGAAAGTTCTTAGTAATTTTATAAATTTCCAAAGTCAAGTCATGGGCTATCTTAAATACTTTTAAATCTGCAACATCATTTATTTGCACAGAGACCTTTCGCACTCACTTTCACTCTCACGTTCACTTGGCTTTTATTCATAAAAATTTTTTATTTCAAATCCTCCGTTTTTCAAATGCACATCTTTCTGCTGTTCGTAAAGATCGGATTTTATCATTACACTGACTAATTCCTTGAAGCTTGTTTTTGGCTGCCAGCCGAGATTTTCTTTAGCTTTGGACGGATCACCGAGCAAAATGTCAACCTCTGTGGGTCTGAAATAGCGGGGATCAACATGTATGATTGGCGTATCAATTAAATTTTGAATATTGAATGTTGAATTTTGGATGGGTTGTGCTGAGTGTTGCGTTGGTTGATTGGTGTATTGGTTATTGGTAATTTGTTCATATTTTTCTACATCTACACTATCAACTACACCTACTTCATCTACACCTGTGCCTTCCCATCTGAGCTTTATACCAAGCTCTGCAGCCGCCAATTCGACAAACTCTCTTACCGAATGTGTCTCACCTGTCGCAATAACATAATCCTCCGGCTCATCCTGCTGAAGCATAAGCCACATTGCTTCCACAAAATCCTTAGCATGTCCCCAGTCCCTTTTAGCATTCAGATTTCCCAAATACAATGCATCCTGCAGACCAAGACTAATACGTGCCAAAGCACGGGTTATTTTGCGTGTGACAAATGTTTCACCCCTTCTTTCCGACTCATGATTAAAGAGGATACCGTTACAGGCAAACATACCATACGCTTCCCGGTAATTCACAGTAGCCCAATAGCTGTATAACTTGGCAGCGGCGTAAGGACTTCGGGGATAAAAAGGTGTCTTTTCCGTTTGCGGTATCTCCTGGACTTTACCGTAAAGCTCACTGGTGGATGCCTGATAAAACTTCACCTTTTTTTCCATTCCCAATATGCGAATGGCTTCAAGCAGACGCAAAGTCCCCAATGCATCTGAGTTAGCTGTATATTCAGGTGTCTCAAAGGAAACCTGAACGTGGCTCTGAGCACCCAGATTATAGATTTCATCCGGCTGAGTCTGCTGTATAATTCTTATCAGATTGGTAGCGTCCGTTAAATCACCATAATGCATAAAAAAACGAACCCCCTCATGATGAGGGTCCACATATATATGATCCACCCTGTCCGTATTAAAAAGTGAAGAACGACGCTTAATGCCATGGACAGTATATCCTTTTGACAAAAGAAATTCCGCCAGATATGAGCCGTCCTGACCTGTAATTCCTGTAATTAGTGCTACTTTATTTGACATCTATGCCTCCGGTGTTTTGTTATTTGTATCTTCGTTAATAGTATATTTGTTGTAATTCTTTGTAACGAGTAGTTATTCATGGTTATTCGTTGTTATTTATAGTTATTCGTGGTTGATTGTATATAGAGTTTTCTTTTTATAGTGTCAACGAAGTTATTCGATACAGTTGAAAGAGTTGAAGCGGTTGAAGAGGTTGAGGGAGTTTAACACGTTTATGATTTCCTTAAAGAATTTATCATATAAGCAATTTTATTAGCATCTGATCTTAAAACCTGCAAATCATTTTCTGATAAATAACCTATATCTTTTGCAATTTCAAGTTGACAAAGAACCTCCATTAGTGAGCTGTAAGCAATTTGTGAAAAATGTGCCTGATCTTTTTTGGATTTCCTCGATGAACCCTTAGCTAAATTTGATGCAACAGAAACTGCTGCTCTTCTGAGCTGAGAAACCAGACCAAATTTTTCTTCATTTGGAAAATTTTCGGTGTTCTTATAAATTTTCACTGCAAAAGCTTTGGATAGCTTCCAAACCTCTAATTTTTCAAAAGGAAACACATAATCCATAACTTCAACCCTCTCAACCATTTCAACTTCTTCAACCCTCTCAATCATTTCAAATATTTTAACTTCTTCAACTTTCTCAACCTTTGCTATAACCTTACCCTTGCGCCTTGCACCTTAGACCTACCTGTCAGTTATTTCCACTTCAAAATCTATTCCCGTCACCTTTTTCATTACATCTATTACTTTTTTGACACTGTATCCTCTGCCGTAACCGCAGTTAAAAATACCGCTGGGATTATTCTGCAGATATTGGATTGCTCTGATATGAGCATCAGCCAGGTCATCCACATGGATATAATCCCTTATACATGTTCCGTCTTCTGTCGGATAATCATCGCCAAAAATATACATTTTATCCCTTTTGCCCGCCGCACATTCGGATGCTATTTTTATCAGATGTGTGGCATTGGGAGTGCTTTGACCAATTCGTGGTTTTAGTACAGCTGATTGGTTTTTGTTTATAGTGGACTGTTTGTAATGGATATCGGCACCGGCTACATTGAAATATCTGAAAATCACATACTTCATTTCTCCGCTTGCTTTAGCGGTATCCTGCAGTACTCTTTCACTCATTAATTTTGACCAGCCGTAAGGGTTTATAGGTTTAGTAGGGAGTTTTTCGTCTATAGTTTTGAATTTTTTGTTTTTGGAATGATCCCCACTATCACCTATAAACGATCCACTAAGAGCTAAAGAAGGTTCTCCGTATACAGCTGCCGTTGAGCTGAATATAAATCTTTTAACTCCGTTTTCTGAAGCACATTTAATAAAATTGGTAGTATTAACAGTATTATTCATGTAATACTTTGCTGGATTTTCTACCGATTCGGGAACTATAATAGATGCTGCAAAATGTATTATCGTATCAATATCGTTTTTTTGAAGTATCTTTTCAACCTCGCCAAATTCTTTCAAATCAAGTTTAATAAATGTAAAATCCCTTATTGATTTGAGTGTTTCCAGGGTATTTTCTCTGCCTGTGCTCAAATTGTCCAATATTATTATTTCATGTTCGGTAAATTCCAACAGCTGTTTTACAACATGACTGCCGATATAACCAGCTCCCCCTGTAACAAGTACCTTCATAAATAAAAATCTCCTTTTCAGTATTATTTATAAAAACAATGAAAATGCATTAATATGTTAATATATGGTCAATTTGAAATCAACATAAAGTAGATTTTATTCAAATATTCTGGGTCAAATCCATTCTGCGTACAAATAAGTTAGACAAAATAAAACCAAGAATAATTCCAATTATATCCGCCGTTATATCCAATAGTGAAGATTCACGTCCGGGTATAAAATACTGTATAAGTTCAATATGCAAAGCATAAATTAGCAACATAATTATTTTCACTTTTTCACTCAAATTACTAAAACCGAGTGAAAAAAGAACGGACAGTACCATAAAAGCCAATACGTGATTCAGCTTATCCCAGCTGTGGGACACCGTTTCGATTTCTCTTGTAGTGACCCGCCAAATACTCTATGACAAGAAGTGCAGATATAAAAATTATTTGATAAGCGCGTTTCATATTTCTCCAGTAAAGCTCACACTTGCGGGAGGAAACCACAAACATGCTCACCTCCCTCAACCATCTCAACTTTATCAACCTATTCCACCTGTGCCTTCTCACATCTTACATTCAACGTTTTACGTTTCTTGCCCTCGGCCATTTTGAGTTGCATTTTTAACCTGCCTCTGATTCTACTCCCACTGGTACATCCACAATCATAAAATTCAATTTTCGGGAGCGATACCCATTGACTCCAGGTCAGCCAAATCTTTGAATCTTCCTACTTTACGTTTGTTTTTTATATATTCATTTTTTCCAATAAAATATACCGACACATCACCGTACATACCTTCCTCTTTACCTTTATCAACTTCTTCAAATGTCAGACCGCTGATTGATGTAAGAATGTCAATACGAACAGGAGAATAACCAAGTTGTATCACATTCTCTTCAGTCGTGAAATCATCCGTTTTCAAACCTAATGAGCCAAAACCAAACTCTTTAAGTGCTTTTAGCAGTTTTTTTGCATTATCTTCAGATGGGTTGACAAGAATATCAATGTCACCTGTGTATCTGGGCACTCCATAAAAAGCAAGAGCGTAAGCCCCTACAATGACATACTCAACATTATTTTTGTTTAAATACCCTAAAAACTCTTTGAAGTCTTTCTGTACTTCCATATTGTTGTTTCCTTAGTTTTTCTACTGCAGATAAACGTTCGGAAACGGGCAAATTAAGCCAGTATTCCAAATCCTTTTTTATTTGATCAAAGTTTTCTAATTTATTTTTTTGCACAACTTTTTTCAAAAATATCTCCGCCTTCTGTTTATGATACTATATTTATCTCATTTATTATAAAGAATTTATTATTTTTTTGCAATTTCAATCACATCTGCCCTCAATGAAAAATTTTCCATATTTCTCGAAACAAAACATAAAAGTTAAAGGAGGTACCTTACGGCACTATACGGAAGTTTTGACATCTACTTGCACTTACGAAGTGTGAGTTTAGGTTATTCTAGGAGTAAGTGTTTTATTTTATTAAGTTTTGCCTGGTAATCCTTTCTGGAAGTTACAAAATGCCTGTATTCTTCGGGATTAATATCTATATAATTTGTAAAATTGCATACATTACGCTCTGATTCATACAGGTATTCACAATATGAAGAATATGGCCATTCCTCAGGAGTTGGCACTAACTTTGAAGAAGTCGGATTAAGATGAATGTATCTTGTCAAATGTAGCAACTGCTCATCCGATTCAACATGCGCGCTTTTAAATCTCCCCTGCCACAAAGGTCCCCTTCTGCTGTTCTTATTGTTAAAATACCTCGTATAGCTGTCCAGGATATTTTTCATATAAGTGGATATACCTTTATCTTTCTTTTGGACAAGCAGAAAATGAATATGGGTCGGCATGAGACAGTAAGCGACTAAATCCACTATAG
>Ga0208153_100224_pt1 | contig 20984 bp, 15 predicted proteins | sample Wag42014_10_18_FD_187331 | JGI IMG/M metagenome (GOLD analysis project Ga0208153, IMG submission 187331) | Deep subsurface shale carbon reservoir microbial communities from Ohio, USA - Utica-2 Time Series 2014_10_18 (SPAdes) (version 2) ... | reverse complement strand
AATTTTTCTTAAATTTTCTAAAGTCCACGCATTATTGTCAGACCAAATTAAACTTTGATCCTTTAAAAGACAGCGATCCATAAATTCTGAAAAAACTTCGTAACTTTGAGGACAGTTAGAATAACGGACCATAATTTATGCTCCTTTCAATTAATAAAATTAAAATTTAATAATATTATTATATTGCTTAATAGCATAACGATCAGTCATTCCAGAAATATAATTAGCAATTACACGTAAGCCTCTTTTTTTAAATTTTTGATAAGTAGAACTTGGTAATTTTTCTGGCCGGTCTTTATAATGATTATATAAAGTCTTAACAATATTTTTTCCTCTTCTATCCATCTCTTTTACTCTATAATCATTTATACATATTTGAGAAACTTCTTCATGAAAAGATTTAATAATTTCTTCACTTTCAGTATACTTAATATACTCATCATTAATTTCTAAAGCTTTTAAGTCTGGATGAAGTATTTCATTAGCCTCCTTAAGTAGAGTGGTAACTAAAAAGTCTACTAAACAACGAATTGTTACATCTTTTTTTCTTTTTTCTTGGGTGTTTTCTAAGATGTTTTCAAAACTTTTATTATAATTCTCTTGAAAAAATTTATCTAATAATAAAAAAACTTTATGATTAAATATTTCTTTAAGTTCTATTATTCCAAATCTTAAATAGTCATCCAAATCATGAGTTATTTGAGCTATTTCATCTGCTACTGCTACCACTTGCCCTTCCAAAGTCACTGAATGATTTTTATCTAAGTGTAAATTATAAAAATAATTTGGAAGATTTTTATTAGATTTAGTATGTTTTAAAATACCTTCTAAAACTGGTATTGTTAATGACAAACCATCATAGTCATACTTTTTTTCTAATTCATAAAAAATTGAAACACTTTGAATGTTATGCTTAAAACCATACAAATCATCTTCCTGTAACAAATTATTTAATTCCTTCTCAGCAGCATGACCAAATGGAGTATGACCTACATCATGTCCTAATGCGATTGCCTCTACTAAATCAACATTTAATCCCAATTGAATAGCAATGGTTCTTGCAATTTGACTCACTTCTAAACTATGAGTTAATCGTGTTCTTAAATGATCCCCTGTTTCAGTTAAATATACTTGAGTTTTATATTCAAGTCTCCTAAAACTTTTTGAGTGTATAATTCTATCCCTATCTCTTTGAAATTCTGTTCTTAAAGAATGTGGATTAATCGGTTGATTATTTGGGTTTAACCTTTCATTATTTTTACTAAAACAGGCATATGATTTTAGTTCTTTTTCTTCTTTGCGTTCCAAGTTTTCTCTTTTAATCATTTTAAAAACTCCTATTTTTAAAATTCTCCTTTTATTTCCCATATAGTTGACTTTTGTTTTTCAAACTGTCCACCTATGTTTAAACCATAAGATTCAATTTTAGCTTTTAAATCAGCATCCACTCCAAAATCTTCTTCATAATGTATTGATAAATCAAACTTTTTTAATCCATGATTTAACCTACCATTAGCAATTGACTGCCAGTTTGGCTCATGATAATACCAACTTAATTCTTCTGGAATTTTATAGGAATCATTATTTTCATAAATTCTTTCATCAATTACTTTATTTTCTTTATTTTTAGCCTTATTTATATTAGCTCCTCCATCAACCTCTATGTTCTCTAAAGGAATATCTAGATTTGCACCTGAAGAAAATTTATTTCTCCAACCTTTTTTATGTTCAATTCTTAATTTTTTCACTCCCAAATTTTCAAATAATTTAATTGCTTCAGAAATTTTATGTTCAAAAGTTTTTCTGTGAAATTCTGCAAGAGTATAATATACATCATTTAGTACTGGGTGACCAACATAAATAACATCTGTTCTGGGATGACCTAAAGGAAATTTAATTAATTTAGCTTCTTTCCGTGTGATAGGCAAAAGATCAATATTATTAGATTTTAAATTCTGCATTGTTTTATAAAGACCATAAATCAAATGTAAATAATATACATTAGCTATAACACCTACAGCTCCAAATGCAGCACCCATGCCAAAAATTTTGAGAAAGTCCATATAGTTTAAATTTTTATTTTCTGAATTATCTCTTTGTAAATAATTATTTCTAAATACCTTGGTTATCTTGTCCTTTTTCTCATCTTCGCTATCATCTTTTAAAATTATTAGTTGTCTCTGATCATATGGTAAATCCAAAATATTATCATTCACATTAATCACCACTTTCTTATTATTATGAAAATTTCGATTCATAAAATTAAACCCATGGCAAATTAGGAATTATATATTAGAAAATAAAATATTATGCGGGGAATTTTTATTAACCCCCGCATTATAAAGTGTATTTAATTTAATTCAACATAATCCATAAAAGTATCAAAACTATCTGCTACTTCATAGTCAATATCATCTTCAAGAGCTTTAAAATGTTCTCTTCCACATTTAATTTTATCAGTTTCTGTTCCCCGTAATAACTGCATATTAATTGTTCCTTTAGATTCAACTACAAAATATAATTTTTCCTCTCCATTTTTTTCCACTAAAACTGCCCAATCAGGATTATAACTTCCTAAAGGGGTATCTATTTTAAACCAACTTGGTAATTTAGCATAGACTTTTATATTACTGCTTTGCTCAAACTTATGCACAAATTCCTTCTCAATATCTGAGTCATAAACTACATAATCATGAACTGATTTTTCTGTTTTTACCATATTATCAGACAAATAACCATAAAGTTCTTCTTCCTCAAATAACTCTTGGGCATAAAAATGATCATCACCAATCTTTTGATACTTAATCCCATCGACAATAAAACTTCTCATTTTATTTTTTATTATAAACAAGACTTCATCAATAAATTTCTGAGGATTTTTCTTAAACAAATCTAACTTTTCACTTTCTACTAAAATATTTACTAAAGTTCTTCTAGTTAACTGAGTCTCATTTTGTAAATAGCTGATAATATCAGGCAAATTATAATCTTGTTTATTATAAATATATGATTCCTCATGAATCTCAGTTGCGCGAACTCCGCCACGGCTAATTTCTTGTTTTGCTTTTTCAAATTTTAATTTTGCTTTCCCTACAATTAAGTTATCTTTGATTTCTTGAGCACATTCTTCTATTAATTTCTCTACATCATAATCTACAGAATAAGTAGTTTTATATTTTATCTTATCCCATAATTCTTTAAACTCATCATCAAGATAAACAGCTTTATTTAACTTAACCTCTGTTTTTTCTTTATTATTTTTAGTTGGGTATCCTCGAGTGATTTTCCTTAAAATACTAATTATTTGATCTGCTACTTCTTCAAATTCTTGTGGGACTTCAAAGGTATTAGTTTGTAAACTATTTTTTAATTTATCTTGTACTAGACCTTCTTTATCAATATAACTATTTTCATTTAGATAATTCCATAATTCTTTTGAATCATTAACACCTAAATAATCTTTTTCCCCCGTTATATCTTCTGTAACTACATTTGCAAAACTGTGTTTTTCAATAATACCAAATTTAATACCTTCTTCTTCTTCAATTTCATTCTGTAATTTTTCAGCAAACTCTTCATATGATTCATTTGCCATTACAGTTAATGTATTAACATCAAAACCATGATGTCTTTCCCCATCTTGATCAACAGCAATCCTTAAGCCTCTTCCTATTTCCTGTCTTTTCTTTAATTCAGAATTTGTATCATTTAAAGTACAAATTTGAAAAACATTTGGATTATCCCAGCCTTCTTTTAAAACTGAATGAGAGAATATAAATTTGAGGGAAGTATCAAAGCTTAATAATTTTTCTTTATCTTTCATTATTAAATTATATGCATTCTCATCTGCTTTAAATAAACCTCTACCTCTTGATTCTTTTAATTTATAATTACCGTTTGCATCAGTATTTTTATCATCAATTGCAAAATATCCATCATGAATTTTATCAATTTCTATTTCTGCATCAATTTCTTCAAATAGAGTATGATACTTCGGTTTATTGACTAATTTTTTGTATTCTTCCTCAAACATTTTAGCATACTTACCTTTTTTTGGATAACCTTCATCATCATAATATCTATAATTAGCTACTTTATCTATAAAAAATAAACTTAATACTTTAATTCCTTTTTCTCTTAATCGTAGTTCTTTATCCAAATGTTCCTCAATTGTTTTTCGAATCTGTAATCTTTTTATATCATCTTCACTAACATTTCCAATAGTTTGATTTAAACGGACTATATCAGATCTACTAGTAAAATCTATATATTCATTTCCTTCTTCACAATAAATATCATTAACTATGTATCCCCTATAAACTTCTCTTCCACCTGATATTTCATATAAATCATCACCTTGGTTAACTTTTCTTTCGACTCGCTTAGTATTACCTTTTTTATTAATATCTATTTCTACTTTTGCACTAATAGGTGATTTTTTATTATCAACATCCAGTAATTTAATATATGCTTTATTGTGACTATTTTCTACTGTAACTGAAGCAACTTCTATTTGTTTTACTAGCTCTCTTTCGTAAGCATCGACAGAATCCAGTTTATACATCAAATTGAATTTATCTACATGAGTTGCCGAATACCGTAATTTGCATAAAGGATTTAAAGATTGAATTGCCTTTTTAGATTTTTTAGTCGTATCAACACTCTGCGGTTCATCTATAATTACTACAGGATTAGTCTCTTGAATAAATTCAATTGGTTTTAAACCATTTAATTCATCTCTTTCTCGATGAATAATATTTGTGCTTTGTTTGTTTTTAGAATTTGAAAATAGTTTTCTAAATGCATGAATGTTAATTACCATAATTTGAATATAATCATTTGTGGCAAAATTACGTACCTGTTCTAATTTATCTGAGTCATAAATAAAATAATCATACATTGGATTATCGTATAAAATATTAAAATGATCTTCTGTAATCTGAAGAGATTTATATACTCCCTCTTTAATTGCAATAGAGGGAACAACTATTACAAATTTCTTAAATCCATATTTTTTATTTAATTCCATCATTGTTCTCAAATATACATAAGTTTTTCCAGTTCCTGTTTCCATTTCAATAGAAAAATCTTTAGAAGTTAAACTTTTACTTTGTTTTAAGCCATTACGAAGCTGTATTTGTTGAATGTTTTTCAATAATTCTTCATCAGTCAATTCTAGTCTATTACCAATTCCTAGATCAGAGCCTTCACTAAATAAAGTTTCATCTGTAGCTACAGTAAAATTTGTTTGTGTTATAGACTGTCCATCAAATATATCTACAATTGAACCAATGGCTTCAAGTTGATAATCTAAATTAGGATCAAATTTTAATTTCAAGTATACTCACCTTCCTTATAAACTTTTTACATCATCTATATTATATTTATCTAATATTTGAATTGCATTAGTTTTAACTACATCATTTTTAAAACCTGAATCTTTAAATACTACTCTCATTATTTCAGGTTGATATTCTTCTTTAAGCTTACCTATTTCTTCTACTAATTCTAAATCAATTTCTTTATCTAAACAAATTACTAAAGCACCAAAACCAATTACATAAACATTCTTATTTTTTATTTCTAATTTTTCGATAGGAAGTGTTAAATCTAATCCATATTTTAGAAGTAATTCATATAAGATATCTTCTTCTGCTCTATCATCTTTAATATTATCTACCATATCAAATAGATTTTGTTCAAGATTATCTTCTAAGCCTACATCCCAAGTTTTAATATTGGAAGAATCTAATTTAAAAACTTTAAACCCTGTATCTAAGTTAACTATATTCTCACTATCCTTATTTTCTTCTTTTATTTTTTCCCCCGCTCTTTTGATGCGTTCTTTTCCTATATCTGATATTGTTTCATACCCAGCTTTTCTAGCATCAGATTTTTCAGGGGTTTGTTCTGGTAATTGAACCATAATGAACTTTCTATCTGAACTATTTTCAAAGTTATATTTCATAACTGCATGACCAGTTGTTCCAGAACCTGAGAAGAAATCTAATATTATATCTTTTTCATTAGATCCCATTTGAACTAGTTCTGATAATAAACCAATTGGTTTTGGATAATCTACTGGGCAATCTCCATCAAGTAATTTTTTTAACAATTCTTTACCTTTTTCATAATTGAATTTTTTATCTGTCCATATGGATTTATATTTTGTGCCTTTTTTACTGCCATTTCTTTTTAGATAGTCTTTTTGATAAATGTCCCATTCATCTCTTCCTTGAACTAATTTTGCCACTAATAAATCCAGATTATTTCTTATCTTTTCTTTACTCCAGCGCCATCTTCCATCTTCTCCATTTGATAACTTAGGTATAATCTCACAATAATTTTCATTTGTTTTTGACAGACTAATATCATCTGTTTCAGGATTATAATATATCGGGAAATACATTGTAGGTACATCTATTCTTCTTGCTCCAGCACCACGTTTCCTTAACCCTAATAACCTATATTTACCTTTTTGGTCTATCTCCTTATATTTTTTCAATTGTCTTTCTGGTAAGCTGGCTTTATTTAATTTTAAATTATTTTTTGATTTGGCGTATATTAAAATATATTCATGTGAAGTAGCAATATAATCTTTAGATTGATTTCCTCTAGGATTACTTAAAACACAAATATTATCTACAAAATTTGTTTCTCCAAATATTTCATCACAAATTTTTTTTAAGTTGTTAAATTCTTTGTCATTTATACTAGCAAAAATAACTCCATTTTCTTTTAGAAGATTTCTTGCAAGTTTTAGTCGTGGATACATCATATTTAACCAATTTGTATGGTATCTGCCATTTGATTCTGTGTTAGGACTATTTTTATTACCTTCTTGATTTATTTGACCAGTAACTTCTAGATAATTTTGTAAATTATCTTTGTAATCATCTTTATAAACAAAATCTTTCCCTGTATTATAAGGAGGATCTATATAAATCATTTTCACTTTATTATGATAAGATTTTTGTAAAAGTTTTAATACTTCTAGGTTATCTCCTTCAATATAAAGGTTTTCAGTATCATCCCAGTCTTTACTTTCTTCTTTATCTGGTCTTAAAGTACCTGTAGAAGGTTTTTGAGCTATCTTTTTAGCTTTTGTTTTACCATGCCAGGTGAAATTATATCTTTCTTGTTTAGTATCTACAAACTCCCCCAATTTTTCTCTTAATTTTTCAAAGTCAATTTTTTCTTCACTAAAAACATCAGGAAATATTTCTTTTAATTTTTCAATATTATCATCAACAATATTTTTACTACTACCAAAATTATCGCGATCTAATCTGTTCATTATAATTAATCCTCCTCTAAAGTTTCAATAAGTTGATTGTTTTTATTCTTTAATTTTTTTATATTGATATTTAAATCCATTTTTTTATTAAACTGATTTTCTTTTTTTATTTTTCTTTTTAAAGACTTTATTTTATCTTCATTATTTTCTATTTTTGATAATAAGCTAAGCATATCTTCTGAATTCCGAATATTATCAAGCTGAAATTGACCAGTATATTTTGAAATTTTATATGCAATAATTCTTTCAACTAAATCAGAATAAAATTGATAAAAGTTAAAATAACTAAGATCTTGAAAATCTAAATTATCAATTAAAGTTTCTTCTTGTTCATTTGAATTTTCTAAATCAATCCAATCCGTCTGAATTAGTTGATTATAAGTGGCTTTTTCATGATCAGCTTTATTAATTCTTTTATGAGCTAGATTAATTAAAATATCATTTTCAAATTTAAATATTATCATTAAAGGATAAGGAATCGTCCTCTGCATAATATCTGCTATTCTTTCGATTCTATTTTCTTTTCTTAAATCAACCTCTATAATAGCAATTTCAGAATAATCTTGCTCTTCATCTATATAGGCAGATATTGGAATAGTATCTTCCTTGAGAGTATATAACCAGCTGATTTTTTCTATATCTTTAGTAAAAACCTGTTTATCAGCATATTTCATATCACTTTTATCATAAAACAATGACTTATAGACATTTTTATTTAATTCACAACTTTCAGGGATATTTAATTTATTAATAAAATCATTATAATCCATTAAATCACCTACTTATTTGATAATCAGATATGAAATGAGCTCAAAATCTTCTATCCCTTTAAATAAATCTTTTTTTAGAGTAGTACCACCTCTAGAAAACAAGCTTTCTACCCCTTTTTCTTCATTTTTCCCTATAACTTCTTGAATAGAAGACTTTAATAATTCTTGATATTTACTCATATTCTCACCATAATTAGTTTGCTGATTAAATTTATCAACTAATTTGTTATTTATAAAATCTTTTCCTTTGGCAAGTTTACGATAATAGTCAAGGACTATTTTTACGTGAAGATGATTATAAATAATATTCTTATCTTCATCAATCATTATTAAATAATAAGGATGAAGAGTATTAGCCTCATCTATTTCTAGATCTTCATTAATCTGTTTAAAACAAAAAATTACTCCTGACTTAAAATCAGAATCTGAGTCTGTATTATTTACTAAAGAATAAATTCCAGTTGGCGAATTTTCTATTTCATCTTTATTCTCCTTTAAATAGTCTAGTAAATCCATTTTGAAATCATTCAAAGTAATATCTGTAATAGAAATTCCACCTGAAACATCTTCTAGATCAATAACTTCTTCTTGAAGACGTTTTAATTGTTTCCTTCTGTATTCTAAATCATTCATTTTTTTCTTATCACTATAATTAATTATATTTTCTTCACCAGTTGCCGAAACATCTAATAATACCATTCTCCCAGAAACTCTAGCTTCCAAATTAATATATTCATCTAATTCTAGATTAGGCCAAAAATTGACTAACTGAATGTATTTGTTTTCTGAACCAATTCTATCAATACGACCAAAGCGCTGGATGATTCGAACTGGATTCCAATGAATATCATAATTAATTAAATAATCACAGTCTTGAAGGTTTTGACCTTCTGAAATACAATCGGTGGCAATCAATATATCAATTTCATCTTTTAATCCAGGCTGAATTGATTCTCTTTCTTTAGCTTTAGGAGCAAAACTGTCTAATATAGAGTTTATATCTTTATTGATTTCCTTATAAGTGGTTTTATTTGAACCTGAACCAGTAACCATAGCGGAATGGAGGCCAAATTCTTTTAAAACCCAGTCTGCAATATTATCATACAAGTATTTGACTGTATCTGCAAATGCAGAAAAAATAACAATTTTTTTATTGTTTTCATTAATTGGATTATTTAGTTTTTCTTTAATCTTATATTTAAGATTATCTAATTTAGCATCTCTATAAGGCCTTATTTGGGCAGTTTCTTTCAATAGTTTTTCTAATCGTTTTTTATCTTCTTTTAAATCTTGTTCCCACCGGTGATGATCCATATCTTGTAATAAAACTTTAACTTTATTACCAATAACCATATCTTCTATTTCTTCATCCAGATCCTCCACATCAATTTCATTAATACTTAATTCTTCATTTGAAAATTCATGTTTATTTTCAATTTTTTTAAGAAAGTTATCTATCTTTTTTAAGATATTAGCAATTGTAATACCAAATGCATGTATTGAACTTTCCATTCTTTTTAAAATGTTAGTCCTCATAAGATGAATCAAATTTTCTTCTCTATCAACCTGTCTAAAAACAGATTGACCATTATTTAATTTTTGATCATATTTATCACTATATTCCTGCTTCTTATCCATTCTAACATACTTAATAGGTGAATAAATACTTAAATTTAAATGATTGATTTCATTATTTACTTTTTCTAAAGATGGAAATTGAGATTTTTTATCAATTTCAGAATAAATATTTTGCGGCTTTAATCTAATTGGGAATTCTCCAACTTCATTTATATCATAATATTTTTCAATATGTCTTCTTGAACGAGCAATAGTAACTGCATCTAATAATTTAAAATATGAAAAATTAATCATGTCTAAAAATTCTTTTTGAGTTCTTTCTTCTTCAGGTTTATCCTGCCATTTATTATAGATGTACTGGGCTCTTCTTAAGGTTTGGCCAATACTTTTTATACCTTCATCTTTAAAAGCATAATCATTTCCTTCAGTTATAAAAGCAATTTGATTTTTAATATCATTCATTCTATTATTAACTGGAGTAGCAGATAACATTAATACTTTAGTTTTTACTCCACTTTTAATAACTTCGTTCATTAATCTAGAATACCTTGTTTCATGATCTTTAACTGAAGGATTATTTCTAAAATTATGCGATTCATCTATTACTATTAAATCATAATTACTCCAATTTAATGTTTTTAAGTTAATATCACCGGATTTACCAAAATATCTACTCAAATCAGTATGATTTAAAACATCATAATTAAAGCGGTCCTCTCCTAATATATTCCTTTTATCATTTTGAGTATAAATAGTCCAATTCTCTCTTAATTTTTTTGGGCAAAGAACCATAACTCTGTCATTTCTTAGTTCATAATATTTTATAACTGCTAAAGCTTCAAATGTTTTTCCAAGTCCAACACTATCTGCAATTATGCAACCATTATGTTTCTCTAACTTTTCAATTGCTCCTTTTACTCCATCTTTCTGAAAAGTATATAACTTATTCCAAATTTCTGATTCCTTAATACCAGTATTGGAATCAACTATTTCATCACCATCCAGTTCTGCTAAATAATCTTTAAAAATATTATATAGCGTAAAGTAATATAAAAAATCTGGAGTATTATCTTGATATAAATTCTCCAATCTTTCTATGACTAAATCTGTCACATCAGTTAAAATCGCTTGATTATTCCAAATTTCATTAAACCAATTTAAATATTCCTCTGCTAATAACTTATTCTCTATTTCAGTGTTTAAATCCCATTTTTTGTTTTTTGTAAATCCTAAACCAGAGGCACTGAAAACAGAAGACCCCTGAATTGCATAATTATCTTCGTTTTTTATATTATACAAATTATTATCAATAAGTTCGGGATCACTCACTGCTTTAAAAGTTACATTTTTTTTAATCCAATCTGAGCATCGTCTTGCAATATTACCCTGATTTAATTTGTTTTTATATTTAAGTTCGTTTATTGTGCCAGAAATGAAATTAAGAGGATTCATTTCTCTATCCCCATTAATAGGGTTTGTAAATAAAAAGTTAAGCTTATCGATATCATCTAATTCTTCTTTTAATTCATCAAAAGCAAAAATAGTAAATAAAGAAGAAGCAATTGAAAGTTTAGATTTTGGTTCTATTTTTCTCATTAGTTTTTTTCCTGTTTTCCCTCTACGGGCATTATCGATTAATTTAGACAAATCAATTCACCTTCTATGACATATAATTATTTAGTATACTTTTTTACCTTCTCTAATAAATTTACAATCTTTAACTTTCACAACTTTAGTCTCATCATCAGAAATTTTAACTATTGCTGTATCCCTGCTTCGATTAATAACCTTTGCTCTCTGTCCGCTTTTCAATTCAACTACATCATTAGTTTTTATATCTTTATCTTCTTTTTTATGCTTATTTTTCTTTTCTTCTTTTTCTAATAGCGGCCTCTGAAATTTAAACTCAAAGGTATTACCACTTTCAATAACTTTTCTAAATTCATCATACATTGCGAAATCACCAATCCCGCTGACTTCTAGCCAGCCTTTAGTTCTACTTAAAGCGACAAACAACTGGTTTCTTAATGCAAAGTTGCTTTCATCCTCTGCAATTTTATCCAGACCAATTACATATACCATATAGGCTTCATTACCCTTTGCTCTATAAGTTGTAGTAAAGGTAACTGCCCCTTCATTCCAAAATTTATTAGGATCTACATTAGGAAATTTAGGATAAAAAATATTGTTTTTCAATGCTTTAGGAATAAATATATCAAATCTTTCTTTATTGAGCCTCTTAGCCGCTTTGACTTTTAAATTATATGCTTCTCTACTGTCTCCTAAAGCAATCACCAAAATATCTTTGCTCGGTGAGAGGCCATCGACTTCAATATTATATTTAATTTTTTCCACTAAATTGTTCAACTCTTCCTTTCGGGTGTTATAGCTGTTGAATTTTATAATATCTTCAGGCCATAATTCCGGTACCCGGTTAGGAGTCATCTCTTTAGGACGGTGTAAGACTACTTTCTGTCCTACTGGATTAAAGCTTCCTTCCTTTACTTGATAACCAATATTCTCCCAGTCTTCCTGAGTTGTATAACCTCTGAGCATCCCACCCACTCTGAGAAGACCCATCCCTATCGCATGAGCTGCAGTTAAAATCGGCCCAGGAGTTCGGTAGCATTTATTCATAATCTCACTTTTTCTAATTCCTCCTGGATGAAAACCACTGACCAATCTTTTAAAATGTGGCTCATCGCCAAATAGCTCTGGTGCAGTAGGTATATTTAGTGAATTAAGGCTCTGAGCTTCATCATAAGCCCAGATCAGACGTTTGTCCTTATCTTCATCAATTGTCTTTAAACTCTGATAGGCAAGCCAGTAAAATGGCTGTTTATCCTCATATTTTATATCTTCATTATCAACTACTAAATCTTGGGCTTCATCTATTAAGACTGCATCATAGACCTCTTTTATCTCATCAACCTCTTCTAATAGATATTTGCAGGCATGGACCAATTTTTCGTTTGGATCTCCATCTACAAGTTTTTTTCTGCCAGCATGAAGTGGTCTTTTATCATGGATATTACACAATTCTCTATAAAAACCTGGCTGATCTTTAGCACCCCAGGCGTGTAATACCTGTAAATTTTCATTATTATCTGGATTATATTCAACCTTGCCATTACTAAATCTTTTAAGCCATTTATTTACCTCCGCAATTACACTGTCATAAAGACTGCGGGTAAAAAATACTAAAGCTATTTTCCAGTCAGGATGCTTTAAATGCATATGAGCAGCTTTTTGAGCTAAAAGAACAGTTTTACCTGATCCAGCAATACCTCTAATCCTCTGGGGTCCGGGTGGTATTGTTTTACCAATTACCTCCTGCTGCATATCCACTTCATAAAGATCCTCTTTAATTTTCTGTTTTACCTGACTTCGCTTTTTAAATTTATCCGATTTACTAGTCTGATCTTCATTATTCGAATTAATATCTGTAGAGCTTTGAATACTATGCGTAATCTGACCTGTTAAAATCATTAAAATATCATTCCAGGCTCCACTACTTAATTTTTCATTTCCGGCTAAAGTATCAATCTCTTCAATTCTATTTAAAAATTTCTTTGGTGTTAATTGATCTTTAAAAATAATTTTTTTATCATCAAATTTCTTCTCCAGCCACTGCTTTTTATTTATCGCAGGTAAAATTACTGCAGAACTCTCTTTAATTCTTCTTAAGCTTCTATTACCCTGATAAAGACCCTTTAGTTCATATAAGTTATCTTCAACTTTATAAATTATTTCCTGACTGCTGCCATTTTTAAAATTCCAGTTCTCATACTGAGCATTAGTCAATTCATCTAATGAAATGTCAATTACCTCTAGGACTACAATACCTAAATTTTTATCAATTATTGTAATGTCAGGTTCTTTGTGTTTTTCTCCTCGTTTAGAAAAAAGAGGATACCGCCAGTAAGCAAGACACTGTCTGCCGCTAAATGCTCTTCTTACAGCATCCCAGGAATTTTTATAAGCTGGTGTCTTATCTTCAATAGTATCTGTAGTTATAAACTTATATTCTGAACTGATTTCAATACTGTTATCTTTATTAATTTTAATAATATTATCTTCATCAGCATTAAATACTAAATTGCTGCTTATTTCTCTACTTTTTTCTTTTCTACCTTCTATTTCCTGACTGTTCTGATTTTTTTTCAAATCATCTATTTCCTGCTGTAGCTCTTCAATCAGACTATCATATTTCTTTTCAAGTGCTGTTAAGTCTGTTTTTTGCTCTTCATTTTTTTCGGGCAGCTTAAATTCTCCTGCTTCATAATTCCAATCTCCATAAAGCTGCATGAACCAGACAGCAAGTTTATGGCTTAAAGAAAGCAGAGTTTTAGCAGCTTCAGTTGAATCTAAAGACTCATGCACACCTTTATTTCCTTCAATTCTTAAAGTGTGAAATACATCTTCAATTTCTCCCTGGATTAACTCTTCTCTTTCCAACAATTTTAATTTATTAAAAAAGCTGTTTTCTTCAGGCTCCTCTAAATTATCATAGGCATATATGTAATCTACAATCTGTTCTGTAAACATCCTTAATTTTACAATTGTAGTATTTGGGTCCTGATATAAGTTTTCTTCTGCCAATTCAGCTATTTCTGCTAAATTTGACCACTTAGTCTTTAAAAAAGAGAAATTACTCTGCATTTAAAACCACCTCATTCTAAATATTCTGTCGATTTAAGTCGTAAAAAGTCGATAATATTTACTATAAATAACTTTTATTTCCTAATATAAAATATTCGTTAAATATCAGTGATTTCCTGCTTTTTAGTTGTTTTTCTCTATTCTATCACCAATAACTGACACCGTTATGTCACGAACAAATGTATTGCGAAAAAACTCCTCCTCATAATAAGAAGGAGTTTTAATGATTAGTTATTAACATGGCTATTAATTTTCTTCTCTTTTCTTTTTAGCTGCATTTCTCATATTTCTAAAATAGATACCTGCTCCACCAATTTCAGCCGTCATCTGTCCATCAATAATATAATCAATTTTGTCTTTGAGCTTTTTTATTAAATTCTCAAGTTCTTCAGATTTTAGATTATAGAGCTCATCCTTAATACTTTTTATCTCAGACTTTAATTCCTCAACAGGCGGTTTAACTAAAAATTTCTTCCCATTTAATAATTTAACTACTGTCATTTCAAAATCAATTAATTTCATTTCAATTTCAAAAGTCTCCAGTCCCTCATATTCCTTTTCCAATTTATCAAGATTATTCCTAAGTTCTAAAAGCATTTAATCATCTCCCAATATTATTTTTTTAATATTAGAGAGATGGACCCGGCTGAAAGTTATCCTAGGTGCTCAGCCTTAATCTCTTCAATCTCTTCCTGCAGCATTTGATCAATTTTTGTACTGTAATTATCTCTTTTCTGCTTAACTAGATTTTCAAGATTTTGATGCCACTCTTCTTCTGCATGAGGACATTTAAAACGATCAAATCTTGTTTTCTTTTTGGCCATTGCTGAGCCAAAATCTTTATAGTCTAAAATATTTCTTTTTACTTCACATCTGCTGTCACAGACATTACAGTACATTTCTTCTTTTTCACCTGGAGCTTTATTAAAAATTGTCAGGCCAGTAGTATAAGTCATAGTTAAAACCTCCTTTTTAAGCATTAAAAAAACTCTCCTCAATAAGAGAAGAGCTCATAAATAATCATCAGCTTCTTTCTTATCTTTCAGCACAACTGCTGCGGAAATTAGCACCTTCCCTGACGGGGGTTGCTGGGTTTCACCGGGTCCGTTCCCTCCACCACTCTTAATAAGAGTAGAATTATTAAATTGCAATTATATATTAACATGTAAAATGATAAATATCAAAAATATTTTTACTGCTTTAAATAATTTTCAAATTCTTGAATATCATTAATTCTAGAATTTATTTTATTTCAGGCTTCTAATTTTTTAATTGCTGCTTTAACTCCTCAACATCATCAAATTTAAAAAATATTTGTGCTACTTTTTCAACTCTATTAATATCTGCTGTGTCAATTAATTCAATTAGTTCATTATCTATTTGGTTAAATTTGTTTTTTATAATTTTTTTTAATAGATCACGTTCACCTTTCATTCTCAATTTATCAGCAGCTGATATCATTTGATCAACTCCTTTTTATTTGCTTCGATTTTAATTATACTTTCTTGATTAGGATTTAAATTGATATTAGCATCTAAAGCTTTAGCTAGTTTGAGTAATGTACTTAATTTAGGCAGCACTTCTTCTGACTCCAGCCTGGCAATCGCTGACTGCTTTAGTCCGGATTTTTCCGCCAGATCCGTTTGAGTCATGTTTTCATCGAGTCTTAATCTTATTAAATCAGCTGAAATTTTAGATATTAAAATATGACGCTCATACTCTTCTTCTGACATAGATGACTTTACTATTTGATCAAATTCATCCCAGTTTTTCATTGCATTAACCCCCTAATCGACTTTCAATATCTTCAATTTAATTATAACATTAATGTTATAATTAATAAAGAATGATCTTTATACTAATGATAATATTTTAATTATAAATTATAGCAAAATTTATTTATCTTTACCCATCATAATAAACCAGCTGCTTCTTCAGCCTCCTGATTCCACCTCTGGGATTATCAACATCTCCCTCATAGCGGGGGATAATATGCTGATGGACGTGCATTACAGTCTGTCCACCGGCATAATTAACATTAAAGCCAATATTATAGCCATCCGGATTATATTCTTCTTCCAATATTTTTTTACACTCTTTTGTCAGTTCAAAGATGGCCAAATTTTCTGCTTCAGTTACCTCAAAATAACTGGCAAAATGCCGTTTGGGAATCACCAGCATGTGTCCCTCATTAACTGGAAATTTATCGTATATCGCAAAGACCAGTTCATTTTCTATTATATAATCTTCCTCTGGATACTCACAAAATACACAGCTCATTTATTCTCACCTCTATTTTAAACGCCTATTGTAATATTTTAGTTTTCTTAGTTTAACTATATCTTTAAAATGATCGGTTAAATCCTGATCAATAAATTCTTTTAGCTTTTGATTTAAATAAAACTCCTTATTTAGCTCATCATAATTGAAATATTTTCGTTTAGAAAGAAATTTAACGGGATTCTTTTCCGCTTCTTTGATGAATCTCTGCTGATCCCATTGCTGCCAACCCTGATGTCTTTTCCCATCCAGATCTTTCTGCATTCTGGAATTATCGTGATAAAAATTCATAAATGACTGGCCAACTTCCTCTATCGGAGCCTTCATTCTTAATTTACCATCTTTCATCAGTGCTTTTAAAACCGGTATCTTATATAATTTGCTCATCCTGGTACTTTCCAGTTCAACTAGAAACTCCTCAGCAAAAGTATCAAGCCAGCTCTTTTCAGTTTCATTCAGCTCCTCGATTTCAGCCAGAAATCTTAAATACCCTTTGTTATAATAGCGGCTGTTTAAAAAGTTTTTAATCTCCAGGTCAGATCCCTGATAGAGATCAAGCCGCATCGGCCTTCTTTTTAGTTCAGACTTTAATCTAAAGTATTCATTTTTCATTCTCTCTTCCAGAGGATCATTTTTCTTCATTTCTGCAAATAAATCTAAAAGTTTAAAATCAAAATTAACCTGACAACCTTCAGGATATTCAAATTCTTCTGCCTGCTGATATTTCTTCTTATCAGCTTCCATTGGATTTTCACCAGCTAAAAGCAGGGGCAGATAGTGAGCCCGCTTATAATTACCGATAAAATCTAAGACTTTGAGCTTCTCCTTCCCTCAACCTTGCGCAGACCCCTTCCCAACTGCTGCAAGAAAACAACATAGGATTCTGTCGGTCTCAAAAAGAGTACTGTATCAAGTTCAGGAATATCCACACCCTCATTAAAGATATCGACCGCAAATATCACTTTAATCTCAGCCTGGCGCAGTTTTTTAACTGCTTCTTTGCGCTCCATAAAGTATTTACCCTTATCAGCTCCCGAATGAACATTTACTGCCCTGACTCCCTGCTGATTAAAATACTCAGTCATATATTTAGCATGCTCAATTGAAGAACAGAAGCCTAAAGTTCTTTTCCGGGCTCTCTTTTTGTAATTATTATAGATTAAATCAGCTCTTTTGTGGCTAGAAAGTGCCTTTTCCAGCTCTTTTCCATTATATTTCCCATTCTGATAGCTGATCCCTTCATAATCTACTTCCTGATCATAGATGCCGAAGTATTCAAAGGGTACCAGCAGATCCCGGTTGATTGCAGTCCTTAAGTCAATCTCATAGATCTTATTATTGCTGCATAGTTCAAAAATATCCTTGTTGTCCATCCTGTAGGGAGTTGCCGTTAAACCGAGTAAAAATTCTGGTTCAAAATAATCCAGTACATTTAGGTAGCTGTCAGCTGCAGCATGGTGAAACTCATCCACAATTATGTAATCAAAATCATCCTGGTTAAAATATTTTTCTAAATACTTTTCTTTGTGCAGGGTCTGGACACTTGCAAAAACTGCCTTCCCCTCTTTCAGCTTTTCTTCTCCATTGAAAAATGAATATTCAATCTCCGGTTCAACTGCCTCAAAAGAAGCAGCTGCCTGTTTTAAAATCTCTTCCCGGTGGGCCACAAATAAAATTTTATCATAGTCAATTGAATCAAAGGCTGCCAGATAAGTTTTACCGACTCCAGTCGCAGCTGCCACAATTCCTTCCTGATATCCTTCCTCCCGGGCCAGCTTGAGTTCATAAAGTGCCTCTATCTGGGCTCCCCGGGGTTTGGGGTTTTGCTCTTCTTTCTGCAAGTTTTCTTTATGATCCTGATATTCTTTCTCTTTTTTTATGTAAGTTGTTTTATCAACTTCTCTGCTGATTGAAGGCTTAATCCAGTCTGCAGCATAGCCTTTTAAAAGCTGATCGGTGATTTTGACTGAATAGTTAAGATAGAGGTCATTAAAATCCTCTGTAAATTCCTTAAATGCTTCCTCATCCTTTTCTTTTTCAAGGCGGTAATTCCATTCTATTCCTCCGTGAAGGGCAGAATAAGAAATATTTGAAGACCCAATAAAAATTATCTGCTCTTTTTTGTTTTTAAAAAAATAAGCCTTGGGATGAAAAGAGATCGCCTGAGCTTCCATTTCCTGATCAGCAAAAAATCTGAGTTCTACCAGATTTCCCAGCTTATCTTTTAAAAGATAGAGGGCTGATGGTTCGGTAATCTTTAAATATCTCGAAGTCAGGATTTTAATATCAGCTCCATTTTTTAGAGCAGCTTTTTTTAAGGGCTCAGCCAGAAGGTGAGCTCCAGACTCTCTCAAAAATGAGACAATGATTTTTATTTCTTCTGCTTTTTCCAATTCTTTGATTAAGCTGTTATATAGATATTGATCTCTACCGGTTACTGCATTGATCATCTTCCCACCTGCTCGCTTTATTTATTTTCAATCACCTTATCTAAAATCAACTTTCTTTTAAAGCCGCCCCGCTCTTTTCTTTTTTTCTCCTGATAATCTTTAATCTGCTCTTTATCAAAATCATAATATCCTATTACTGCATCCAGCACTTCAAAAAGATCTGCCATCTCTGCAATTGACGGATCTTCCTTAAATTCTGCTAACTCCTCTTCTACTTTAAGCAGCAGTTTTTCTATGTATTCCTGCTCATCAGCCTTATGTATTTCGTATTCCTTACCTGCATTTTCAATAATTTCAGGTATTTTATCTCTGATTAATTTGTCATATAAAATTTCTTCTACCACAGTTATACCTCCTAAAGTCTCTGTTAATATAATTATTCTTCAAAAAGAAATCTATTCCTTTTTTATTTATGATGATTAGAAGATAGAATAATACTTTTTGAATGAAGTTAATAATAAAACAAAAGCCCTCCTCAAATGAGAAGGGTTTCTATATTAACTTTAAGAAAAAATTATTTAATTTTATAAAAAGAAAATATTTCATTCTTTAAATAATTAGACAAATAACAACTTGAATCTTCTGAAAAAAGAAATTCTAAACAATTTTTAAGCTGACTAAATTCTATAATGTCATTTTCGTAAGCAGAAATGATTATTCCAATAGTGCCAGTAACTTTGATATCATACTTTTTACAGATATCTCTAACTGGCTTATCATTACTCACTGCTAAAAGATCACCTTCACCAGCAATGGCAATAACAATTCTGTCATATTCAGATAATCTTTTAGTTATTTTATCTTCTGAATCTCCAAGCTCAATAAAAATATTATATCCTAATTCACTCTCTATTGTTCCTTCAATAAATTTTAAGCTTCCTAAATCATCATAAATGTTTTCATCTTCTAAAACAGGTGTTGGAATTTTTACTTTTTCAAATAACTGATTTAAAATAGAAATATAGTCGAAGCTTAAGGCTGCTGTAATCTCCATAAAATCAGTTAGGATATTATTATCGACTACTATAGTTTCTCCTTTGTAGTTTTTAAGCCGTTCTGTATTCATAATTCTTCCATTTTTTAGCCAGTTTTCTCATCTCTAAAACTGGAATATTTAATACTTCTGCAGCCCTATTAATGGTTATTTCCTCTTTAATAACTAATTTTCTAACCAGAGCAAATAACTTTTCATTTTTTCTTATATAATCTCTCGGGTCTGGTTCTTTTTTATCATATCCAGCCTCTTTAAGTTTTTTGAATAAAGCACCTAATATTTTACCATCTATATAGCCATATTTATTTAAAGTCATGATCAGGGATTTTGCACTAACACCAAATTCTCTCTTCTTCTCAATAATCAGATCCAGGTCAATATAACCATCAAAATAATAATCATAATTTTTTAAAACATTAGCAGGTACTAAAAATGCCATTGCGAAATGATCTGCTGCTTTTTCTCTAATATCCTTGATCCGCGTGTTAGCATATTTTAACTCATTAATATCTTTGCTGTATTGATCACGATGAAGTATTAAGTGTCCTAATTCATGGACTGCAGAAAAGATTTTCCTTTCTTCGGGAATGTCTCTGCTGTCATTGATAAAAATATAGGCTCCTTTATCTTCAGAATAAGCAGAAACAGCATCTAAATTAGTATCTTTAATTTCCTGAGCGATTACATTAATATTATTTTCTTCAAAAAGAGTAAAGACATTGATATTTAATGCATCATCTACCCCCATATATCTTCTCTGTTTTTCTGCAATTTTTTCTATAGCAGCTTTCTCCTTTTTATTTAATTTATTACCTTCAATTTTTAATTTATATTCTTCTGGTAAATAATCTTTTACAGGGTCATCACTCAGTTCTATAATTTCATGATACAATTTAAATTTCTCTGCAATTTTATTTTTTAATTTGTCATCAAAATTATTTTCTGGATCATCA
>Ga0208153_100223_pt1 | contig 20985 bp, 19 predicted proteins | sample Wag42014_10_18_FD_187331 | JGI IMG/M metagenome (GOLD analysis project Ga0208153, IMG submission 187331) | Deep subsurface shale carbon reservoir microbial communities from Ohio, USA - Utica-2 Time Series 2014_10_18 (SPAdes) (version 2) ... | reverse complement strand
AGGGGTAGGTTGTAGTATTGTTTAAAGAGGAGTATTGCCAGTATTGTTTTTACTGGAAATTTTTTGGATTTTGGCAGGTTCTTCAGCTTTCCTTCTGATTCGAAGTCTGCTAAAACGTCAAGAATTGCGAATGCCACGCTTTCAGGGTCTTTGAGTCTGTGATCCCATCTGGGGATCACGACAACCACCCGAAAGAATTCAGCAAAAACCCTAATAAAGGTTACTATAAACACGCCCCTTTCGAGAGAAAGCCTTAAAAACTCTCTTCCCAGCTCAAAACGATGGCCATGAGGACGCTCACTGACGTTTTCAGGGAACTTCTAAGAGAGAAGGGTATAGACAAAGTCGGGAGCCTCTCTAGAAGAATCCCCAAAAGGTCTTCAGAAAAACCGCTCCAGGAAATTGCCCTAGCCCTTCTTGAAGAAAAAGGGGTAATTGTAAAAGTAAAAGAACCCACGACAATAGCATGGGACTTGGAAGGAAAGCCTACAAGAGGAGCGCTTTTTGCGTACATACCTTTGAGCTCTTCTCATCTCGAAAAGTTTGAAATCGTAATTACCGGCAAAGACCTCAAGGAAAAGCTTTCTCAGCTCAGCTACCCTTATTTCATAATCGACCTCATGCACTGGGAGAAGCACACGGAAAAAGAAAAGAAGAAGGTTGCCCTTCAAGCGTCTCAAAGCTACGGGGTTATTAGGGATTACCTCTGGGGTGAACGCTTGGCTCTTACGTGGGTCAACGAAGAGTTCAAGGAAATGGCGAACTTTCCATTAGATAAGGTAACTGCCTACGAGGGGCCGACGTGGGAGTTCCTCAACGAAAAGGGGATAGAAACGGTTGTGCTTCTCGATCCATGGGCCGAGAAAGACCTGAGCGAGAAGGACTTCTCAGCCGGAGCTTTTATAATCGGCGGAATCGTCGATACTGGAGGAACGAAAAAGAAAACCACTCCAAAAATAGGAGAGGAGCTCGAAAAGAGAGGCATAAAAGTCCTGAGGAGAAAAATCTCGCTAAAAGGGGATATAATCGGCGTCCCCGATAGGATAAATCTTATCCTTGAAATCCTGCTCAAGATGGTTTTGGAGGGCAAACCTATGGATGATGCTGTTTTAGAAGTTCAGTCGCCACTCCACGCGAAGTGGAGACTAAGGAAAGAGCTTCCAAAGCACAAGAAGAGGTTTTTAATAGGCGGAAAGAAGTTTCTGGTTGTTGAAAAAGAGCTCTTTGATGAGTACTCAAAGTGGCTCAATATAAGGTGGGAGGACTTCGTTCAGGTCTTGAGGGAGCTTGGCTTCGTAGCCCTTGAAAGGAAGAGGATCCAGCATCTTAATAAGATCTCAACTCCCAGACTAATCAACGGCAAGCTCTACAGGGTTATTCTGCTGAAAAAGGCCATGATGCTGTGCTATAACTGCTGAGCTGTTTCTGTTTTTATTTCCGAAAACCTTATAACTTATGGTACCGTAAGTTACTTACGGGGGCGTAAGTGCTATGCTATTTGATCTGAGACCCAAAAGGAGAAGGGAAGAAATATTTGATAGGGAGAAGGAATTCGAAGAGCTCGAAAAAAGCTTAAATACCTACCCACTAACCCTCATATTGGGAATTCGGCGGGTTGGAAAGAGCTCCATTCTGCAGGCTTATCTAAATGAAAATCCTGGAATTTTGATTGATTGCCGGGAACTTTATGCAGAAAGCGGACATTTAACAAAAGAGGACCTCATAAAAGAACTTCAATCAAAAGCGGGGCTGCTAGAGAAGATAACATCAAAATTCAAAATTTCACTCGACCTGAAATTCATGACTATGGAACCTAGGGAAAGTTCCTTAAGGGAAGTCTTCAAAGAACTTAACAAAATCGGGGAGGAGCTAGGAAGATTTGTAATAGCTTTTGACGAGGCTCAATATCTCCGGTTCTATGGCTCAAGAGGGGGAAAAGAACTTTTAACACTGTTCGCTTATGCCTATGATAACCTTCCAAACCTGAGATTAATCTTAACGGGTTCGGAAATTGGACTTCTCCACGATTTCCTTGATATAACAAACTATGAGAGCCCGCTTTATGGAAGACCCGTTGGAGAGATTATTGTGGAACCTTTTAACAGAGAGACTTCTTTTGAGTTTCTCAAACATGGATTTAAAGAAGCTGGAGCTGAGATTAGCGAAGAAGAAATAAAAAAGGCCGTAGGGCTTTTAGATGGAGTACCCGGTTGGCTTGTGACTTTTGGGGTAGAATATCTAAAGGATAAGGACTTTGAAAAAGCCATCCAGAGAACATTTAAGATCGCAAGGGGTCTCGTGATCGGAGAATTAAAGGAACTGGAGCGAAGGAGCCCGAGATATGTCGAAATTCTGAATGCCATAGCCCTTGGATACAGCAGGTGGAGTCTTATACGAGACTATTTAAGGGTAAGGGGGGATAGAATACCCGAACCGAGACTTTATACGTTGCTCGAGAACTTGAAAAAAATGAGCTGGATAATTGAGGAAAACGAAACTTACAAGATAGCAGACCCCGTTGTTGCAACTGTATTACGGGGAAAATAAAAAGTGTCAGAAGAAGAGGATAACAGCATCGCCAACGACTGCCGTTTCTACCTCTTCACCTTCGCTGAACACTGCCTTTCTTATGACGACATCTTCCTTGTCAAGCTCAACCTTCTGCCCTTCTACTTCGAACTCGACTTTTCCTTGTTCCTTAAGCGTTCTTGCAACTTCTTCTGCATTTTCCTTAAGATAAGCAGTTATCTTTGGCACGAGCTTTCCATACTTTGGCCCAACGGTCTTGAAGTTCGGCTTGATTTCGGTTATCCTCTCCTCAAGCTCCGGCTCGCCCTTGATTATCTCGAGCTTTTCGATGTTCATTGTTCCGGCAATGTCCTTTTCAATTGCCTTAAGCATGTCATAGCTGTCGGTTGCATAGATTGCCACGTGTTTGAGCTTGGCGTTCAAAGCCAGACCGTGGGAGTTCTTGTATCTCCTCATTGCTCCAATTATTTCGCTGGCGAGCTTTCCAAGCTTTTCTGCCTCTTCATCTATTCTGTCCTCCCTATAGATGGGCCAGCTGAGGAGGTGCACGCTCTTAGCCCCGACTTTATCCTTGAACAGCTCCTGGTAGAGCTCCTCGGTTATGTGTGGAGCAAAAGGCGCAAGTAAGAGCGTTATGTTATATAGGAGCTCATATAACGCAGCTTTAGCCTTTAGCTTGCTTTCCTCATCTTCTCCATAGAGGCGGTGCTTTATCATCTCGAGGTAGTCATCCGCAACCTCGTGCCATACGAAAGTCATGAGCTCTCTCGTGAGCAGGTTGAAGCGGTACTTTTCGAGCTCTTCTGTTGCGAACTTTATCAGTCTGTGCAATCTCGAAAGTATCCACCTGTCGAGGGGCTCAAGCTCAATATCCTTGTATTTCTCGTAGTCGAAGTCCGTGATGTGTCTTTCGGCAAAGCGGAATATGTTCCACAGCTTCTGGAGGAAGCGATAGTTGTAGTCAACTATCTCCCACTTGAACGGGTGATCCTCTCCCGGAGGTGCCAAAGCTGTCCATAACCTTAGGGCATCTGCTCCGTACTTTGGAATCACTTCCTCCGGTGAGACAACGTTTCCATAGCTCTTGCTCATCTTTCTTCCGTCTGGTCCGGCCACCATACCGTTGATAAGGATGTCGTGCCAAGGTTTCTGCCCGGTGAGCATATAAGTTCTGAAGATGGTGTAGAACGCCCACGTCCTTATGATATCAGTTCCCTGCGGCCTCAGTGAAGTTGGGAAGTTGTGCTTGAACCACTTCTCATCTCTTTGCCACTTTGTTATTACTAGGGGGGTTATGCTCGAGTCCACCCAGCAGTCGAGAACGTCTTTTACGCCCTCCAGGTTTGTGCTTCCACACTTTGGACACTTATCCACTGGAGGTTTGTCGAATCTTGGATCTACTGGCAGGTCTTCTTCTCTCGCTGGGATTATCTCGCCACAATCCCTACACACCCAGAAGGGAATTGGTGTTCCAAAGACTCTCTGTCTGCTTATTACCCAATCCCAATCCATGCTCTCTGCCCAGTCCTTGAGCCTTAGGAACATGTCCTCCGGATACCACTTAATCTGCTCTGCCACTTTAACTATCTCATCCGTGAAGTCCTTCACCTTGATGAACCACTGCTTCTTTGGCAACAGCTCAATCGGCGCCATACATGAACTTCTTTCCGTGTGTCTCAATACACGGTGATGTACTTTTTCTTTCTTATAGAGAAGACCCATCTCTTCGAGGTCTTTTGCTATCGCTTTCCTTGCCTCTTCGGTCGTTAGTCCCTTATACTTGCCGGCGTTCTCGTTCATTCTGCCGTCTTCACTAATCGCTATAATCACGGGCAAGTTGTAGCGCTTCTGCCACACTACGTCCTGCTCATCACCGTAAGTACAGTTGTAAACAGCTCCCGTTCCAAAGTTCGGATCCACATCCTCATCCGCTAATATGGGTACTTCTCTCTCAAATATCGGGAGCTTTACCTTCTTACCAACCTTATCCTTATAGCGCTCATCCTCAGGGTGAACGAATACGGCTACACATGCTGGCATGAGCTCAGGTCTTGTGGTGGCTATTGGTATGTAGTCATCTTCCCCAGCAATAGGAAGCTTGATGTAGTAGAGGTAGCCATCCTCCTCAACATAGCCTACCTCAGCCTTTGCAAGGCTTGTCCTGCACCTTGGGCACCAGTAAACCGGGTGTTTGTCCTGGTAAAGGAGACCCTTCTTGTAGAACTCGAGAAGGGATTTCTGCACCAGAGCTTTGTAGTCATCATCCATTGTGTGGTACTCCAAGTCCCAGTCCGCAGAATAGCCTATTCTAATGAACTGGTTCCTCATAGATTCTATAGCCTGCCATGTCCATTCTATACACTTCTTGAGAAACTCCTCTGGCTGGTCTTTACTTATCCCAAACTCTTTCTCCACCTTGAGCTCCGTTGGAAGGCCATGGTTATCAAAGCCCTGTGGGAAGAGGACGTTGTAGCCCCTCATCCTCTTATACCTTGCCACGATGTCAATCCAAGTATGGCTCAGCACGTGGCCTAAGTGCAGGGTACCGCTCGTGAACGGCGGCGGGGTATCTATTGAATAAGCCGGTCTCTTCTCGTCAAGCTCATATTTGTAGATTTTCTCCTCAAGCCAGAACTTCTGCCACTTTGGCTCTATCTCATTTGGGTCGTAGGTCTTCGGGAGCATTTCTATCACCTCTTTTGAAGATGTTTAACCTATCAAAAGCGCACCTTAAAAAGGTTAATCCTTCCGGTGGTGAGAGAAAGTCCCATAACCAGAAAAGGAAGAATCTTTTTTCAATGAATTCAGCAATCGGTATGGCGATTGACGATATACACCACCAGAAAATAAAACAAATTTGGAGTTTAAAAAGTTTACCTAATTGCTACAAGCCAGTAACTTCTGTCATTTGGGGCAAGTTCTCTCTTTAAATTTCCGTAGATTCTAACTTCGCTAAAGTGCTCTCTGGCTAGAAGCCTCATTTCTCTTGGCGTGTAGATGTTGAGCTCGTCATTGACAAAAAACGCTTTAGTGTCTCCATTTGGCTTAATTATCTGCACGAGCCTCTTAAAGTGGAGCTTTTGAAAAGCTGGTTCGACTTCACGCCAGTCTGTAATTACAAGCCTTTCGTTTCCATTTTGCTCATCCCACACTATTGGTCCATCACTTCCTCCATAGAACCAGCACGGGAAGTCTGCAACAAAAACTCCTCCGGGTCTGAGGGCGTTAGCAACACCATTAAAGAGCCCTTGGAGATTCTCTTCATCGAAATACATGATGCTGGAAAAGAACATCGTTACTGCGTCGAATTCATTTTCAAAATTTATCTCAAGGGCATCTTCCTGAAGGAACCTGATGTTCAGTCCTCTTTGTTGGGCCTTTTCCTTTGCGACCTCAAGCATCTCTTCGTGAAGGTCTAAGCCCACTATTTCGTAGCCTCTCTCTGCAAGCTCAAGGGTTGGAATTCCGGTGCCACAGGCAAGGTCTAGAACTTTCTTAACGCTTCTTTTTGCATCTTTTTTAAATATTTCCTCAACAAAGTCGATTTCCTTCTTAACTCTCTCCGCCCTTTTTCGGTAGATGGCATCATAATACTCTGCCAGAACCGTGTAGAGCTCGTGCATGTAATCACCTTAGATTGTTGGGGTTTAATTCTTTAAAAATAATGTTGCTAGCTTATCATGATCCTTGAAAATAGTATCCAGATTAATAGGACAAGATCGTTGTTTGCTGGATGGTTTCGGGAATTGAAACACTATTCCACAAAAGTACCAAAAGAAGAAAGAAGTTAAAGAAAGCAAATTAGAGTTTTACCCCATTTATGTATACTGAATCCACATGTAGATTTTCGTCTAGAATCACTAAATCTGCTACATATCCTGGTAATATTGCCCCAATTTCGTGAATCCCTATAGCGTTTGCGGGGTTGTATGTCATGGTTCTAATTGCATCCTTTAAAGGAACTCCAATTTTGACAAGATTCCTTAATGCTTTGTCCATAGTGAGAGTGCTCCCTGCGAGAGTCCCGTCTTTTAGCCTGCAGACTCCCTCTTTGACAGTTACCTCCAACCCTCCCAAGGAGTATTTCCCATCTGGGAAGTCTGTTGCAATTATCGAATCCGTAATTGTAACAATTCTTTCTATCCCGGTATGTTTTATAGTGAAGTGGATAATCCTGGGAGATACATGAATAAGGTCGCATATTAGCTCTAAATAAACTTGCGGGCTCTCAATAGCAGCAATGGTGATTCCTGGTTCTCTATGGTTGATTGGTCTCATAGCATTGTATAAATGCGTTGCTCTATTGGCTCCAGCATATATGGCTGCTTTTGCTTTCTCGTAAGTTGCATTTGTGTGTCCTAGCGAAATATATATCCCAAGGCGCCTTGCGTAGGATATAAACTCTAGCGCCCCCTCGACTTCTGGTGCGATCGTTATGGTTTTTATATTCCCACCAGAAATTTCCCAGTATTCCTTGAGTTCTTGAATACTGGGTGGGCGTATAAACTCTGGATTTTGTGCTCCTTTTTTCTCCTTGCTTATGTAAGGTCCTTCTAAGTGGAGTCCGCCAATCTTCGCTTCTGTGGGTTGATCTTTTTGGTAGTTGATTGTATTTTTTATCGATTTAGCTGCAACTAAAAGAACTTCATGGGCTGCCGTCACAGTAGTAGGAAGAAATAATGTCACCCCATGTGTCACGTATTTCTCACTCATTTTGATCAATGCTTCTTCAACTTCCTGTTCTGAGCCATTCATGGCACTGTAGGTAACATCAAAACCCCCTATCCCATGTGTGTGTATGTCAATAAAGCCAGGACTAATTATTTTCCCTTCTAGATCTTCACCATCCGGATTTTTTCCCCTATAAACCTTTTTTATTACTCCATCCTCGATTTCTACAGTTCCTGGATAAATCTCCTCAAAGGGAGTAATAATTCGAGCATTGGTTAGGATGGTTTTTGACATATTCTCATCCCCTACAAATATTTTAGACGGTTTTTGTATCGTTCAATAACTTTGATGTTATGTTCTTGGGCTCCTGGTAAATGAGCACTTAGGAATACTGGGGGTTCAACGCCTTTTTCAACTAACTTTTTAATTGCCAAAACTACAATCGTTTGAGCTATGAATGCTACAATAATAGTAGACACTGGGAAAATTTTCATTTGAAATCCTGGGATTTCTAATGTGGCGTCACCTCTAGGCACTTTGTTGTCTATAACTACATCTGCAACTTCGAAAAGTCTCTTGTTATACTTGTTTTTCGGTGTTAAACTTTTGGAATATTCAAGAGATGTTATAGCAATAACCGGGCATCCAAGAGACTTAGCTTTTATGGCAGCTTCAACAGGAAATGTATTCACTCCTGAGCTTGAAACTACTAGCACAACGTCACCTTTTTGGACTTGCATTGCTCTTAGGATTATTTCTGCGTATCCCTCTACATGCTCCATTTCTGTTGACTTTAAGGCCCCATGATAAACGTTTATATCTGTGTTCATTATTGGATTTACAGGAACTAGGCCCCCAGCTCTATAGGCGAGCTCCTCTCCAATTATTGCTGAGTGTCCTGCTCCAATCACGTGTAGGATTCCTCCGTTTTCCAAAGATTCAGCCAATACCTGAGCTGCTTTTTCAATGTTTTCTCTCTCTTCTTCCTTTACTTTTTTTAACAAAGAATTAACAATCGAATACGTTTCGTCCAAAATCTCCACGATACCACCCCCATTATTTCACAACAGCTTTGGATAACCCTTTTGGAAAATCTACAGGTGTTCCCCTATACACTCCTAACCAATAGGATAAAAGTTGAATTAGTAACGTAGATGCTAAAGCGTAGGTCACTGGGTCTTCTTGTTTTATTTCTACCATTGGGATGTTTTCTAGCTTTTTGTACTCTTCATAAGTTTCACCAATAACAACAAGCCTACAATTGTTGTTGTAGAACGTTTCAAATCTCTGGAGGAAACGTTCTTTTCCAAGCTTTTCATAGGGGAATATGACGATATTGTACATTTCCTCGGAAAGCGCAGCGCTTGGTCCATGTAAGTACTCTTCGAGTTCAAGAGGTTCTGCATGTGAATAAGCCACTTCTTTAAGCTTAAGTGCTCCTTCTATGGCTACTGGATACGTTATTCCAGCTGAGATTATGTATCCGCCCCCGCAATGGCATAAATTTTTGGCTGTGTTTTGTGCCCATATCTCTTGGTTATTAAGTAGGGTTGGTATTTCATCCGCAAAGATTGAAATTGTTGATAACTTCTCTTCTCTTTCTTTTGTAGTTAGGAATCCAAGTTTTACTCTTACTTGAGATGCCAGTAGATGTAGAATCGTTAGAGTGTTAGTGAAGCTCTTTGTTGCTGGGATTGCAAGTTCATATCCTGCCAACAGCGGAATAGTCACGTGTGAATACTCTCTTATTTTACCAAAGGGGTTATTAGTAACAGATATTATGTTTGCTCCGGTCGTTTTTCCTTTCTTTACTGCTTCAATAACGTCCCAGGTACTTCCTGATTGAGTTATTGCGATAATTGTATGCCCGCTTTCTAGTAACGGGGCATAGTATAGTAAAAATTCAAAGGCAGACATCACTGATATATTCAACTCCGGAAGGAGGTATTGCAACATTATGCCTGCATTTAATGATGATCCATTTCCGATTACATATATTCGTTTGGAGTTAGTAATGATATCCGCGGCAGCTTCTATTGTTTTATGATTTCTAAAAGCATAAGCTCGTTTTAAAGCGTAGATCGTTTCAGAAATTTCATTTCTCATAAAATGTTCCGGTACTTGAACCCTTTTTTTTACAGCACTTTCTGGAGGGGATTGCTTAGTAGATGACCAAAACACTGTAGAGCTAGGAGGTATTGTATAGGCTTCAATTCCCAAAGCAGAGATTATTTCCGGAGAAGTTGTTAGGAGGATTTTATTTTGGTTTTGAGACAGGTACAGAGGCCTATATGAAGAAAATGACACAAATTTTGCATTTTTTGGATTATGCTCGTAACAAACAAACGAAAAGCATTGATCTTTGGAAGCAATGTTCAATTTTTGGGGTGGAAAACTGGAGTTGCAGATATATTGTAGATTATCCAAGGTATTTCTAGCGTCTCCATTTAACAGGCCTTCAAATGATATTATCATTTCTTTTTGTGTATCTCTGTGCGGAAGGATAAAATTGGATTGGATACCCGTTTCATAGCGGTTAGTATTAATCAAAACCCCTTTTATGTCATCAGTTATAACTGATCTCTTGTAATTTTGAGTGTCAAATTGATATCTTTTTATTGAGGAAGCAGACCATGCGACGAGATCGAAACCAGGTTTTAACAAATCTACAATCTTATCCAAAATTCTTAATGCCTCGTTTTGGGAATAATTAAGGAGTAACAGGATCGTTCCTATCATATGACCACCCTTTATATAGACACCGAGTATTCTTTGTTTTAGGTATCCTCAAAAGGTAGAACTTCTTCTAGTAGATGTTTTAGTTCATTTATTGCATCTTTTTCATCTTCTCCATCAGCAATAATTTTAATCTCATCTCCATAATCAATCCCTAAGGCTAAAAGCTGGAGAATATTTTTTGCATCTGCAGTAGTCCCTTCTTTTGAGACAGTAATTTTTGACTTGAATTTTTTTGCAGTTTCTACAAAGACTGCCGCAGGTCTTGCATGAAGTCCGGATTTGTTTTTTAATTTAACCGTCACTTCGATCATTTATCATCACCTTTATTTTAAGTGGGTTGGGAAATTTCTTTGCAAGAGTTTTTCAATAGTCATTTTAAGTAGAGCTCTATATATATTTTTTGGTTATTTGGGGGTTTTTGTAAGCGTATTCGGGATAAACAGCCAAGATTTTAGTTTTTTTGTCAAATAGGGGGAGATAGTTATCATCTGCAACATTTCATGAAAATATATCCTAGCGCTCTATTGATAGAAGTTTGTATAATGGGAGTGTCTTGCTGGAGATATAACACCATCTCTGGTGGTAATGTAGCTGATAAATATTACTGGAAATAGTTTAGGTTCATCAACAGATAAGCAAATTTCGGAAGTATAGTAAACATTAAAAGAATTTAATCACCAACCCATGTGGTGGTAAAACTATGATAGAGGCACTTAGCTTGGAAGATATTAAGACGAATGTTGAAGTATCAACATGGGAAGAAGCTGTGAAGATTGCTGGAGAAATTTTGTACAAAAACGGTAAAGCGACAAGAGAGTATATCATAGGAATGGTGAACACTATTAAGAAATTGGGTCCGTATGCTGTTATTGCTCCGGGAGTTGCTCTACCCCACGCTCGTCCGGAAGACGGTGCTCTCAAAGTTGGCATAAGCATCGTCGTACTTAAAAGACCACTGAACTTTGGCTCTCCTAATGATCCTGTGAAAGTCATAATAGCATTCTCTGCTCCGGACAAGAAATCTCATGTCCAATTACTCCAAGAATTGGCAGTGTTATTGTCTAATGATGAGTTTAGAGAGAAACTAGCAAATGCGGAAACTCCTCAGGAGGTAATTGGGATTATTAAATCATTCAAGTCCGAAAAAACTGAAAAAGAGTGTTAAAATTTGGAATCAAACTCACCAAGGAATATCTTCTCCAAGATACTCTTTCAAGAATTCTCTAACTTTTTCTCTTACCTCCTGCCCATTTTCCAAGGTAAGTACTTCTTTTGCAAGTCTCTTGGATCCTTCGAGCGGAATGTTTTGTATTATCCACTTAATAATGGGAATAGATGTTGGAGAAACACTCAGTTCATTTATGCCAAGTCCTATAAGTATTGGAACAGCTAAAGGATTACTTGCAAGTTCTCCGCATACGTCAACGGGTATTCTCTCTTTTTGTGCATGTTTTGTAATTTCACTAATTGCTCTTAGTACTGCTGGATGCATATCATCATATATGTAGGACACTTCCTCATTTGTTCTATCTACTGCAAAAAGATATTGGGTTAAGTCATTTGTGCCTATACTCAAGAAGTCAATTTCCTTAATTATTGTATCTAGCGTAAAAAGTATAGATGGCACTTCAACCATTATCCCAAATTCTATATTCTCTTTTGCTTCGGGGGATATCTTTTCAATTTCTTCTTTTAACAGTCTAATTTCTTCGATTGTACTTACCATGGGCGCCATAATTCGGATATTCTTTTGTTTTGATGAGGCCGTAATAATCGCCTGTAATTGAGATTTTAACAGTTCGCGGTATCTTAGGAGGTATCTTATTCCCCTAAGACCCAAAAAGGGATTGTTCTCTTTTGGGGATGAAAGATAGGGCAAGGGTTTATCTCCACCAACATCAAGAAGCCTAATTGTTAATGGTTTTTCTTCAAGTTTGCTTGCTAGTTTTTCTATTATTCTAGAAAACTCTTCAGAGGAGGGAAGCGTCTGGCGCGAGAGATAATAAAACTCTGTTCTGAATAACCCGACTCCATCACACCCGTTTATCATGGCAGTATTGAGATCATCTTCGTTTCCTATATTTGCAGTAACAAAGACTCTATGTCCATCTGTTGTTATTGCAGGTTTGTCCTTCGCACATTCGAACAGTTGGATAAGTTTTGTGAAAGTTTTCTTTTTTGCATTGTACAGCTCAACTGTGTTTTTGTCAGGGTTAATAAGAACTTCCCCCAAAAATCCGTCAACTATGATAAGATCTCCGTTTTTCACTAGCTCTGTAGCATTTTTAGCTCCAAAGACAGCTGGGATACCGAGGTTTCTAGCAATTATGGCAACGTGAGAAGTGTAGCTTCCCCTTTCGGAAACTATCCCGGCAATCCCCTGATTCTTGTATCTTAACAATTGTGAGGGCTGAATTTCTTTTGTAACAACTATTGAACCTTTTTTAACGTGCTCTACGTTCTTTTGTGTTAGATTTTCCAACAGAGTATTCTTTATGTCTATTAAATCATCAACTCTGAGTTGAATCAAAGAAGACCCTGATGCCGTTAAAAGTTTTACATATTTGTCTATTACCAAATTTATAGCTGCTACTGCCCCATGTCCTTTCTCAACCTCTTCGAGAGCTTCACTAACAATGGCATCCACCATAAGCTTGTGAGCCTTTAGAATGTCTGCTACTTCAGGGGGTTCATGTGCTATAAATTCATCAAGCAGTTTAATAGTATTTTTTTGGGCATTTATAATTGCGTTCTTGGCGTCTTCTCCTGTAATCTCTGTAGTTGTTTGGGATACTGGCTGTATAACAACGGCTTCTCCAATACCTATTCCCCCTGAAACTGGGATTCCCTTAATAATCTGCATTGTTTATCACCTCGTAATTCACTATGGCCTCCTTAAATGCGGAAATTACATCATTTGGGGTTTTTGCATGTTTTAACTTCTTTTGAAGGACGGTGGTAGATAAAAGCTTTCCAATCTCTTTTAGGAGCTCAAGATGCTCAGATTTTGTAGGGGCTGAAAATGCTATTACGACTTTCACGGGATCATTGGGAGAATCAAAATCTATGGGGGTACGGAGCACTACAATGCTCATCCCAAGTTCGAGAGCTCCGTTCTCTGGGCGGGCGTGGGGTAGAGCAACTCCCGGAGCAATAACAGCATACGGACCAAGACGTTTTGTAGTTTTTATCATTCCTTCAATGTATTCTTGTGAAACTCTCCCTAAGTTGTATAGAATTTCTCCGGCAATCTTCACGGCTTCAACCCAATTTTTTGCTTCTACATTAACAGCAATTGCATTAATATCCATGTTCGCTATAAGTTTCTTGAGTATATTCATTTCTATTCACCTTCTTCTTTGAAAACTTATTTGGAGGAGTTCCGGAATCTCATTAGGTTTGAATTTTCCATGTGTCCTCTCAGATAAAATCTCTTCCACGATTTTCAGTATTTTGTGAGGATTCTCCTCTATATGGAACACTAGTGTTTTCCCTCTCCCTCTTCCCATACCTTTTTCTCTAGAGGTGATTAGTCCGATATTTTCCATCTTGGGGGTTATATAGTGCATTACATGCCTCATGCTCCTTGGTCTCCAGCCCAACTCTCCACAGATAAGTTTATAGACCTGATAAAGTTCCCCTGTAACTGGAAGAATACTTGAGGCTTCTAAAAATGAGATTGACCAGAGTACTACTAGCTGGTGGTTGCTAAGAGATTTGACCACCTGGATGAGAATGTCATTATCCACAATTTTAACTGCCTCTTCTATTAGTTCTTTTGTAATCTTTTCCTTAGCCATTAATGCAGCTTCTACTAGCACTCTAAAACCCCATCTCAAATCCCTCTCATTTTTTTGTATAAGTTCTGCTAAGTATCTTATTGATTCCTTACTGAAACTAGAAGGATCCAATGCATGGTCGGCTCTATCAAGAAGAATTTGGTAAAGTTCATCTGTGTTGTATTCTCTAAAGTATATTGGTTTTGGGGTAAATTTAGCCATCGTTGCATGTTCTATTTTTTCCACTATATTGCTCATATTTGATATCATTATTAGCAAAGGGGCATCCTTATCCAGCAACTCGTCTAGTCGCGACATTCTATATATTAATGCATTCATTGGATCTTCTTTGTCCTTGTACGTTTTCTTTAGCTTATCTATTTCATCAAAAACAAAGATATATCTCTCATTCTCCATTTTCAAATGTTTTGTAAGTGTATCTACTGCTTCAGCAACTCCAAAGCCCCTATTTGGAAAATTCACATCTAACTCATGCAATAAGGCTACAACTGTTTGGTAATATGTTTTATCTTTGCAGTTGATATAGATCATTTTAGAGTTGATTCCATTTTCTCTTGTAAACTCATTGTAGTTTTTTGCTACTAACTTTATTACATGGGTTTTTCCTGTACCTGGAGGGCCGTGGATTAATAGATGTCCGGGGTGTAATCCACTTAGAAATCTCCCAAGGTGCTTAGTTATCTGTGTAATTTCCTCATCTCTAAATAGGAGATACTCCGGAAGATAGCTCTCATTAAGAACTGAAGGATTAATAAGAACAGTCTTTTTTTGCATTTCTTCGCGAAGTATCTCCTTAAGATTCAAAGACATATTCATGATAACCACCCCGCATATGATGGTTATCAAATTGAATTATTTAAATATTGTCATAATAGACTTTATAAAAATCATCGACTTGGCTAAGATGTTTTGGAAAATTGTGAAATTTTCACTCGTAAAATGTTACATGCTCTATTGCTACAGAGTTGGTTATCCTTTGTAATGTTCTGTAATACTTTGTTCGTGAGACGTTTAAAAAAGTCGTCATGTAGCTTTTTGGGGCGTAATCTGCAAGTAATTCTCTCTTTCGTATCACATACCAAGTTCAGTACGAAAGTTATAAATGATGACGATCTCTCTCATATCGGTCAAAATAGGCATTTGGGAGTTTTAAAACTCAAATGCCCGTGAAAGATAGCCAAAATAACCAAAAAATATATAAATATCGGTTTATTTATAAAATTTTGGTGATTTCCATGACTGCCATTATGGACATTTTAATGTGGATTGGGAACAACATACTCGGACAACCAGCAGTATTGCTCGGAATTGTTGCATTCGTTGGATTAATTCTCCAAAAAAAGCCATTCAGTGAAACTTTAGTAGGCACTGTGAAGGTCATGATTGGTGTTGTCATGATGCTTGCAGGTGCAAATCTTTTTGTAAATGAGCTTGTAAGCTTTCAATCATTAATAACAGCAGCAACTGGTGTTTCTCCAAAGTATCCTCCCAACTATATCCCTTTAAATGACTTAATATCTCAATACGGTAGTTATGCCGCAGTTATCATGACAGTAGCCTTCATTCTACATTTGATACTTGTTAGAGTTATTCCAAAGTTCCGCCACGTATATCTAACAGGTCACCTAATGTGGTGGCTCTCATTAGTGGTTGTTGCTGTGACTTTGACCGTAAACCCAAATGCTAGTGCAAGACAAATTATTGGAATTGGGGCAGTAGTTCTGGCTATCTACTGGACAATCCAGCCTGCATACATCCATCATGCAATGAGAGATATTACTGGATCTGATGCAATTGGATATGCCCATACATCCTCCCTAGTAGCGTTGGTAAGCTATCACCTAGGGAAATACATCGGGAACCCTGAGGAGAGCACCGAGAAAATGAATCTTCCAAAATCTCTTTCGTTCTTAAAAGACTATGCGGTAAGCACTGCAATTATTTTGGGTCTCATAATGGTAGCAGCTGCAGTAGTGGGCTATGTAAAAGCCCCAGATACAATATCTAGTCTTGCTGGAGACTTAAACCCAATAATATGGGCAATTCTCAGAGGAATATATTTTGCAGCAGCAATAGTGGTATTGCTTACTGGTGTTAAAATGTTTGTCGGAGAAATAGTGCCCGCATTCAAAGGAATTTCAGATAAGGTAATACCCGGAGCTATTCCCGCCGTAGATGCACCAGTGGTCTTCCCGTATGCCCCCACAGCAGTTATAGTAGGATTCTTAAGCGGTCTGGGAGTATTCCTATTGATGATGGGTCTATTTATAGCTGCAGGATTCGCTGTCATAGTACCACCAATGATTATGCTGTTCTTCCCTGGAGGTGCAGCAGCAGTCTTTGGTAACAAAACCGGTGGATGGAAAGGGGCAGTATTCGCTGGAGCACTTAATGGGCTTGTTTTGGCAATAGGCCAAGCTTTAACCCTACAGTTCCTAACCTATGGTACAGAACTTGCAACACTTGGAGATCCAGATTGGTATGCGCTAATTGTAGTGCTCAAAGGACTATTGGGTGTAATCTTTTGATTTTTTTCTACCAAAATATTTAACTTTTTTAAATTTTAAATTAAATCTATAACCAGAGGAGGTGAACCCATGGTAAAATATAAACTGGACAGGCCTCTAAAAATCCTAACAGTATGTGGAGTAGGCCAAGGAAGTTCGTTAATAATGAAGATGTTCGTTGAAGATGTTCTAAAGGAGCTACAAATCCCAGCAAATGTAGAACACACGGAACTTCTAACTGCAAAATCAAGTGATGCTGATGTAATAATAGCTTCGATACTTCATGCCGAAGAATTTGAAGGTTCTCCAAAAATAATAATAGGACTCAAGAACTTAGTAGACAAGAATGAAATAAAAGAGAAAATCATTGAGGCTTTGTCTAAGAGAGGAGTGATTGAGCTCGATTGAACTTTGGTTTTTAAGCAGATATTAACTTTGTAATCCCCTTTAGAATCTTCATATTTCTTGCTTTGTACTTTTTTGAATATTTCTTCACCAAAGAGCCACCAATGAACTTTAGCTCTTGTCTTTAGAACCTTGGAAAACCTCAGCTAAAAAGTTATTAACCTTCTAGACCAATGTTAAATGGTGGTGTAAAATGTCCCATGAAGAGCACAAGGCTAAAGCTCCCAAGAAATTTAAGTTTGCTGTCATAACGGTCAGCGACACCGCAAGCCGCGGAAAGAGGGAAGACCTAAGCGGTTATTACATAATTGAGGAGCTGAAAAAGGAAGGAAATGAGAACGTCTATTATGCAGTTGTGCCGGATGAAAAGCTCAAGATAATAAAGGCTGTAATTGAAGCCCTTGAAAAGGCCGATGTTGTGATTACAACGGGCGGTACCGGAATAACAAGGAGAGACGTGACGATTGAAGCCTTGAGACCCCTCTTTGATAAAGAACTCGTAGGTTTTGGGGAGATATTCAGGCTAAAGAGCTACGAAGAAGTTGGAACCGCTGCGGTTCTAAGCAGAGCAACCGCGGGAATAATAAGGGATAAAGAAAGCAAAGTCGTCTTCTGTCTGCCGGGAAGCCTAAACGCAGTGAAAACAGCACTTGAAATTATCAAAAAGGAAGCCTATCACATACTCAAGCATGCGAGGGAGTGATTATAAGTTATAACTTTTAACTTATAACTTAAAAGTTAGAAGGTGATAAGATGAGGGAATTCAAACAGCTAACCCCCTACAGAAAAGCCCTCGAAATGATGCTGAACGATATAAAAGAGCTTGAAGAAACTGAGGAACTTCCCCTTGACGAAGCTCTCGGGAGAGTGCTTGCCGAGGATGTTGTCTCACCAATAGATTTGCCTCCCTTTGACCGCTCTGCCGTTGATGGGTATGCGGTTAGGGCTGAAGATACTTTCCAAGCGAGGGAGTACTCCCCAGTAGAGCTGGAGGTTATCGATGAAATAACGGCAGGGATGGAAAGCGAGAGAGAGGTCACCAACGGTAAAGCAATAAAGCTAATGACCGGCAACAAGATGCCAAAGGGAGCCAATGCCGTCATAGAGCAGGAAAAGGTGAAGCGAGAGGAGAACAAAATCTACGTCCTCAGACCCGTTGCGCCCGGACAGAACGTTGCCTTCAAAGGCGAAGACGTGAAGAAAGGAGAGGTAGTCCTCAGGAAAGGAAGAATATTAAAGCCTCAAGACCTCGGAATGCTCAAGGGACTTGGAATTAAAACCGTTAAGGTGAAGAGAAAGCCCAAGGTTGGGATAATGGTTACAGGTGATGAGCTAATAGAGCAACTCGACGAAGAAGCCTTGAGAAGTGGAAAAATCTTGGAAAGTAACTCCGCAATGCTGAAAGCTCTTGTGAAGGAATACTTTGGCGAACCAGTCTTCTATGGTATAATTCCGGACGATGAAGAGCTCATAGGCAAAACAATTGAAAGGGCAAAAAAAGAATGCGACCTCGTTTTAATCACCGGTGGAAGCGCCTTTGGAGAGAAGGACTATGCCCACAAGTTCGTCAACCTGCTCTTCCATGGATGCACGAACAAGCCGGGAAGACCGATAGGGTATGGCGAGAGAGTCTTCGTCATGAGCGGTTACCCTGCTGCTGTATTTGCCCAGTTCCATCTCTACGTCAAATATGCTTTAGCAAAGCTTGTTGGAGCAGATTACAGGCCGATAAGGGTTAAGGCAAGGCTCAGGGAGAAAGTGCCATCATCTCTGGGAAGGCATGAGTTTGTGAAAGTTTACTATGAAAACGGCGAAGCTGTGCCGATTAAGAAAAAAGGAAGCGGAATAATGAGCGCAATAGTTGAGAGCAACGCTTATCTCGAAATCCCGGAGGACAGCGAGGGGTATAAAGAGGGAGAGGAGGTCTGGGTTACGCTTTATTGAATATCTGCCCTTTACTCCCTTTTCATAACCATCCACACAAGGATCGGAAAAACCAGCGTCGCATCTGCCCATATCTCCACGTAATCCGCCTTTGCCTTTATTTTGCCCCAGCTCACGCCTTCACTTGGGGGAGCTCCGCTTAAAGAGCCGTCCCACGGAATTGCGGTGGTTATGTAGATTGCGTAATCTGTTCCACCCCTAAAGAGATTTGCGTTGATTATGGCGTGCTTTGGATAAGCCCCACCCAGAATTATTGATGCGGTCTCCTTTGCGGTAATGGCGAGGTTGTTGAGCTTCACTATGTCGTTGGCTACATCTATTATAAGCTCTCTGTCGCCTCTCTCCTCTTTGAAGAAGTAAAGCATATCCCCAAAGGAACCATCGGTCAAAGCAGGACAGAAGATCGGAATGTTGTTCTTGTATGCCCAGTAAAGGATGCTCTTTTCCTTTTCTTTGCCCAGCTTTTCGTCCATATATCTGCCGAGCTCGTAGATAACCTCACTCGCGGTTAAAGGTCTCTTCTCTTCCCTTTCAATCTCCAGGAGCCTCTCAAAGAACGGTATCATATACTTCTCAAACTCTATGTAGCGGTCGTTTGGCACGAAGATGTTTCCAATTCTGTTTATTCCCTTCTGTCTCATCTCGGCATCGTTGACGTTCCAGTCTCCAAGGATAAAGGGCTTCAGGGCTTTTATGAAATCCTCCTCCACTCCTCCAGCGGTGGTTACAATTACATCGACCTTCTTATGCTTCACAAGATAAGCTATAACCTCCCTCAGGCCAGAAGAAACTATATTGGATGTGTAGCCGAGGAAAACTCTAACTTCTTCCCCGTTCTTTCTTTTTTCCTCCACTTTCTTCCAGATTTCAATGGCCTTTCCCAGATGTGTTGCTTGAAAGCCTATTCTTTCGTAGTATTCAATGACTTCCTCTAAGCTGCTCACGTCCTCAAGCCATGGGCCAATGACAGGAATTTCCTTAATTCCCTCAGTTGATGACTCCTTAAGAACTGACTTTTTTGGATCCAAATCCCACACCTCCAAGGGGCATTGAAAAAAGAACTTAAAGTTTTTGCCCTACTCAAGGGACTTCAGAGCTTCCAAAAATCTCTGCACCACTTCTTTGGGAGCATCTTTCTTGGGGCTTCTCTTCATTCTCGGCGGCTCTCCATGTTTATATCTCTCAATCCACTCAAAAACCTGTTCAAGGGCTTCTTTAAAGTTGCTTACAGGTTCAAAGGGCTCATCAAGGTAATAAATCTCTTCATCTTTGAGGTCATATATCAGAACTGCCGGGTAAAGGGTATCATCCTTACATGGGCATTCAGACTCTACGCTGACTTCAATAACAAAATCCCCTACCTCAAGAATCCCCTCCTCTTTTAGGGTTTCTTTCCACTTGCTCATACGTCTTATGAATTGCTTTTCAGGTTTTAAAATTTAACCATCAAACATTTAAGCCCTCCCGTGTATTCTGTAGAGGGTGGTGAGATGAGGATAATAGCGGTAACGGACATCCACGGAAGAGATAACAGGGTAAAAGAGTTCTTGGAGCACATCAAATACGAAGAGTTCGACCTTATTATGATAGCAGGGGACATAACCCACTTTGGAGGTAAAGAAACGGCTTATAATATTCTGAAGGAGTTCATAGGTTTCGGAAAGCCCTTTTATGCGGTTATGGGGAACTGTGATGGTAGGGATGTCCTTGAACTGCTTGAAGAACTCAATGTCAGCCTTCATGATAAAAGGGTGGAGTTTAATGGCGTTGGCATCGTTGGAATAGGTGGCTCGAACATAACGCCGTTCTCCACTATATGGGAGTTCAGCGAGGAGGAGATTTGGGAAATTCTAACCAGAAACTACCACAATGGGGACATAGTGCTTTCTCACGTTCCTCCTAGAAATACCAAAGTTGATAAAACTCTTGTAGGGACTCATGCTGGCAGCAAGTCATTGAGAAAGTTCATAGAGGAGAAGCAGCCGCCGTTGGTCATATGTGGCCATATACATGAGGGAACGGGGATAGATAGAATTGGAGAAACCCTGATTGTAAACCCGGGCCCTCTGGCAAAGGGACACTATGCCGTTATAGAGTTTAATAAAGAACAGAAAAAGGTGAAGGATATAATCCTTGAGAAATTCCTATGACGGGGGCGTGTTTATAGTAACCTTTATTAGGGTTTTTGCTGAATTCTTTCAGGTGGTTGTCGTGATCCCCAGATGGGATCACAGACTCAAAGACCCTGAAAGCGTGGCATTCGCAATTCTTGACGTTTTAGCAGACTTCGAATCAGAAGGAAAGCTGAAGAACCTGCCAAAATCCAAAAAATTTCCAGTAAAAACAATACTGGCAATACTCCTCTTTAAACAATACTACAACCTACCCCT
>Ga0208153_100217_pt1 | contig 21429 bp, 21 predicted proteins | sample Wag42014_10_18_FD_187331 | JGI IMG/M metagenome (GOLD analysis project Ga0208153, IMG submission 187331) | Deep subsurface shale carbon reservoir microbial communities from Ohio, USA - Utica-2 Time Series 2014_10_18 (SPAdes) (version 2) ... | reverse complement strand
ATCAAACTCCGGTCGCGATTATCTGTCATTATTATCACCCTTGAGCATTAGAACCCCGGCAGCAATTAAAATTACCGGCCAGTATTTTTCCCAGTAGAGAGCTGGAATCCAGATATCAACTAAGAAAATTGAACCGACTAATATCATGATTGCTGCAAATAATTTACGGCGGTTACTACTGCTCTCAGAGTTCTGCTCCTGATACTGCTCGTAATATTCTTTTTCTTTTTTCTTTCTGGCATCATATTCCTGATTTCTTTGTTCTTCCCTTTCGGAACCTTCCTCCTGTTCCTGCTTTGAATCATTAAAGTCTTTCTTATCCTCTATATAATAGTCATCAGGCATTCTATAATCATTTTTAACTGGTTCCTCAGACATCACCAGCCAGGCAATAATATATGCAATTAAGCCTACACCCTGAAAGAGGAAGACAAATAAAACTGCAAGTCTAACTAAAGAAGAATCTACATTAAAATAATCTGCAAGCCCTCCGCAGACTCCGGCAATCATCCGGTCATCACGAGAACGATATAATTTTTTTGACATTTTAAATCTTCCTTTCTTTATATTATTAATTATAAATCAAAACTCAGCTTAAATATAGTAATTCTAAAGATTTATTACTGATTATAGTATCGCAGATTTTAAAGCACTTGTCAAAGAAAAAAAGCCGGGTTAAAAACCCAACTTTTTAGTAAACTCTATCTTCTTTTTATCAATCTGAATTACTAATTTATTTTAATTCTTAACCTGCTATATCTGCAGAAAATTGCTCATTATAGAGCTGAGCATATTCACCACCATTTTTAATTAATTCCTCATGTCTGCCTCGCTCAACTATCCCTTTATCAGTTAAAACAATAATTTGATCTGCATTAATTACTGTCGAGAGTCGGTGAGCAATTACCAGAGTTGTTCTTCCCTCAGCCAGTTTTTCAAGTGATTTCTGAATAATTTTCTCACTGCGGTTGTCAAGGGAAGATGTAGCCTCATCTAAAATCAAAATTGGCGGGTTCTTTAAAAATGAGCGGGCAATAGAAATCCGCTGCTTCTGGCCTCCGGATAATTTAACTCCTCTTTCTCCAATATCGGTATCATAACCATCACTTAGATTTAAAATAAAGTCATGAGCATTAGCCTTTTCTGCAGCCTCTATTATTTCTGCATCAGAGGCATTTGCTGTACCATAAGCAATATTTTCTCTAACTGTACCATTAAAAAGGAATACATCCTGCTGGACTATCCCAATATTTCGGCGCAGAGATTCTAAAGTGACATCTTTAATATTAATATTATCTATTGAAAGTCTGCCGCTGTCAATTTCATAAAAACGGGGCAGTAATTTAGTTAAAGTTGATTTGCCAGCTCCAGAAGGACCGACAAAGGCCACAGTTCTACCCGGATCAATCTCTATATTTATATTACTTAAAACTTTCTCATGGTTATCATAACCAAAAGTTACATCTTCATATTTAATTAAGCCTTCAACATCTTTTAATTCCTGTGCATCAGGAAGATCAATAATTTCCGGGTCAACCTCTAATAATTCTTTAAAGCGGCTGAAACCTGACATCCCTCGCTGCAGCTGTTCATTAAAGTTAACAAGCCTCCGGATAGGATTCATAAACATATCTACATAAAATAAGAAGGCTACCATTTGACCGGCAGTTAGAGATCCATCATAGATAAAATAACCTCCAGCTGCCAGGGTACTCAAACGAATTAAATTGATAAAGAGGTTCATACCCGAATGAAACTGGGCCATATTTTTCATTGCCCATTCCCGGGAACGGCGGTAATTATGGTTACCCTCACAGAACTTTTCATTTTCGTAATCTTCATTGGTAAAAGACTTAACGACTCTAATTCCACTCAAGCTGTCTTCTACTATTGTATTTACCTCTGCCATTTTTTCTCTAATCACTTTAAAGGCATGGTACATCTTTTCACCTAAGTTTTTAGAAAAAAAGAACATAATTGGAATTAGAGCAAAGGTAACTAAAGCAAGCTGCCAGTGCATATTAAGTAAAATAATTAAAGATCCGACCAAGAGCATTGATGAAATAAGCACATCCTCCGGACCATGGTGGGCCAGCTCAGAAATATTATTTAAGTCATTAATTACTCGGGACATTAAATAACCTACCTTATTATTATCATAGAATTTAAAAGAAAGTTTCTGCAGATGGGTAAAAAGATCTGAGCGCATATCCGTCTCCATCCTGATCCCAACTACGTGACCCCAGTAGTGGACTATATATTGAAAAACAAAACGCAGTACATAAATAACCAGTAAAATCACTGAAATTCGGATCATCATGTTTAAATTTCTGGCCGGAAAATGCTGATCAATCAGCTGTTGAATAAAGAGCGGATAAGCCAGGTCCAGCCCCGACATTAAAACAGCGCTCCCCAGAGTTGCCGTAAATAATTTCCAGTGGTTTTTATAGTAGCTTAAAAACTTTTTTAACATGATTTATAGTTATCCCCCTTTTTATTTACTAACTAGAAATTTTATCACAGCTAGAAAACCATTGCAATTATTCTTTTTCTAAAATATTAGCCTAAGTTTAACAAAAAATTAATCTTTTTGAAACATTTTCTTGTTAAACTAATAATGACATAAATAAAATATGGGAGGAATAGAATGTTTAAACAAAAAAGCATACAGCATAAACTTTTAATTGCAGTTTCACTGGTAGTTTTAATAATAATTTTACTAAGTTCATTTCTTTATTACAATAGTTCCAAAAATATATTACAGAATATATTAATTAAAGAAGCAGAAACAACTGTTTCTAAAAACAGTGAAAACATTGATCAATGGATAAATGAAAAGAAAGTTTTATTAGAAACCTTAACAAATATCAATAGTGTACAGGGATTAAACTGGCTTTCCGCTCAGTTGATATTAAGAAGAACTCAGGAAAACACTAATTTTATGGACATCATGTTAGTTGAAAAAAACGGCCGCTATAAAGCAACATCAGGTGGTTTTGGTGATATTTCCGAAAAAGAATATTTTAAAGAAGCTTTAAACAAAAAAAGAACATCCATTTCTAAGATATATCAGGATTATTTTACTAAAAAAATGGTTTTTGCTGTTGCAGCACCAATTACCGATGATTATGATAAGCTTCAGGGAGTTTTAGCTGGAGTAATTGAATTAGAAAATATTCAAAACCTGACTGAAAATTTAAAATTAAACGGCAGTGGTTATGGGATGATATTAAATCAGGATTTGAAATTACTTGCCCATCCTGAAAAAAACTTAATAGCAAATAGTGATTTTTATAAAAATTCGGAAACAGAATTCCAGACAGTACTAGATAAAATAAGCAGTAAAGATAAGTTTACAACTACTTTTCAGAAAAATTCAACCAGTAATATAATTACTTCAGCAAAAATTGATACCACAAACTGGACTTTAGCTTTAACTGCTGCCGAAGATAAAATACTAGCAGATCTTAATATTTTTAAAAAATACAGTCTTTATATAGGGCTTGGAGCTTTTATTTTTGCTTTAATAGTTATTTATATTATCAGTAGGGAAATTACAGCTCCCATTATTAGTTTAGTCGATATAATAAAAAGAACCTCTGAGGGTGAACTAGGACTTAAAGTTAAGAAAAAATTCCTAAAAAGAAATGATGAAATCGGTACATTATCTCATTCAATAGAAAGTATGATCACCAATCTTAATCAAATTGTCAGCAGCATTTCAGGTGTTTCAAAACATTTATCTGAAGCAAGTCATGAACTACATGACAGCAGTGAAGAAATATCTCATTCTGCAAAAGAAATTGGTAATTCTACTCATCAAATGGCAGCTGCTATGGAAGAACAGTCTGCTCAGGTAGATGAAACAAGGGATAACATTATAGAACTAAGCCGAGAAATACAAAATATTGAAGATAAAAGTATTAATATGGAAAATCAGTCTCAAAATGTTGTCAAAAATATTAAAACAGGTAATAGTTCAATTAATAATTCTATTAAAGAAATACAAAATGTAAGAGAAAAATCCAACAAAGTCGAAACTACTGTAAATCAATTAGGACAATCTTCAGATAAAATTGGTGATATAATTAAGTTAATCAGCAGTATTTCTTCTCAAACAAATCTCCTTGCTTTAAATGCAGCAATTGAAGCGGCAAGAGCTGGAGAAGCAGGAAGAGGGTTTTCTGTTGTAGCAGATGAAATAAGAGATCTAGCTGAAGAAAGTTCTCAGGCAACAGAAGAAATTGCAAAATTAATTAATGATATTCAAGAAGGAGTAGAAAACACTGTAGAAAATATGGATGATACAAGAAAAGCAGTAGAAAATAGTGTTCAGGCTATAGAAAATAGTAAAAATTCTTTTTCAGAAATTGATAAGGCAGCTTTTGAACTTAAAATTCTGATTGATCAAATATCCAAAGCTACTCTTAAAATGGGTGCAAATAGTGAAAAAGTCCAGAATTCAATCAAAGATATTGCCGAAGTAAGTGAATACACTGCCAGTTCAGCTGAAGAAATTGCAGCCAGCAGTCAAGAGCAGAGTTCAGCTACTCACGAAATAACAGAAGCTACAGGCGATTTAGCAGCTATGTCCCAGGAACTACTTCAAAGTATTAATCATTTTCAAATATAAAAGAAAGTCTGGATATCTGATTTACATAATTTAAAAAGCACAGATAATAAAAGCCCCCACCAATACTACTATTGTGGGGGCTAAATTATTACTAAATATATTTTATTTAAACTTATACAGTATTATTCGAGCTCAGTCCATTCTCCTGTTTTCATGTAAACTGTACGCTCACATATATTTGTAGAATGGTCACCGATTCTCTCCAAAAAGCGACTGATAAACATTAGAGAAGTACCCTGTTCAATTGTGGCACAATCATTTTCCATTACAGATAATAATTCTTTATTAATCTGTTTATCCAGCTGATTAACCTCTTTATCTCTGGCTGCAACCATTTTTGCTTTCTCGATATCCATCTCAACAAAGGCCTCCAGACTATCCCGCAGCTGCTTTACAACCTTATCTCTCATCCCGGGCAGATCCTGCATTTCCTTAATTAGCGGCTGATCACCAATGTCCTTCACCCGATGAGCAATATTGGATGCATTATCTCCAATTCTTTCTAAATCAGTTACCAGCTTAGAAATCACAATAATTTTCCTGAGATCAATCGCCACCGGCTGCTGCAGTGCAATTAAGCGGGTGCATTTTTCTTCAATATCAAGTTCATAATTGTCAATAACATCATCATCTTTTATTACCTTATCAGCCAGCTCAAGGTCTTTGTTCATCAGTGCCTCGATACTTTTACTGATGCTTTCACCAACTACACTTCCCATTTTTAACATTTCTTTTTCTAAATCATTTAATTCTGTATGAAAATTCTTGCGAGAATCATTCATTTTCAATATACCTCCTCAAAGCTGTCAATAAAATTTTAGCCAGCTGTTATCGTAATAAGTTGATTGGGGTTAACTTTAACCAAAACGCCCTGTGATATAGTCTTCTGTTTTCTGATTAGCAGGGTTTTCAAATATTTTATCAGTTTTATCAAACTCAATCAAATCTCCCATTAAGAAAAATCCAGTTTCATCAGAAACACGCGCTGCCTGCTGCATGCTGTGGGTTACAATAACAATACTGTACTTTTCTTTAAGTTCTTCAATTAGGTCTTCAATTTTTGCTGTTGCCACTGGATCCAGCGCAGACGCCGGCTCATCCATCAGGAGAACTTCTGGTTTTACTGCCAGTGCTCTGGCAATACAGAGTCGCTGCTGCTGACCACCAGATAGACCAAGGGCAGAACTGTCTAATCTGTCCTTTACCTCATCAAATAAAGCGGCTCCTTTTAAACTTTCAATTACCAGCTCTTCTATCTCAGCTTTATCTTTGACTCCATGAACCTTAGGTCCATAGGCAACATTGTCAAAAACTGATTTAGGAAAAGGATTTGGCTGCTGAAAAACCATACCAATCCGTTTTCTTAATCTAACTACATCAATATTTCCAGAATAAATATCATCACCATCGAAAACCACCTGACCTTCAACCCGACTTCCCTCAATCAAATCATTCATCCTATTAATTGTTCTTAAAAATGTAGATTTACCACAGCCTGATGGGCCGATTAATGCTGTTACTTTATTTTTTTTGACATCCATATTTATATCATTAAGTGCCTGAAAATCATCATAATAAAAATTTAGGTTTTTTATTTCAAGTACATTTTCCTTAGTAGACATTAAATTTCCTCCTTAATTTAGTCACGGCTAAATTTATAACGAATAAATGTTGCCAGCCCATTTAAAGCAAATAGAATCAGCAGCAGTAAAACACTTCCGCTTGCTGCAACCAGTTCGTACTCACTTTTTGGCAGTGAAGTCCAGTTAAAAATCTGAATTGGCATTACAGTAAAACTATCCATAATTCCCTGAGGAGTAAACATTACAAATGTTAAAGCTCCCATCATAATTAGCGGGGCTGTCTCTCCTATTGCTCTTGAAATTGCAAGGATAAAGCCCGTCATTATCGAAGGAAGAGCGGAAGGAAGAACCACCTTGTAAACAGTCTGCCAGTGGTTGGCCCCCAGTCCATAAGATGCGTTTCTTAATGACTTGGGAACACTTCTTAGTGCTTCCTGAGCTGAAACTATGACTACCGGTAAAACAAGCAGACTCAGGGTTAAAGAACCTGCAAGTACACTTCTTCCCAGCCCTAGAGTTCTAACAAAAACTCCTAAACCGAGCATACCATAAATAATCGAAGGAATTCCAGCTAGATTTGCAATATTTAATTTGATTAAATTTGTCAATTTATTTTTAGGTGCATATTCTTCTAAATAAATCGCTGTTGCTGTTCCTGTGATAAAAGTAATTGGAATCATTAGTCCAATTACATATAAAGTACCAAACAAACCTGCTTTAATACCTGCTTTTTCGGGAAAACGAGAATCAAAACGGGTAAAGAAGTCCAGGTCCATCATCACAAAGCCTTTAGAAAAAATATCAAAAATCAAAGCGGCAAGGACCACTAAAGCCAGGATAATGAAAACCAGAAATACGCCTTTAAATATTTTGTCTGTAAGTTTTCTTTTTTGATATAAATTTGACATTAGTGATATACCTCCCTGTATTTCATTAAGATCCAGTGACTAATAATATTTAGAGCCAGGGTCATCAGAAATAAAAGCAGTCCAACTGCAAAAATTGTGTAATATTCAAGAGAGCCAACGGGTGTATCTCCAAGACTAACCTGCACAATATAACCGGTCATAGTCTGAACAGGTTTTAAAAAGTTTGCAGTTAATTGCGGCCTCATTCCTGCAGCTATCGCTACTATCATTGTTTCACCAATAGCACGAGAAATTGCAAGGATAAAGGAAGAGATAATACCCGAAAGTGCTGAGGGTACCATAACTCTTGAAGCCACTTCAAATCTTGTTGATCCCATAGCATAAGCACCCTGCCGAATACTGTCTGGAACTGAATTTAATGCATCTTCACTTAAGGAAATCACCATCGGAAGAATCATAATCCCAACTGCAATACTGGCACTTAAAGCATTAAACGTCTGAATCTCAGGAAAAATAGGTTTTAATATCTTTGGGGTAATAAAAGTTAGAGCAAAATAACCATAAACAACTGTCGGAACTCCTGCTAGTATCTCCATGATTGGCTTAATAATTTTTCTAAAACGTCTGGAAGAATACTCAGTTAAATAAATTGCACTTCCCAGGCCAACAGGAATAGCTATCAGAGCTGAGCCCAGTGTAATCATCATTGTTCCACCGACTAAAGGCAGCACACCATAACTTTTGTTTGGTTCAATCAGAGGATTCCATTTTAACCCTGTCAAAAAATCTATAATCGATACTTCTGCAAAAAAATGTATAGAATCAGTTACAAGGATCACAATAATCCCAACTGTAGTAAAAACTGAGATTAATGTTGCCAGAAGCAGAACATAATTAACCCATTTATTACTGCTGCTTTTAGAATTCATATGCCTTATTTTTCGATCAAATAAGACAGCATACCAGCTTGACTCCTTATTTTTTTTCATCTTCATTAACCACCTTTCTCAAAACTGCCAAAAAAGGGGCCCAAAAAGCCCCCTCTGGCATCTTATTATTTATCATTAAACTTTATTTAGATTTACTTGGTAATTTCAGCCAGCTTATTTAATGCTTTTTCATAACTTTCTAAAGCTACATAACCAGTCTGTGGAACAATTTCCTGGGCATTATTGAAGTAGAACTTTAAGAATGCCTCAACTTCATCTCGTTTTGCAGCCGCATTATTTACATAAATGAATAGTGGCCGAGCTAGAGGAGTATAATTTCCATTACTGATTGTCTTAACAGATGGTTCAATTCCATTAACAGCCAGGGCTTTAAGCTTATCCTGATTTTCCTCATAATATGCATAGCCAAAATATCCCAGAGCATACTTATTACCTGATATACCTCTAACTAAAACATTGTCATCTTCACTAGCTGTATAATCAGAGCGGCTTGCTCCTTCATTTCCAACAACTGCTTCAGTGAAGTAGTCAAAAGTACCTGAATCTGCTCCTGGTCCATAAAGATCGATTTCTTCTTCAGGCCATTCAGATCTAACATCACTCCATTTTTGAACTTTGCTGTCCGGCTTCCAAATTTGATGGAGTTCTTCAACTGTAATATCGCTTACCCAGTCGTTTTCAGGATTAACTGCTACAGTAATACCATCACTACCTACTGTAAATCTTGTATATTCAATACCATTTTCTTTTGCTTTTGCTGCTTCACTTTCTTTGATTGGTCTGGAAGCATCGTTAATAGCTGTTTCGCCAACGGTAAATTTCTCAAAACCTCCACCTGTACCGGAAACACCAACTGTTACTCTAACTCTTGGGTATTCATAAGAAAACTCTTCTGCCATTGCCTGAGTAATTGGATAAACTGTACTGGAACCATCAATCTTAACCTCACCTTTTAGCTCCTGAGCTGCGACACTCACTGGAAGTACTGCCATCATTGCAAGAGCAAGAACAAAAAATAATGCTGTAATTTTTTTCATTAAATATTTTCCCCCTTCAGGAATTTTTGATTTTTTACTTTAACTTGACTCTGATTAAAATAATAACAGGCAAATGTTACAGCAGTATGTCACTTATGTTAACAAAATGTAAACAAATAAAAAAACCGCCCCAAAAGGCGGTATCACAGGATTTATTTTATTAATCTAATTAAGCAAGCAATTCCTTTATCTCATCTACTGAAGCAACTCTACCTTTAATTTTAACCTCTCCATCAATTCCAATTGCAGGTGTACTCATGATTCCAGCCATTGCGATTTCTTTCATATCCTCAATTTTTACTATTTCTGCCTCAACTCCTATTTCCTCCACAGCTTTTTTAGCATTATCAGCTAAATTGACACAATTTTTACATCCTGGACCATAAATAGTAATTTCCATTATTAACACTCCTCAGATTTTATTTTGTGATTTTATTCTTTTTAACCAGGTCCAAATCAATCGATTTGGACCTGGTACGAACCTACATTATGGTACGAACCTACATTATAAAATTAAACATATACCCTACTCCAATAATTGAAACTCCAACAACTGTTACAAAAACTGTAATTAATTTTGGCTTAATTACCTTGCGCAGAATAACCACTGCCGGTAAAGATAAGGCGGTGGTAGCCATCATAAAGCTTAAAGCAGTTCCCAGAGCAACTCCCTTTCCCATTAGAGCTTCAACTATCGGAATTGTTCCCACTGCATTAGCATATAATGGAATTCCAACAATAACTGCAGCAATTACAGATAAAGGATTATTGGGGCCAGCATATTCTGCCAGCAGTTCTGCCGGAGCATATCCGTGGATAGCAGCCCCAATTCCAATACCTATAATTACATATTTCCAGACTCGGCTTACAATTTCTTTAACTTCTGCTTTAGCAAAATTAATTCTATCATTCCACTCGAGTTCTTCAACTTCACTTTCTCCAGCACTAATCTGATATACATATTCCTCTACCTGTTTTTCCATCCCCAGTGCTTCAATCACAATTCCTCCAACTATCCCAACTAAAATTCCGCTGGCCAGATAAAGTGTTCCTATTTTCCAGCCAAAGATAGTATAGAGCATTACTAAGGCAACCTCATTTACAATAGGTGAAGTAATTAAAAAGGAGAAAGTAATTCCCAGCGGAATTCCCGACTCCACAAAACCAATAAAAATTGGTACTGAAGAACAGGAACAAAATGGAGTCACAACTCCCAGCAGTGAAGCCATAATATGTCCTGTAATTTTTCTATAATTACTTAAGAGTTTTTTTGTTTTTTCTGGTGGGAAATAACTTCTGATAATTGAAATAAAAAATATCATTACTGACAGCAGAAAAATAATCTTAGTTGTATCATAAAAAAAGAAGTGAACTGACTCTCCCAACCTCGTTTCAGCCTGAAGTCCAAATAGGCTATAAGCTACCAAATCTGCAAATTTCTCAAATACAGTAAACACTAAGAGCAGCCTCCTTTAGTTTCTGACTTAATTTCTGCAGCTGTGTCAAGATTATTAATTTTATTCTGCAGCTCACTCAGATTTAATTCAGCCAAAGATTGAGCCTTTAGAGAAATTAAAGCTGCCAGATATTTATCGTAAACACTTCTGTCTACTGTATAATAAATCCACTTTCCACTTTTCTCCTCTTTTAAGAGATCCAACTCCTTAAAATAGTTGAGATGCTGGGAAATACTGGACTGTGATTTGTCAAGCAGCTGCTCCAGCTGACAGACGCAGTACTGGCCATCCAGTAAAAGCTTAAGTATTTTAAGTCTATTTTCATCAGCTATAGCTTTTAAAAAGTTAAGTAAATCTTCCAATCTGCACTCTCCTTTTTCGATTACATATTAATATTTACTAATATGATTATATTGTAATATTATTCTCATGTCAAGTAAAAAAGAAAAGACATCCACTCATATTAATCTCAGCAGATATCTTTTATTATATTTAATTAATATTAAGGAAGCTTATCAGGGCTAATTGATTATTCAGCAGCCTTTAAATAAAAGTAGAATTCACTGCCTGCGCCTTCCCTACTTTTAACCTGGATTTCACTGCCGTGCTGTTTAATTATATTCCGAACAATGGAAAGTCCAATTCCCGTTCCACCGAGAGCTCGGCTGCGGGCTTTATCAACTCTGTAAAATCTTTCGAAAATTCTTTCCTGAGCAGCCTGGGGAATTCCCATTCCATTGTCTTTAACTGAAAAATAAACTTTATCTCCCTCTTTTTCTACTTTAACCTTTATCTTTCCGCCGGCAGGTGTATACTTAATTGCATTATCAATTAAATTTATCAGCACCTGTTTAATCTGTTCACGCACCATGTAAACTAAAGGGAGATTTTCGGAGACAACAACTTCAAAGTCAATATTCTTGTCCTCAGCTTTTTTCTCCAGCAGATTAACGACTTTATTTAACACTTCTTTAAAATTATCTGCTTCTAAATCAAATGACTGTGATTCAATCTTTGACAAGTCCATTAAATCCTTAATTAAAACTGAAAGCCGATCAGTTTCTTCTTTAATTATCTTTAAAAATCTATCTCTTGTTTCTGGATCTTCAATATCACTTTCTAAAAGCGTATCTAAATAGCCAACCATTGAGGTAAGAGGAGTTCTCAGCTCATGAGATACATTGGCCACAAAATCATTGCGGACTGTTTCCAGTTTCCTAAGTTCAGTAATGTCAGTTAGAACAATTACTCCCCCACTTATATTTTCCTTTTCATCAAGCAGAGGGATAAAGGTGGCATGAATAATTTTCTCATCCGGATTTTTATATTTAATTTCCCGGCTGATGCTTTCTTTTTTATCAAAAGCCCGCTCTAAATACATGTCAATCCGGTGGCTAAAAAGAGTGCTGATCAGTTCTTTTCCCTTAACTTTTTCTGCTTCAATATTAAAAATTCTGCGGGCGGCTGGATTTATCAGAGCAACTTTCCCCTCTTTATCAACTGCAATTACACCATCTACCATGCTTTCTAAAATAGCTTCAATCCGATTTTTTTCCTGAGAAATTTCAGTAATCTTATCTTCCAGCTCTTCAGCCATAAAGTTAAACATTCGGGCAAGTTTTTCAATTTCACTATTATATTTTCTGACCGGTATTCTCTGACTTAAATCTCCCTTAGATATCTTTTCAGCTGTCTCGGTAACAGTCTCTAAGGGTTTAACTATACTGTAAGTTAAACGCCAGCCTAAAAAAATTGTAATTAATGCCAGGATTACAAAGAAAAATAAATAACTCTTAATATCTTCAATCAGAACACTTCTGATAAACTTTAGCGGTCGGGCTGTCCTTAAAATTCCAATTATCTTATTCTGATCTCTAATTGGTACAGCATAGTAGAGCATTTCCTCTTCAATAGTTTCACTATAACGTATTTCACTACCTGAACTTTCATTGCTTACAGCCTGAGCAACTTCAGGTCGATTACGGTGGTTATCCATCTCACTAATTTCATAATGCGAATCAGCAAGTACCTCTCCATCAGCTGCAATAATAGTAATTCTTGTTTCCGAATCACTTGCCCATTCAGCAGCTTTATCCTCCAAAATCTTATTTTCATTTTTTACTTCTTCTGGACTAATATTATTCAGCATCAGCTGAGAATAGTGTTCTAAACTTATTTTTTCCTGTTCCAAATAAAATTCCCGGTGATTTGTGCTAAAGTAATAAAAGCTCAGGCCAATTATAAAAAGCTGAATTACAATAAAAATGATAATCAAACGATTTTTAATCCCTAGCTTATTCCATTTTAACAAATTTATAACCCACCCCTCTGACTGTAGCTATATAATCAGCCTTAATTTTTTTGCGAAGGCGCCTGACGTGAACATCAACTGTTCTTGTATCTCCCGCATACTCATAGCCCCAGATTTTTTCCAAAAGCAGATCACGACTTAAAACTCTCCCCTGATTGATCACCAGATAGCGCAGAAGTTCAAATTCTTTTGGGGTCAAAACAATCTTTTTTTCTCCATGAACAACCTCATGCCGGGGAATATCTAATTTTAATTTCCCTGTTTCTATAATTTCATCCTCTATTTTCTCACTGTCTGATTTGAATTCCTTTATTCTCCGAAAAATAGCTTTGATTCTGGCGATCAATTCTCGGGGACTGAAGGGTTTTGTCATATAATCATCTGCCCCCATCTCAAGTCCCAGTATTCTCTCTACTTCATCTCCCTTGGCAGTCAGCATAATAATTGGGATCTGGCGCAAATCTTCATTCCCCCTCATTCTCCGGCAGACCTCCATACCGTCAATTTCAGGCAGCATTAAATCTAAAACCACCAGACCAATTTTTGCTGATAACTTATCAAGAGCTTCCCGTCCGTCAGCTGCAGTATCAACCTCATAACCTGCGTTTTCCAGATTGAATTCAATTAATTCTCTAATATTTTTTTCGTCTTCAACTACCAGAATTTTTTCCATTATAAATCCTCCCGGATTTCCTATTTTGAGCTTATTTGTTTAAAATATTCAAAATTTATTTGATTTCAGCTGAATATTTTCCTGCAAATTCATTTCTAGCTTCAGCTGTGTGTTTTTTTATAAACTCAGTTTTGGCCTCGGTATAGCCATCTCGATTATGTTTATATTCTTTTTCTAATTTCTGCTTTAATTCTCCATACTTTCCGGCAACTTCAGGATGAGCAATCAGATAGTCTCGAAAATACAATTCGTCCCAGTCACCAGGATAGCGTAAATGAAGATGAAAAACTCTATCTGCGAATCCCTGTAGAGTGTACCCCTTATTGAAAACCAGATTAAGCTCTTCACTTTCTTCATTTCTGTGCATCAAAGTCCAGCCAGCATCTTTAAGCACAGCTTCAACTTTAAAGAGTTCAGCTCCTCTGCTAATTTCCACTAAAATATCAACAGTTGGCTTTGCCAGCAGACCAGGAACGGCAGTACTGCCGATATGATTAATCCTTTGAATGTAATGCTCAGGCAAAAAAGCTTCCAGCTTCTCTTTTTCTTCTAAGTACCAATTTCTATAATCAGGATTATGTTCCTTTAAAATAATCGGAAAAAGCTGCCACAGCTCCTCCAGCGACATCTCAGAAAGTGATTTGGTCATTGTTACCTCCTTAATATAAACCAGCACAGCGGCGCGTCGGACCACAGCGACTTAGAAATTTACAATCTAACTATCATTAGAACAATTAGTTAAACTAAAGTATAAATCCAAACTCCAAGTATCTTCCGAGAAAAGTGATTATTTAAATTGACGCTTTAGTCGAAATAGCCTCGATTAGATTTTATTGTGATTAGTTGTTTCGATGTTTGACCGCAGGGAGTTAGAGACAACCATAATAAAATCTAAATGAGAGGCGTCAATGGAGACTATGGTCAATTTAAATAATCCCTTTTCTCCATTATAGCAAAAAGAGCCTCCTATAAAAAGGAGGCTCCACCTAAATAAAGATATTTTTATGTTAATTCTTTGTAAAATTAGACTACATCTACTTCTTTTACTTCCTTACCGACACTCTCATCTTCATAAATCTCAATTACACTGTGTGCAATATCAGCCATCTGATCACTTATATGTTCCAGATCATCAAGCAGTTCCAGAAGAATAATTCCCGAATTAGGATCACAACTTCCTTTCGCTGATCCCTTAATTCTGCTGATACTCTCCTGTCTAAACTGGATCTGCATCTGGTCTAATCTTTCTTCTGCCTCTAAAATTTCAGCAGCAATTTCTAAATCATCAGTTTCAATTAATTCTAAAGTCTTATCTAAAACATCACAGACAATAGAATATACTTCCTGAATTGTAGCCTGAGCATCAGAAGAAAATTTAAGCTTATTTTCCAGGCGATTTTCGATCAATTCAGAAATATCATCAGCATCATCAGCAATACTCTCAATATCATCAACAACTGCAAAATACTTGTCTAAAGTTCTAATATCAACATCATTTAATTGAGCCTGAGGAATTTTTTGAATAAAGTGCAGAAGTTCTTCTTCCATCTCATTTACTATATCTTCATGATGTCTGATCTTTTTAATAACTTCTCCATCTCCATTTAAAAATCCATCTACAGACTCACAGACCATGTCTCGAGAAATCTCACCCATTGCCACAATTTCTTTTTTTACCTGATCAATAGCAACATAAGGGGTGTTCAGCATTCTATCATCAATAAAGGTAGTACCTCTTTTTAAGGTTAGATCTTCCCCAGGTATTATTTTTTTAACCAAATAAACCATAAAACCCGTAAATGGCAGCCAGATAAGTGTATTGACTACATTAAAAAAGGTATGTGTGTTAGCCAGCAGTCTCTCCTCAGAAGGATTTATCTGACCGAAAAAGCCGCTAACGTTTAAAATTAAATTTTCCAACATCAGAGAAAAATCAGGCACCAGATATATAAAGGCTATCATAATTCCAGCCCCTAAAACATTGAATAAAAAATGCGCTGCTGCAGCTCGTTTGGCAGTTAAATTAGCTCCGATAGCTGATAAAATTGCAGTAACTGTAGTACCGATGTTACTACCTAAAAGAATTGGGATGGCAGCTTCGTAATGTATTACTCCTGCTGTAACTAAGCCTAATAAAATACCAAAGGAAGCTGAACTACTCTGTATAGCAACTGTAACCACAATACCGGTTAAAATACCCAGGATTGGATATCTCGAAAAATTTTCCATCCAGTCAATAAAAACTGGAGAATTTTCCAGAGGAGCCATTGTATCTCCCATAGTTTCCAAACCTAAGAATAACAAACCAAAACCAAGTAAAACCTGACCGATATACTGAAATTTCTTGCTTTTCGAAAATAAATATGTAAAAGCTCCAATTGCAATTGCATGAAAGGCATAATCACCTAATTTAAATGCAATTAACTGAGCAGTTACTGTGGTACCAATATTGGCACCCATGATCACACCAATCGATTGAAATAGCGTCATCAAGCCTGCATTAACAAAACCTACAACCATAACTGTAGTGGCACTACTACTTTGAATTATAGCAGTAACAATTGTTCCAACCCCAACACCCATAATTGGTTTTGAGGTCATAGCTGCTAAAAAATGACGCAGTCTTTTACCGGCGGTTTTCTGCAGACCTTCGCTCATTTGCTTCATACCATAGATAAAAAGGCCGAGACCCCCGAGTAAACCTATAGCCATGTCAATTCCCAAACCTATCTCCCCTTTCATATTTTTAGATTATCCTGTTATTCACTTGTTCAATTATAAATAATCGCCTGAAATACAGAAGTTTAAATATTTGCTTAGTGATTTTTTCTTCATTTGCAAAATTTTAATTAAAAAATAACAGGAAAAAAGCAGCCAACTAAGGCTGCCCCTATTAAATTTATATACTCTATGTTAAGTTAAACTCCTATCTTTACCTCATCATCTTTAGACTTAACAACTACATCATCTGTTAAAAGGTCTGAATAGGTATAAGACAGCCGTCTAACCTGGTTGTGATCTTTGATCCTAACAACAAAGACATTTTCATGAGTTTTTTCTAAAACTCCTTCTTTTTCTACAGCTTTTCTTCTGCCGCGATTGGCCTTAACACTTACTCGATGGCCGACAAAAGATTTTACTTCTTCTTTAATTTTATCCAAAACATTTTCTTCCATTCAGATTCACCTCATTTTGAAAACAATTCAAAAATAATTATACCACAATTTGCTCATTTAAGCAAAACTTATAATCTTATAAGCAATAATCATAAGAGATGATTCTAAGGATGTATTTATTCTTTTTTTTCTTTTTTATTTAAGTTATCATTTTCAAAAGCAAATTTATATGGTGACTCACCTGCAAATTTATCAACATATTTTGCTCCTCGCTTGGTTGCCAGTAAAGTACCAGGCCCACCAACACAACCACCCTCACAGGCCATCCCTTCAATTAAGTGGCCATCTAAAACTCCTGCTTTTGCTTTAATTAATGTTTTTTTGCAGTCTGCCAGACCATCTGCCTTAGTTATTGGTGGGTCAATATTATATTTTTCTTTTAAATTCTGGCGGATTGCTTCTGCCACTCCACCCGCATTGGCATAAGCCCGACCGTAATAAGAAGCATCTCTAATCTCTTCTTCAGCATCCACTTTGGTCAGCTCTATATCAGCTGCCACAAAGATAGCTGCCAGTTCTTCAAAGGTGATTACATAATCAACCTCATCCTTAACTCGCGCGCTTAAAGCTTCCAACTTTTTGGAAACACAGGGACCAATAAATACAACTTTGCTGTCCTGATTGGTCTCTTTGACAGATTGAGCAGCAAAGATCATTGGCGAACTGGATTCAGAAATATTATCTTTAACTTCAGGGACATGTTTATCAGCAACATAAGTCCAGGAAGGACAGCAGGAAGTTCCCAGATAGGGTTGTTTTTCCGGAATATCTTCCGCAAATAATTCTGCTTCATGCAGAGAAGCAAAGTCAGCACCCAGGCTAACCTCACGCACCTCTTTCATCCCCAGTTCTTTTAGGGCAGCTACGATTTTTTCAGCAGAGACTAAAGGACCAAACTGCCCAACAAAAGAAGGAGCAATAATTGCCCGCACATCTTCTCCTCTTTTAATTGATTTTAAAAGCTGAAAAATCATAGATTTATCTGCAATAGCTCCAAAGGGGCAGGCAATAATGCACTGTCCACAGCTAACACATTTATCCTGATTAATTTTAGCCCGATCATAGTCATCACTTTCAATGGCATCAACTCCACAGGCTGCAGCACAGGGGCGCTCATAGTTAACAATCGCTTCATAAGGACAGGCTTCTTTACATTTACCGCAGTTGATACATTTTTCCTGATCAATTACTGCTGCGTGTTCTTCAATGGTAATCGCATCTACAGGACAGACAATACTGCAGGGATGAGCCAGACACTTGCGACAGTTATTGGTTACAAAATGAGCGTTAGTTGGACATTTTTCACAGGCAAAACGAATAACATTTACCAGTGGTTCTTTTAGCTGATTATCATTTTTTAGAAAATCTCTAATTCCCTCTGAAAGGAGTTTATGCTCCTGATTTGTTTCATAATCCATTCCGAGGCCCATCCGAACCCGAGCAGCAACTATAGCTCTTTCTTTAAAAATACTGGAACGGTATGTAGCTTCTTCAGTATCAATAATTCTATATGGAATTTTATCAAATTCTTCGCATTCTGCATCTTTGAGAGCCAGCCTTGCCAGCTCGGCAAAGACCATCCGTCGGATTTTTACAATATCTGTATAAATACCCTTTAGCTTGCTCATTTTATCCTCTCCATTACTTTACTGATAACCATCTGAGTCTGAGCTGAGGTGATAAGATCATCATCAACTTTAACTACCGGAGCATTCTTAATGTCTCCACACCTGTCCATACATTCAACTCTTTCAATTTTCAGCTGATCTGGATATTCTTCCTGCAGCTCTTCAAGAGTCTCTAAAATATTTAAAGCTCCTACTAGTGAGCAGTGGCTGCCCACACAGATTTCTACTTTAACCATTTTTCTTCCTCCTTCCAAAATTTGAATTAAACTATAATTTATATACTATATTATCAATTATTTTATGTTTCATTTCTCATTTTATAAATCCTGTTGCTGATAGAAATCATTTCGGATATCGAAAGTTTTTCTCCCCGCTTTTTAAGACCAATTCCTTCATCCTCTAAAGCATTAGTTACAAGATCACGGTCAAGCGCGATTACAGCTGATTTGCTCAAACTATTGCGTAAGGTTTTACGTCGCTGTTGAAAGATCGACTTTACAACCTGAAAGAAGAATTTTTTATTGATTACCTCTTCCTGATAAATATTTTCCTCATAGGGTGAGATGCTGACAATAACTGAATCCACATCAGGCTGAGGAATAAAGACTGAGGAAGGTACATGGTGCACAATCTCTGGCTGCATATGGTACTGAACCGCCACACTTAAAGAACCAAACTTTTTGGTTTCCGGGCCAGCACAGATTCTTTCTCCAACCTCTTTCTGAACCATAAAAACCATCTGCTCCAATTCTAAGTCACTTTCTAAAACTCCCATGATAATTGGAGTAGTCACATAATAAGGGAGGTTGGCAATCAGCTTCAGCTTCCGATTTTCAGGATTATATTCAGCTAATGTTTCTTCCCAGTTGATTTTTAATGCATCTTCATTTAAGAGCTCAAGCTTCTCCTGGCCAGCAAAAATATCCTTTAAAACTTCAACCATAGCAGCATCTTTTTCCACAGCCAGCAATTTACCGCTATCAAGTTTAGCAAGCAGAGCCTGAGTTAAAGAACCGATACCAGGGCCAATTTCAATTACAAATTCATCCCCCTTAATATCTGCTGCTGTTGTAATTATATCAATGATATTTGAGTCAATTAGAAAATTCTGACCAAGGCTCTTTTTTAAATTAAGATTGTGTTCGCGCAGAATCTTTTTTGTTTCCGATGGTGTTGCAATTTTATTTTCCATATTAATTTTAAATCATCCTTAATATATTATTTGTTATAATTTTATCATATCTGCTCTATCCAGGCAATAATTGCTGCTCTGATAAAGATAAACTACTTAAGCTTAAAATAATTAACGGGCTTATGCTTCAATCACTTTTTCTGCCAGTTGATGAGTCAATAAATCTTTAGCCAGCTCTTTTTTGTTGTTTTCTCCCTTTTGAACTCTATCCAAAAATTCACTAATCATGTCAACAAAACCGCGGTCATAGCCCATTTTATTCCAGCCAGCTGTCTGGGAAATAATTTCTCCATCAGCAGTGTAATTAATAATTTGAGTTATATTTTCAATCTTCTGCTTCTCTTTAAAACCCATAACTTCAAGGCTTTCTTCAGTAAGCGCATTATCACGATTCATTATTCCAATAGCAGTATTTTTACCATTTTTGAGAGTTAATATTACTTGAACTAGTTTATTTTTTCTCTCTATCTTACTAACTTCAAGCTGGTCAAGATCAACTTCTCCCATTAGATATGAAATAGTATCAATAACGTGTATAAAGTCATCAAGCACAAAGCTACGCGGCTCGCCTGGAAGCTCAGTCCTGTTTTTTTCCATAATTATTGTTTTAGGAGTTTTAATTTTTAAAAGAGAACTATAAGTTGGTACATAGCGGCGATTAAAACCGGTCATCAAAATTGTATTCTGATCTTTGGCCAGCCTGATCAGTTCTTCGGTTTGTTCTAAGTGATAAGTTATTGGTTTATCAACAAAGGTAGCTATCTTATTTTTTAGAAGTTTTTTTACTAACGGATAATGAGCTTCTGTAGCAGCATGAACAAAAGCTGCATCCAGATCCTCAGCTAATAACTGATCAAGAGATGTATAAAGCTGATCAACCCGATATTTTTTTCCCAGCCTCTGCAGAGTGCTCTCAGTTCTGGTACAAAAATATGGCTCTACCTCTTCCAGCTGAGTAATTAAAGGTAAATATGCTTTCTGAGCAATATCTCCCAGGCCAATAATCCCTATTTTCATTTTGGATTCCTCCCGCTTAATTTTTGTTGAAATTTAATTCCAAGTTAAAAATTATAAATTCTTTCAGCATTTTTAGTCGTGATCTCTGCCATCTTTTCAGCACTAACTCCTTTAATTGCTGCAGCTTTTTTTATTATATGTTCCAGATAAGCCGGTTCATTTCTCTTACCCCGATGAGGTGCTGGTGTCAGATAGGGAGCATCAGTTTCCAGCAAAATCCTAGCTAAAGGCATTTTCTTTAAGGCATCTCTAATCGGTTGAGCACTGTTGAAAGTAATTAAGCCTCCAAAGGCTACATAATAATCTCTCTTTATTATTTCCTCGATTTCACTGGGTCCGTAAGCATAACAGTGAAAAATTAATTTTTCAGCGAAGTCAGCAGTCTGATCTAATATTCCCAAAGTTTCTGCTGCTGCTTCTCGAGAATGAACAACCACCGGCAGTTCAAGTTTCAGGGCCAGCTGCAGCTGTTTTTTAAAGGCATCTTTTTGAATTTCTCGCGGTGAATTATCATAATAAAAATCAAGGCCGCATTCCCCAATTGCTTTAACCTTTGGCGAAGCTGCAAGAGCTTTAATTTTAGCCAGATTTTTTTCATTGACTGTATCTGCTTCATGGGGATGAATCCCAACTGAAGCATAGACAAAATCATATCTTTCTGCCAGTTCCACCACCCGGTAACTTCCCTCCAGGTCTGCACCAATATTAACTATCTTTTCTACTCCGATTTTCTGGGCTCGCTTAAAAACTTCTTCTCGATCCTGATTGTAGTCATCAAAATCAAGATGAGCATGAGTATCTATTAAACGCAAGTTATTTCCTCCTAATTGATTATAAGTATCAATAAAAATATAATTATTATAGTTCAACCTTTATTATATCACTAGAATTAAAAAAATAAAA
>Ga0208153_100215_pt1 | contig 21522 bp, 33 predicted proteins | sample Wag42014_10_18_FD_187331 | JGI IMG/M metagenome (GOLD analysis project Ga0208153, IMG submission 187331) | Deep subsurface shale carbon reservoir microbial communities from Ohio, USA - Utica-2 Time Series 2014_10_18 (SPAdes) (version 2) ... | reverse complement strand
GCAAAAAGATAAAAATTATTATAATTTACAAAAGCTTTTTCAAAGCTTATCTACAACATAGCATCAATGTATTGTAGTAGTATAAAATTAAAAAAACAAGGGTTATTTTAGCGAGTAATGCTTATTTTAAAGGGTTTTGAGGGGGTATAGGAGCCGGGGCGGCTAATACCACAAAATAGTTATTTTGTGGTATATAACAAATATCAGAACATATTTGAGTAGTGTTTTATCCCCTGTCAGCTCCCCCCCCATGAATTTAGAAACAAACCAAAATGAAGGTAAAACCAATACAAGTATAATTGATAACGCATTAAACAAAATTCAGGAAATAACGGGCATAAACATTGATAATGAGGTTGTTAAGAATAATATGCAGAAAAATTTATTCGGACAGGACGGTCCCAGTCTTGACCAGGCTCAAAATAACCAGCAATTTCAAAATGCTTTCAATAATGCATTGGATGAAACAAATCCAGAGTTACAATTAATGCTAAAAAAGGCTGAAAAAAAAGGATTTCAAAATGCGAGCAAAGAAAATGAAATGGCACAATTGATTAAATCTATTAGTGATAAGTCGTGATTAAACAATATACATCCCACTAAATTTTCAGTGGGATGTAGTACTTTTTAATCATCATCATCATCATCAAAATGAGCTTCTGAAGCAACAGCTGGAGAATAATGTATATTATGGGATTCATGCATAAAAATTGGTGAATAGACTGGGTGAAAGTCATCATCATCATGCATATAGTCTAGGATTTTACCACCAGATAACCCGACTTCTTCCCAATCTTCAGTGGAAGCCATTATCCTATTTTTATCATCAGAAACAAGATGTTTAAAGATAAGCCCAAAAGCTACGATTGGCAGTAACACCAAACCCAACAATACTAATTTTCCTAAAAACATAACAACACCTCCTGTTATATTATTATAACAAATTTTTTAGTATATTGCAATTTTCTAAAACATTTGCTAATCTGGAGATGCTGTTTCGTCAGATTCTCCATCAACATAATCAAGCAATCCCTCTTTTTCGAGGATATCCCTCATATACTGGAACTCTTCCTCGTCTACCAACCGGTACATTCTTGCCCCGGTTAGATTTAGAGGGAAATCTATATCCCCCGACAAAAGAAACAATCTTTTCTCAGAGACATAGTGATCAACACCGTGATAATCAAGACGGCGCCGGATTCTTGACACCGTCCTCTTGTCTTTGCATTGTATATAATATTTATACATAATTTGCCACCTCTCTAATAAAAGTAACAAGATTACTTTTAGTTCCAGAGGCAACTTCTTTCTTATCATTATCACCTACTATTCGGTAAGCTGTGTAATCATTCCCGCAAACTTCTACAACAATAGAATCAACAGGCACAAGATTTTCAGTATTAAGCGACAGGAAATCACCAATAAAAGCATAGCCATTTGTTTTATTCGTGTCTACACTTTTTACCAACTTGCACCAATGCTTGTACTTGCGCATATGATGCTTGGCACTGCCATGACAATTATGGGTATAGATTACCCTGCTTGACTCTTTTGTTTTATTTTCATCTACTGCAGTATCACTCTCTTCATCATTCTCTTTATTCTCTTCAAACATCTCAGGAAGCAATATTTCGCACAATTCCTTTGCTTCTTCGGTTGACAACTGTTGTGTCAACCACCCCAAGAAATTTTCAAGTTCAACTGTCCTCTCGCCAAACTCCATATTTTCATATAATTCTTTAAACTTGTTTTCCATATGATCCTCCTTTGTTTTTATTATGCTTATAATATGGTGCGCAATACGCACTATGTCAAGAAAAAAAGTATTAAAAAAACAGTTGCCTTACATGACAAAAGTCATATAATCATTTATAAGAAAACAAAAATAAGGAAAAACTAATGAGAAATGCTCACCTAAGCATCTCTCTTCCAAAAGAGAAAAAAAATAAAATTGAAGACATTAAAAAAAAGTGGGATGTGTCTGCAAGGTTTTACATAGCGCACCGGATTATGGCTTATGCCGAAGGATTGATTGAACCGAATTTTGAAAAGCCTTCCCGTCCCTTACCTTACAATATGGATTTCAAAATAAGCCCAAATATGAAAGAATATATCGAAGTTAGAGCTAAAGAACTCGGGGTTAGTAAAAGTGCGCTTATCAGGGCTCTAATTTAGAAAAAAAGAGAGGGAAAACATGTCTAAAAGAATTTCTTTGATATTGGTCACTTTTCTTATTATGTCTGTTATTGCCAAAAACAATATAAATGCTCAATGTGGTGCCGATTGCAGCGATTGCCATGCATTAGCCTTTAAGGATAATGCAATAGCAAAAGAGCATACAATTCTGGACACCTGCAAAGATTGCCACGAAGAAAACGGTTCTCTTAAGAACAAAAACACCTCAATTTTAGATATGACGCCAAATTCCCACAACGCAGGTTGCGGGGGACATTGCAGCGATTGCCATGACCAATACCCCTCTGACCGGGCACATTTTGCTCTAAATAATTGCAAAAATTGCCACAACTGATTTTTGGCACAAAAAAAACCGCTGCAGGCTCCCCACAGCGGTTTTTTTTTTGTATTCAAGCAAAGACAAAATATACAGCATCAAAGATCCCCTTTGATGCCACGGGATCAAAGCCCGGCAGATTCTATTAGTTAGTTTGGCTCTGGATATTTTTGCCACAATCCTCGCATATGATCGTAGCAATTTCTTTGATCCATTTTTCCAAAGCTAACCATTCCTCAATTGTTACTTCATAAATTTTACCCGAAACTAACGTAAATCTTATCATAGCTTACCTCCTATCCTATTTTTGGGTGGGCAAACCCAGGGAAGGCACAACAGGGAGAGCGGAGGCAGATCAACTCTCCCAGTGGGAACCCCAACCACTATGGATGTCATGCCCTCGCCGGGAATGCCCACCCTCAAGGATAGCAGGTTATTTATTTAGAAAGGCAAAGGGGGTTAACCCCCATGCCTTGACTAAGCCACTTTACTTGAAGACTGCTCAGCTTTTTCAAGCACATACTGAACAGCTTTCCTTGCCTCTGCAGAGGCTTGAAAAATGGCTTTCTTGTTTTCTTTCAAGAACTCACTCCAGCCTTTTACATAGGCTGAAGTGTTTTTGTAATTAATTCTTAGACCGGTTTCAGCCATTAGAAAGGCTGCACCGATCTCGGCAACAAGCTCCTCATAAGAATATTGATGCTCGTCGCCAGTATCTATCTTTGACACTCCTGCTCTCTTCAATCGTGACTCATGTCCAGTGGAATGAGCTATTTCATGGAAAAGAGAGGAGTAATAATCCTCAGATGACTTAAAATTACCAATATCCGGGATTTGTACCGTATCCCACGAGGGGATATAACAAGGTTGAACCCCGGTATATTGAATATTTAAGCCATCTTTTATCATTCCCGATACGATATTTTCGGGCTTTTCTTTTTTGACATTTCCAAGATTGACATACTTACCTTTGTCAATCCCTTCAACATCATCAAGATTAAAGACCCGATAATATCTCATCAAGAAGAAAGTTTTAGTTTTTTTAGTCTTACTTTCTTCTTTTTCCTCTTCCTGCTCTCCCTCAGGATAAGTTTCAAGATCATCTCCCTGATCTTCTTTTTCGTCCTCATTTATAGGTTGAGCAGTAACTTTTTTATTAAAAATCACCATTGAGCTTTTCGCACCCTTGCGGATGCTTCCACCCAATTTTTGGACCTGCTTAAATGAGAACCATACAGGAGCAGTATATCCTTTTTCCTGCATGTCCCAGGAAAGAAGTAATTGGTTAATTCCCTGGTATTCTCTCTTATAAAATCCATTAAAATGTTTTCTCATCCATCCGGCTTTCCAGGGTGGAGTGCCGGATTCTATCTGTTCTATAATTTTTTCAGTAATTATATGATACACTGATTTTTTAGTTTTTTTAGTCATGAGCGACCTCCTCCTCGCTATTTAGAAGCGAGAATTCAACGTCAACAAAACTATCATATTCGAGGACGATATTTCCTCTTCGATAGCTTTCCTTGACCTTTTCTAACGCTTCATCTTTTGATGAAGCTTGAATACTCACGACTTCTGCTAAGGTTTCTTTTACTTCGATTTTGTAAACTGTCATTTTTGCCTCCTGTTTATTCAACACCAGAGGCAGTTCCCCCTACCGGGGAATAACTGCCCCCGGTAGGGTGTTTTTATATTAAGCGATCCTCAAAGAGACGGAGAACCATCTCCTTGAGGTATTTTTCATCGCCAAGGCATAGGTAGGAATAGTACAAGTGACTATCCTCCATATCCTTGACTTTTATAACTTCGCCATCTTTGGTTGTATGTTCTGCTTCGTTTCTTTCTTTACGACCAGACGGCAAATACGACCTGCCATCTTCCCCGAACTGCCAATACAGTTCTTGCGCAGTTCGGATATCTTTTTTTATTATTCCCATTTTTAATCATCCTCCTCTCCATCAAGTTCCGATGAAAAGTTTTCGGCCGTACATTTGTAAAGAATTTCGTAATCAACTTGCCCGTCTAAACCCTTTTCTACAAGACGGACAAAGTCGTTAAATTCTTCTTCATCCTTTGGCGGACGGCCTACATAGGCCTCGAAACAATCCGAAGTAATTGGGATTTGGATGTTTTCTTCAAAAAATGCCATTTCTGCCTCCTTTTTCCCTGCGGAGACAATCTACCCCCTAACGGGGAGATTATCCCCGTCAGGGGTGTTTACATTTTTTTATGCAACCTCCATGAAGTCCTCAATGGACTGTTCTCGGAGATCGGTTTCTCTATATCTCTTTTCAGCAATCCGATCAGTTTGCATACGATTCGCCATAGCCTTAGCTGCACGGATCACTCTATTATAGATGTTCCACTCATCTGCTGAGAAGTCAGGATGAGTGTTCCCCTGAGCATATCCAGGAGTTTTATAAATCCTGACTTCTTCAACAATTTTTACCGCAGCTTTCATCTGACATCTTCTGAGATTGAAAACATCAACTCTTGCTATCGAGTAGAACATCTGAAAGAAGTCGTTTTTTCTTTCTTCTTTTTTCTTTTTTTCAGTCTCTCTTTTAATCATATCTTCCCGGAGTTCTCTGAGGTTTCTTCTGATACCCTGAATGGTATCAGCAACCTCAACCCTGTGGATGCCATAGAGAAAGTTACAGGCTTCATTAAGCTTTTTTAAAGAGAACCCTTTGTGGCCGCTTACTAAATATTTTACCTGCGTTGATAAAATATTTAGTTGTGTTTCAATCATATTTATTTGAGATGAAACATTAGAACGGCCTGCGGTTTCTCTTGTGTACCACTTAGACTTAATGTAGCCAAATTTTTCTCTATACTGCTTCAATTGGCATATTCTGTCCTCAAAAGGTATGAGGACTTCTTGTGGAAGATATTTGATGTTTCTTATCATGTCTGCCTCCTTTTTTTTAATTGAGGGGGCAGTTCACTTCCCACGAGGGCAGTAAACCACCCCCGTGGGGTTTTATTCTATGTCGTATGGAAAATATCCTCTTATAAACTCACTATCCTCCTCGGATAGCTTGGTGTCCATGCAAGGGCAGGATATTTCCAATCTCGTTTCAGAGGTTATCAGCATATCTGAAAAATCCTCTTCTTTGACACATTTTAAAAACGTCTCAGAAGTTACCTGCACATTATGTACGCAGGTAGCTAAACTGATTTCTTCTCCACAATTTTGACAAAATATTTTTCTCATATCTGCCTCCTTATTTAAATTATAACGAAGGCAGTATGCCCCCAAACGGGGACATACCGCCCCCGTCCGGGGAATTTTTAGATAGGGTTTATATTTTTATTTTTTTCTTTTCACAAAAATTCCATAAACAAGTTGTCCGGCCCAATCGCCGACCGCTATTCTGTTACGGATGGTAGATGGATCGAGTGAATATATCCCACCTTTGGGACATTCATCCTCGTATTCTTTTAGGCAATACCTGTTTAAAGCATGAAGAGCCGAGATTAAAGCGTCATGGGCAGACGTTCTGCGTCTGTCCAGTTCCATCATCAATTCTCTGAACTCTTCACCCTCAAGCCTTTTTGCTTGAGTATTGACTATGACATCATTTCTGCAAATCACTTTTACATACTCTGATGCCTTCTCAATCAGATTGCCTAAAAGATTTTCGCCTATATCGTCACCCTCAACGAGTTCTGATATAGTTTCGTATTTTTGAATACTTTCCTCTACCTTATTTTTGTTTTGGTTTTTCAAAATATACTCCTTCTCTCTCTTAGAGAGAGAAATTTTTTCTGTTTTATTTTTCATTTTTTGCCTCCTTTGTCAATATACAAGCAGGAGGCAGACGTTATTATCCCCCACAGGGGACGTCATGCCCCCTGCTTTGGGGTTTATTTTATGATATTTTTAATTCCTCCCTTCCTTTCACAAAGGGAGGAATTTTTCCACTCTGAACGTGTTCTTCGATATCCCTGCCAGTAAGGATACCGAAGCATTTTTTAAGTTTACGGCTTCTATTTATTGGGCATCCCCAGCATTGGGGATCAATGACTCTTACTGAGTCAAAGTCATCCTCAATTTTCTGGGTGCGCCCACACTGGCAATTGACTTGATAGACAAACGGAGCAACTTGTACTCCGTTTTCTATCATATAATCCCTAATCTCATTTTGCTCTAAATAAGCATTAATGATTTCGGGATCAGGCTTTTTGATTATTTTTTCAATATTTAACATAACGCACCCCCTACCCGCAGGCGGAATAGCCACAACTGTGGCATTTCCTGCAACCTTCTTCAATTGCAATCGGACTGCCACATTCCGGGCAAGCTCCCATTCCAACAGGTTCTTGACCTGTTTTAGTAACAGAAGCCCTGGGAGTATTATCAGAATATTTTTCAATAGGAGTGATCTGTTTTATGCTGCCAAATCTCTCAACTACTTTTTGGAGAAGCGACAACGCTATCTCCATGTTTGGGTATGTAAAAACTCTTCCTGTTTCAGTTACGACTTGTACTCTCATAGTCTCCTCCTGTTTTTTTTATTTTTTTTGGGTTTGCCCACCATAAAAAATAGACAGGAGGCACTATGATCCCCAGCAGGGGATTAGTGCCCCCTGCCGGGGTGGATTATTGTTTAATTGAGCCTGTCCAGATATTGAACAGGCGGCTTTTGATAGAGTGCCACATCAGTGGCTCTCTCTATTTTTTTTATTATTTCCGTTATTTTCACTGCTTCTTCTAAAGAAGAAGCAATAAAAAACATAACTTTATGATCAAAAGAGGCACACCAGATGTTCATGCTGCACCTCCTTTGACTTTACCGCTTTCCTCAATCTCTTCGGCAACAAATTGTTCCAACATTTTGTCGTAAATGATGGATAGGCTGGCCAGAATCTTGAGGAAATGTTTGTAATTGCCGACAAATATCACTTGCTTTGTGTCTTTGTCGACAATTTTGTATGTACTTTGACCTGAATATGGGGGTTTGCTGATGCGCAGTGCAAAGCCCCATTTGTTTAAAAAATCTCCAATTTTTTTAATTGATAAATTCTGGAGTGCATTCATTTTGCACCCCTCTTTTTACCGGGGAGGATAGCATCCAGTATCCCGGCAATTGCGGTTGCTGCAATAGCAGCTAAAATAATAATAAAAAAGTTTGTCATCCCTGCCTCCTTTTTCAGACGGAGGCAGTTGTCCCCCGGACGGGGGGATCACTGCCCCCGCCTGGGGTTTATTTTTTTATTTAAAATTATTTTATCTCTGCACCAATCGCAGAGATAATTACTTCATTCCCTTCGAGGTACCATTCCAGCACCTCATACTCTGCGTCCTTGCGGACTTTTATGCGTCCGCAGGAGCAAGAGATATCTACTCCTCCGAAGATGTTGGGCTTTGCCCAATCACCTTCAGAGGGATCGAATTCTATATACATCGGGACTCGCCCGATGTTGTCCCCACAATGGGGACACCAATCAAGATTAAAAAGAACTTTTTTTTCCATTTTTGCCTCCTTTTTTTCAGACGGAGGCACTTCTCCCCCAGTCGGGGGATAGTACCCCCGTCCGGGGTTTATTTTTTGTTTTTTTTATTTTTTTTTGAAACCTTGAGAGATGCCGGGAACTCCCGGACCTCTTTGCACTCCTCAAATATTTCCGGGTACTTCTCTTTCAAAGAAGCCCCGTTGACAAACTCTGAAACTCTCGGTGCCGTCACCGAGACGGTTAAACCTAGGTCAGGGTTTGTCGCCGACAGCTTTTCACCGCCGGTATATTTTATGATGTCATCTCTCATTTTTTCTATTTTGTTTTTTAGCTCTTTCTCTTCCGCCTTTTTATCAGCATAAGAAAGAGCTAATTTCCAAATATCTTCAGGTAACTCATCCCGATTATAAACAGGACAAGTTACCTGATAGTCGCAATATCCACACAACAGTGACGGTTCACACTCTGGTGTAACGTCACCGTTAATAGCAGCCCATATGTTATGGGCTTTTTCAAGAAGTTGTTCAAACACCAGGTCAAAGGGCTCAAACGAGTTGAACTCCTTGACCTTCCCAGAATTCAAATCGAGGGCGAAAATCGCCCCCTTGATCTTGGCATCCGGGTATAGCAGCTTTGCAATACCCATTTGCCAATATAGTTGGCTAACCCAACCTTCATAAGGCTTATCAGGGATTCTGGAAGTCGTTTTAACTTCGCAAATCCCTATAGATTTCATATTTTTTGAGTAAAAGAAGAAATCCACATGTGCCTTAAAATGAGGATATTCTGGATGAACCAGCTCTTCTTGAACAGAATATTTGTATTTCGTCCTCTCAAATATTTTTGAGAGGATTTTCTCAGCCAAATGTCCACGCTCAAAACGTATGAGCGTTTCAATGTCATGCTCAGGCGGAGAAAGTTTTGATAATACCGCCTTCCGAGGACAACAGGACACATCAGACGAACCGATATATTTAGTACGGTCGCCTAATTCCTTATTTGACTGTTCTTTATTTATTTCCGGGAGTGTTTTTTCGATTATCTCTGTTAGCATCTCTGCCTCCTTTAGTTTTCACCGCAGGAGGCAGTTGTCCCCCCGCAGGAGACAAACTAAGCCTCCCACGGTGGGGATGTTAATTACTGTTATATCAAAAGGATTTTAATTCTTCTTATCCTTTTGGTTGAGTAGCTTATTCTCAAAGCTACCCAAACCATATTATTCTCCATTATCACAGTTTTTTGCCTTTATTTTTCCCTCATAGTGTATTCCTATGAATAGTGCAACTGCAATAATTCCTATCATTGCGTATAAGGCAATCCATACTATCATATTACTCTCCATATGGCTGTCTCCTTTTAATATAATTATTTTTCTCTCTTTTCTCAATAAGAATTATAGCGGCAATCGCTAACAAATAGAGAGAAGTAGATACTGGAAAGATGATTTTCCAAAAGATGGCAAACTCAGGCTTCTTGCCATCCCTCTTCTGGCACACAAAGTGCCAGAAGAAATGTATCGTCAGTTTTTTCTACAAACATTTCTGTTCCACATCCTACACAGAAATGCGTTATAGCATTCCAGTGTAATGTTTTCATGTCTGTTTCACCAACATAGTGAAACTTTCTGCATTTTGGGCATTCCCATTTTTCTTTTTTCATAACTTCCTCCTAAGCAGACAATTGATAAACGTCATTTTTAACTTGGACGAAATATCTCTCAAGCAACTCTTTTGCCTTTGGCTTCCCGTAAGGTGAACCTTTTACGTAATATGTATTGGGGTTCTTCTTCCCTTGGGCTACTGTAAAACCCAAATTTGCCAAGAATTCAAGCAGTTGCTTCTTTGCCTGCTCATCATTTATAGTGTTTTCATTCGAGGGCGGTGTCTCCGTTTCAATCTCTCCTTGATTTACAACTGTTTCAGGGTCACGAACCACCATTCCCTCTGTATCATATGTGCCATAGCCTATTTCTTCTGCACCGTAGATACCGTTTATATTAAACGCTTTCCGCAAACACTGAGATTCTGCCACCTTCTTCAGCATAGTGTCAGGTTTATTCTTCCAAAATGTTGTAAGGTAGCCTTCCTTTGTTCGTTGAGCATACTCGTTAAACGAAACCTCAACGACAAAAGGTTGTCTACTATCCTTGCGGTACACGGTGCAACGAGCTACAAGCTCTTTTTTGTATTCCCATCCGTTTTTGCTTAGGACAGGAATTTCTTTTAGAAAAGATTCAGTTTTTATGCCAGCAAACTGTCCGGTCTTATGAGCAATACTCAAAAAACCGTCACGTCCGACAAGAGGTTCAAATTTCTCCACCCACTGACCGTTAACTTTTTGCCGACGAGGCACAAACATTATCTCTTTCATTAGTGGATTAAGATCAAGTTGTTTTGCTACACTGATGCAGTAGTTGATCTCTTCATTATCAGCTCCATGTGGAAAGAATTGCTTCTTAATAACCTGCAATTCTCTTTCACCCAATGAGCTGAAGCCACTATTTTTTTGTAATGCTTGTTTTTCCTGAATCCTTGCTACGCTTGATTGCATATCTGCCTCCTTTTTTTATTTCCCCCTGCCGGTTGCAATACCCGCCACAGGGGTACTCTCCTGAATAGGAGACAGTCTTATCCCCCTCCGGGGAATGGCTGTGCAACCCCGGTGGGGGAATATCTTTTTATTTTTTTAATTTTTCAAAAAACAACATCCCCCCTTAAAAAGGGATGTCGCTTTCGTCTACATACTCTGTCCTATCGGCAGCATCCTCATCTTGGATGCTATCGCTGTTCCCCTTTTTGGGGAACATCTGGACGCTATCAGCCTGAATATAGCTGTAATTTATTTTTTGACCCTCTGCGTTTTCAAAACTTCTCTGTTTTAGAGAGCCAACAACTATTACAGGCTGTCCCTTAAAAAGGTACTCGCCTACAATCTCTGCGGTCCTGCCAAAGGCAGTGACCTTTACAAAAGATGTTTTACCGCCTTTCTTCGGCTCGTTGTTACCCAAAGTAAAATTGGCAACAGTAACTGGCTTTTCCCTATCTGACAATATTTTCACTTCGGGATCTTTTGTCAGATTTCCGCTAATAACTACATTGTTTACATACATTTTTTCCTCCTTTTTTTGTTTTTTTTATACCCCGGGTGTCCCTGCCTGGGATTTTAAGCAGGTAAGCCAGCTTTATACAGGCTGCTGGCAGTTCCTACCTCAACAGGGACACTCCTACCCCTTAGCAGGGGAAAGGAGTTAACCCTGCCAAGGGTTTATTATATTATCTCATCAACAGGGACGTTGACGTTATCGTCGACGCTATCGTCCTTGTTTGGAGATATTTGATTATGAAGCTCTTCGAGAAGGATCTCTAAGAGCTCAAGCTTTTCATTATCCCATTCAACTTGGTTAAACGGGACATCTACCGCCGTTTTCACGGCGTTTTCAAATTTCAGCCGAAACAGCGGCTGGTCTGGTTCACCAACTGTGTCCCCTCTGTAATCATAGAGGGTCACGGCATACTCGCTTATCCCCACGTAGGGGATAAGTAATTCTGCCACCGTGTCGCTATCTTCGTAGCGACAGGGGGAATATTGTATAAAATCCCTCCTTACTTCTTCTGCCCAACGCTCGTAAGCGTTGGGATTTGCTTTCTTGTACTCTGTATCTACAGAGTCGAGGAAGGCTTCGTAACCTTCCTCATCAAAAAAACTTCTAAAAAAATTTACTGTAGTAGTCATTTTCTGCCTCCTGTTTTTCCCATTATCCGGATTTTCACCGGCCTGCTCTGATCCGTCAGCAGGGCAATTCTTCACCAGTACGCAACAATATTGTTGCATTATAACCGGCTTCATTGTTTTGGGATTTTTTTTGGGATTTCTTTCAAGGGTGCGGACTCACCCTATGACTTGAAAGTTACCCAAGCAGGAGACAGTTATCCCCTCGCAGAGGATATCACCGTCCCCTGCAATGGGGGTTAATTAATTACTTTTTTTTTGTTTCTTAAGCTCTCTGTACCACAGGTATTCAGCTCCAAATCCTATAACTGCAAATACCAAAAGTATTATAATCAGTACGATACCTGTATTCATCTCACTCCTCCAAGCTATCTAAGTATAATTTAATGCTTTCAAGAGTTACAGTCAATACGAAGCTAAGGCCAAAAGCTGCAATTACCCACATATCTAAGCTTTTGCTTAAGATAATTTTTACGATTGTTGCTAAACCTACAGCCTCGAAGACTTTCTTAATGGAAGTAACGAGAGCTTTTAAAATTTTGAATTTCATATTGCACCTCCCCGCCCCAACAAGCAGGAAGGCGTTTTCTTCCCACAAGGGAAGTTAAAACTACCTTCCCCTGTGGGGTCATTAATCATCCTTTTTCTTTGTTTATGCAGCTAAATCATCATCTGCATATTGATATACGCAGACAATTGTTCTTTTACGCTGCATTTCCTTGAGAGTTTTTGTGTCGACATAGAGCTTATTGCCCCCTGTCGACAGTACTAAATATTTTTTTCTTACAATTTCCTCCTTCCCCATAACATGGGAGGAGACAGTTATCCCCCGTACCGGAGGTGTCTCCCCCCAGTACGGGGTTTATTTGTCTTTGCTTTTAACTCCGTGTGTTTTTTGATCAAGCATTAAGAGGATCACCCTCTATCAGCCATCACTAAACACTTTACGGAGTAAAGTTCAAAAAATTATTCTACTCTACTGCCCGCTATCTTATCACTGGGCGTAGGAATAGCATATTTTTCTATCAAACATCATGTATTCTATAATATATTCTTTGTTGTAATTGTGAATATCCCCAGCGGTAAATTTAACCTGAAAAAGTGGCAGTTTTACCAACAGTATTAATGTTGTTTAATCATATAACTTTCAGGCTGTGCCGATTCATCAAGTAAATCAGCCTCTGGTAGGGTAGGACAATTAATTGTTTCGTTATCACAATACTCAATCTCAAACTTTGTCATCGTGTCATTTTGTATCTTAGTTATATCATTTTCGACTTCACTAACATTTTTTCCAAATAGGTCATCGCCAAACGACTGCCTAACATATGCCATCCATTCATCCAAATTAATTGAACTCCAATCAAGTTGTCCAAATTCATCCATTGTAAAACCTAAACATTCAGGGTCTTTCGCTGAACCAAAATCCTTCCCAACTTGAGGTAACCCTTGTTCATTTACTATCCTTGCAAGAGGGGTATCATAACAACAATAAGACTTCTTTTTTTCTATGCACCCAAAAGGAGTATCTTGCGAACAATAACTGCCTATATAATGACATACTTTTAACGGTTTTTGCGCAGCTAATTCCATTTCCGACTCATCGCAAGCATATATAATCTGTACCAACAAATCAGCTATCTGATAAGCAGTATATGCCCAGGATACTGCTGTAAAAGCGGTACTCGCTGCACTCGCCCATGGGCCTTTGGTGATAATTGCTCCATTCGCATTGAATTGCTTATTCATTAACCCTTTTGCGAGAGTATCCATCCCTGCATCCTCCATCCAGCCGTAAGCTTTTAACAACGCCTTATTCATGATCGAATTAGCAGCTTGCTTTGAAGCAGCTAACCCGGCACGTTTTGTAGCTGCTGCTTCAGCTGCTGTTAGCCCACTCTGCATCGCTGCTTGCTCCGCTCCAGTAAAAAGTAAACCCTTTGCTTTCGAAATAGCACTTGAAAATAATTGCCCTGCCTTAGCTGTCAATCCTGTTTGTTTAGCAACATTTAATGACAAATATATAACTTTTATGTAATCTACAAAACTCACTACATTAATATCTTCACAACAGTCTTGCCATCCTCCAAGAGCAATTTTACATTTATAAGACTCCCCTTTAAATACTCTTATATTGCAGTTGTTCCCGCTTGAATCACAATCCATTTCCGTGTTCTTTGCAGCGAATTCCATAGCCTGAAATGCTGCAGAAGCTTGTGCTGCTGCAGAATTGCTTTCATATGTTACATCTTTACATTCTAGTCCCATACACCTTATTGCCCCATTACAATCGTAAATCTTTTCTGTCTGTGTGCTGTCATATGTCTCCATTTCTTGCCCACAATCATATGTTACCTCTAACGTAAGAACGTCACCAGTAACATTATCTATACTTAGTGGCTTTGAACCTATTTGTACGCAATTTGGATCATTTTCGTATTCCTCACAGGTGTTAGTTGCATAAGTATCTGAACCGCAATAAAATGTTCGTTCAACATCATAGCACAGCCTTCCTAATTCAATTGTTGTTTCATTGTCAGAATAAGAATAATTATCAGTTAAATCTCTTTGCACAAAAAAGTTTTCTTCAGAAAAATAATAAGACATCCCTGTTGCAGGGATATATATTTCCCTCGGGTTTGAATAGTCAAGACAACGCCTTAAATCTTTTTTCTCACTGCAATTACTATCGTTTTCATATGTTATACATTGATTATTCAAATCTTCTTCGAGCCTAAAAGGAATTACATCAAAGGTTGTAGTTAGCAATGGTTTTGCTACTTGACGTTCCCCTTCAAAATACATCTCTACACAACCTTCTGCAGCACAACTGCTCGCCCAGCTGTTGCATTGGCTTACTGTTACTCCATACATAGGATCAGTGTTTGTTGTTGGACAACCTTCTTTTTCATAATTCATGCAAGGCTCACAATAGTCATATTTATAAAATCTATCAGAAACGTAACCATCATCGGAAACTTCATAGTAAACTGCCGAACAGTTTTCTACACACTCCTCCGTAGCCTCTGTAGGATTAAAATCTCTACAATTTGTAGTACAAGTAAAATCTACAGCGTTTACATGCCCCTCTGTTGCTTTATCTGCAGGCGGGTACCATATCCCATCATACCTTTGGCAACCTGTTGCCGAACATTCGCTTTGCAAATCAGTACATTGTATGCAACTTTGATTTGCCGTTGATGCTTTTGCACAAGGATTATAGCTATAACCCTTTTCATTACACGCAGCGAGATTGTTGTTATTTATACAATCTCCCGCTATAGCATCCCCATCATTGAACATTTGTGTAAGGGTGTCACACTCTGCTTGATACTGTATTGCATCTGCACAAAAATTTTCTCCTTCACAGCCTGATTCCCAATTTATGCAAGCTGTACAACCTTGAACCATACCGCCAGCTAGACGGGTCGGCCCAAGCCTTGTTGTATATGTGTCGCCTGTGCCTGAATAAATATCTACCTGGTATGTCATTGATGCAGCAATAAGGCTCTCGGGGATAATTCCGTTCAAATCTCCTTCATCATGGCATTTTGTACATCCAAAAGTAACATCTAAAACACCGCTCATCGGCGAACAGTTGCTTACTATTACAAAACCATCAAGCCTGTTAAATATTTTTTCAGATGCCTTGACATTAGCTGAGCATTCAGCAGTGACATCCTTTTTTACATTGCATTCAAAAACATCAAACATTGCTTTATCACATGTCTTGATATCCGGGACATGGGTAGTATTAGTTATTGTTGTAGTTTCAGTGGTCTGTGTACAGTTGTTTGCCATTTCGTTAAAAAACGTATTTGTGTCATCATAGTAAATATCTTCCGTGTTTGAAAAATTCCCTATGTCATATTCAGGGAATTTGCCCTCGTTTGCAACTTTGGATTGTTTTTCGTGTATTAAATTCTGGTTTGTTGTATCTATTATCGTATAATAACTATCATACTGCGGCAAATCTTTATTTATATATTCAGTAGCATTATCATAAGAGGTATCGCTTGTGTTGGTGATATTATTAATCGAATCAGAAGTGGTTGAGTCTATATCTTCAGGGTTAGAATAAAGGTTTTCTTCGTTATTAGCTCCTCCACCAGAATAGTATGGCAAACTTCCTGTGGGGTTTCCATCCATGCATTCGTTATATTTATCTATATCTCCACCGGCTTGATTCGTACAAAAATCATCAAGCGATGTTTCAAAAAAGTTTGTTTCATCTGAATTTTTTAGCACATTAGTTCCTTGGCTATACAGATTATTGCCAAGACTTTTACCTTCATTCACTGCATCTGTAAAATCATCTGCATGAATATAAATAGCTAAGAACAAATACAAAAATAACAATATTATTACTAAAATGTTTCTTGGCACAGTAACTACTCCTAACTTATCTCACACAACAATCAACATGTGTATACTGCACATATAAATAATCTTCTCCAAAACCCGGAATTGTCCGGTGTTCTGTCATATTGACAAGTGGATGCCTTCCAAGAGGGTGACAACATTTTCCACTTGCTTGCGCAATTGGGAATAACATACTTATTTTATATTGGCTCTTAGGGATCATCGGGTATACATATCCTCCACACTTTGCATCTTCTCCCTCTGTTCGCCAAGCAAAACCTATACGATGCATGAGGGCTAAAAATCTCATAATTAACAGTTGTGAATTTGCCACCGGGGATTGAGTATATGTTATATTGCCTGTAAAAGGATAAACACTCCCAAGGCAGCCTCCGCACCAAAAAAGCTGATTAATAGGATACCCAACGTTAGTTGCTGCACAATCTGCTAAACATGCCGTCTGTGTTATAGGGTTTGCAAAAATTATTGATTCTGGATGCTCTAACAATGCCCATTCATCATGATACCATGATACCACCTGCTCACTCATAAATCCTATGCCAATATCTGTATAATAACCTTCTTCACAATCAGGAGTAAAACCAAATTCAAGTATTTGTAATAAAGGAAATATTATATAATGAATATGATACATCGATTTTTTTGCTTCTCCGCCTGACCTCCCCTTTGTTCCAATCATAGTTTTGTTTGCAGAATATCCAGATATCGCCATCCCACTCAAATCCATACCTAAGAAAGGTTCACAATATGGAGTTCTAACAACCTCAAATATTTTTGATATTGTCCTATATGAAAAAAGCATTCCAAACTCAGGTACACCATTAGAATCCATGCATGTACATACTGGGTTTCCCGCACTCCAATCAGAATTGGGGTTGTCTTCTGAACTGTCAAAATTCGAGCCTATAGAAAACCAACTTGAGCCGCCAAGCGAAATAGGAAAGATACAGTCATAACAAATATCTGAAAACCAATCCACATCAGCGTCTGGGCAACGCATACCTTTTACTCCGGTATCTTCTGTACTTGTTGATGTAGAGGATGTCTCTGCATAAACTGTACTATTCGTAAGTGCGATAAATGTTATTACAGGGGATATATACAAAATAAGCGTAACTATTAAAGCAATAGATACAATTTTTTTATACATTACTCTCCTCCATAAACACTAACACCCTGCAGTGCAAGAAGATCACCCTCACGCTTAATAACAAGTGGAGCATTGCTTATCCGGAAAGAATTAATCATTGTCTTTTGTAAATAAAAAGTGTATCTGCCTACTTCTTTTGATACCTCAAGAGGGTTAGCGTTGAAGGTTATAAGGTCTATAAACGGGTCATCACTATGTTCTTTTATATATTTTTTCACAAATTCCACTTGCTTCTTATCAGAACCGTCGAAGATTATTCCTGTCCGTTTAAAATCAATATAATCAAAAGGGTTATAGGTTGAACCAGCAGGTATTAACACTTTGCCTGTTTCGTCCTTAATATCGGATTTTACCATCACTGTAGGGTCAACATAGTATTTTGTGTCTTTTTCAAATTTTCCTATTTTGTATCGAGGCAGATTGTTAATATATTTATCAAATGCTTTTTCCAGCTTGCTCTCTATATTGAAATTAGACATACGCTTTTTCATTTCATCAATCATATTGACTTCTGTTATCTCGTACGTTTGTGCTATTGTGCCAAGATCACTGCGTTCGGCTTGCTCAATTTTCTCAAGAAAAAAATCAATTGTTATATCACCATTAGCTTTATATATTCGCCCACTTTTATTTATTGCTAAATAAGGCACACTTTTTATCTCAAGTTCTCTGTATATTCGAGGGTCTATAAGAACATAAGCTTCCCTGCCAGCAAGGATTTCTTCGATCTTCTTTTTAGTTTCAATAACGTTATTATCAACCAGCCCCCTAAGCACAAACACTGTCTTAATCTTTTCCCTATTCATTATATCTATATTGTTTCTTATTGTGTCAGGGTTCATGGACATACTAAAAGCATAATAAATAATACCTTCCTCCATTATTTCATTACATGGCAGATCATTGCTTTGTGCATGATTATTTTGTTGAGAGTTTTTAATAATATCCGCAATCTGGCTATTATATTCAGAGGCTAGGTTATTGCTATTGCTTAAAAACGCAGAAAAATCAGAAGAATATACACGATAGTCAGAAAAAAATAATACTGTTAAAAAAATTAGAAAAGCTTGAACCCCTTTCCAATAATATTTCCTTTGTTCTCTTTGCATATTAGCCCCCAATACCGACTATCAAAACTCTTAGGATTTGTACCCATTACGGCATAACAATCTTTTGGGATTGGACGGTTGTTAATGATAGTTTTTGTTCTTATTTTTTTACCCTTTGAATCTATTTCAAGTATTTTGCCTTTTATTTCACCATTAATGTAAATAAACTTTTCGTCGATACTGATATTATCGCCTGGTACACCAACTATCATTTTCAGCATCTTTGTCCCCGGCTTAAAATATTCTGACTGCTTTTCATCCGTGTAAAAAGCAATAATATCACCTTTTTTAAATTCTGCTTGATCATCAATCCTAATTAGAAAAACTTTGCCAGGCAAACATCTATGCTCTTGATTATCTAGCCCTATCATGTAATTTTTACTTAAATATGTAAAAAAAAGATGACCACAAAGAGATACAAAGACAATGATTATAACAATTTGAATACGTTTCTTGGCCACCTGTCACCTCTTATCTTTACTTTGTAAGCTCAACTTATAGATAATGAATATGTAACTTCTTCTATTGGATTATTTGGTACAAAATTACTACATCTTTTAAAATAATAACCTTGTGCATATTCAAAATGTGTTAACTGAACACGCTTATATTCTTCTTCTGTTTCTACTTTCTCAAAAATTGTCACAACACCCCAGTTGTCTAAGTTGTTTCTGAATGTTCTCAAAAAATCATTATCAAATTTAAGCATATTTCGTTCACATTTTACGGCAAAAGGATGTATTTGAAGTATTACATCTATATTGCTTAATCTTGAGCCGAAATCGTCGATTATGAGGTGTGTTCCTATATTTCTTAATTTTTCGATTTTTTGAGGGGTATAACTATTACCGTCTTTTTCTAAAACTTCGAGAAATAAATTAGGAGTTACAAGAAGTATGTCTGTTATATCTTCATATCTGTCTATTATCGTTGATTTTGATATGTTTACAGAAATAGAAGTTTTTAATTTATTATTTCTTATAAAGTCCACTACTTTCTGCAGGATATACCACTCAAGCTTCTGGTTGACACTGTCAAAAAGAATTTCATTTGGGATTTCCGTATTAAGTAGGGCTTCATAGTACAATACTTCACTTACATTATTTACCTTCACGATCGGTTCAAAGCGAATAAGCATAAAAGACACCCCTAAAGAAAAAAAAGAGATGTTGCCATCTCTTTTTTATATTGCTATGTTTTTACCTGTTTTGGCTGTTGCTTCACTGTTGTTTTTTGCATTTGTCTCGTTTGTTTTGCCCGTAGTCTTTGCTTTTTCTTCTTTTTTCTCAGGCTTATTATCGTTAGCAGTATTGGATTTTTCTTGCTGTGCTTGAGATTTTCCATTGCCTTGCTTTTTGTTCGTTTTCTTTTTCTTATTTCTGTTCCTCAGAGGGACGATAAACTCTTTAAAAAACTTTCTGTTAATATTTTGCAAGTTATCAGCAGTCTCTTTGTAGTTAGCCATATACTCATTAAATTTTTCGGCATCAATAACACCTGCCTGCAGCATATTAAACAAGCGCCTTAGGTTTGCGTCAGTAAATTGGCTCTCTTCAAGCAATGTTCTGCTCAGTTTGTTATTTACCTGGATTTCTGACATAATCTGCCTCCTTTTTTTTGTTATATCGTTAGTATGGATTAATTTCGTGAAGAATAAACCTGAAAAAGTAGCAGTTTTTCTGATTGTTTTACTTTATCTTTATGTAATATAAATTTCTCCCCGTTAAAAACACCTTCAGCTTTCTGAACATAAAAACAGTTATTTTCACTTAACAAACTGCTTCCTATATATGGCTTGTTTGTGTTTTTTAATCCCAGTATATTATTTAATGTAGGAAGAATATTAGTTTGATTAGGTATATATTTTGAAATAATTTTTTCCCTATCGCCCGGCAAGTCTATTATAAGAGGTACAGTATATTTTTGATAAGCTTTATAAAGATTCACGTTTAAAAAACTTGCTATCTCTTTTGTACTCGGGTTGAGCGTATAATGATCCCCGTATACAATAAATATAGAATTAGGATTATTTTCTTTTACTTTTTTATAAAATTCTCCAAACGACTTGTCTGAATAATAGGATGATACAAAAAACTTTCGCATAGTATCATCTTTAATATCAGCAAAAAAATCATAACTTATACCAATATTGTATGGATGGTGTGTAGTTAATGTTATCAATAAGTTTGCAACTGGCTTATTATTGATAATTCTGTTTTCTTGTATTTTTGCATAGCTCTGTTCAAAAAAATCACTGTCATCTACACCGTCTATCCCTGTTTTTGTAACAGGATGATTATTAGTATAAGCGTCTCTAAAATAGATATTATCTACACCCATAGCAGTATAATTTTTCCGCATATTCCAGAAATTTCCATGATTGCCATGAAAAAATGAAGTGATGTAACCTTTAGATTTAAGCATTGAAAAAAGATTGGCCGGGTAAAAAGTCCCAGCAAATTCTGAAAAAACCGCCCTATCCTGTAAGGGAAGCAAACCCGTTGTAAGCGAAAATTCGCTGTCACTGCTCCCGCCCCCAGCTATTACACTTACCATCGGTGAGGCATATTCTGCACTTCTGTATAACCTTGAAAAATTAGGTACAATATATTCTCCATTATGCTTTTTGTTTATCAAAATAAAAGGTAAGCTCTCTACTTGAACTATGTAAATATCAGGGAGTTGTTGCCATTGGTAATTACCGATTTGCTCTTTGCTGAAACAATCTGCAGAAATGTTATCAATTAAGGCTAAATATTCTTCTTCTGTAATATCCGCTCTTTCAAGTGAAAGATATCGCTTGAGCTTTTCTATATAAGTAAACCCAAACCCTGAAGTATTTACACTGAATCTGTCAAACATCCCTTTGTTTCTAATCATGGCATCTTGACTTGTTGCAATAAAAAATTGGCTAATATACTCATTTACTGTTATGAAAAACAATCCCAGTAGAATTATTTTTTTCCAATGTGGATTAATTTTGTTATTAATAAAATTACAAACTTTTCCTAATAAAAAAGAAAAGGCTAAGAGCAAAAACACTATTATAAAATAAAAGATATTATCTAAAACAAGCTTTATAATAGAAAATTTTATATCACTTAATTGCCCGGCAAGCTTGTAAACACCTATTCCAGGTAAAAAACCATAAAAGCTGTAATAAAGTATAAGTGTAATAT
>Ga0208153_100214_pt1 | contig 21609 bp, 24 predicted proteins | sample Wag42014_10_18_FD_187331 | JGI IMG/M metagenome (GOLD analysis project Ga0208153, IMG submission 187331) | Deep subsurface shale carbon reservoir microbial communities from Ohio, USA - Utica-2 Time Series 2014_10_18 (SPAdes) (version 2) ... | reverse complement strand
TCTGTTCTGAAAACTGATCGCCTGTATATTAACGACTTCATCACATATTCTCACACACTTTCCACACAAAACACATCTGTCGATATCCCTTTCAATAAAAGGGTTTGAGTGGTCTACCGGTGTATCGTTAGGCTCAGCATCGAAACGCTCATCATTTATACCAAACTCAAATGTCAAATCTTGCAAAGTACACTCACCACCCTTATCACAAACAGGGCAGTCAAGCGGATGGTTTATGAGAAGAAGCTCAATGGCGGTTTTTCTCACTCTCTGCAGCTTTTCAGTCTGTGTAAAAATATTCATTTTATCAGCAGCCGGTGTTGTACAGGCAGTCATAAGTTTTGGACTTCCTTCCACTTCTACAAGGCACACCCGGCAGGCACCGAAAGGATGCAGCATCTTATGATGGCAAAGAAGCGGTATATCCACGCCGGCTTCTTTGGCGGCATCAAGAATTGTGGAACCTTCTTTTACTTTAACCTCAATTCCGTCTATTGTAAGGGTTAGCATAGCTCTTCCTCTCCGGTTAGTCTATTGCATTAAATGGACAATTAACAATACACTCACGACATTTAACGCACGTTTCTTTATCTATATAAGCAACTTTCCCCTTTTCCCAGGAAATAGCATCTACCGGGCATACTTTATAGCATATCCCGCATTTTTTACATTTTTCATCTATAACGACAAACTCTATAAGCTCAGGACATTCCCTGGCAGGACATTTTTGATCATATATATGGGCTTCGTACTCATCCCTGAAATATCTGATGGTAGTCAAAACAGGATTAGGAGCAGTCTGTCCCAGTCCACACAATGAAGAAACTTTTATATCTTCAGCCAAGCTTTCCAGCAGCTCAATATCGCCTTCTCTACCTTTGCCTTCACTGATGCGCTCAAGTATATCAAGCATTGTCTTGGTTCCGACTCTGCAAGGGATACATTTGCCGCAGGATTCGCGCTGGGTAAATGTAAGAAAGAACTTAGCAATGTTAACCATACAATTCGTCTCATCCATTACAACAACACCGCCGGAACCCATCATAGCACCAGCTGCTGTCAATGAATCATAGTCAATTGGCGTATCGAGTAAATCTTCAGGCAGACATCCACCGGAAGGACCACCCATCTGCACAGCTTTGAATTTACGCTTCTTGGGAATACCTCCGCCCACATCATATATAAGCTCTTTTACTGTAATTCCCATCGGAACTTCCACAAGTCCTGTACTCTTCACCTTTCCACTCAGAGCAAAGATCTTGGTACCTTTGGATTTTTCAGTACCAATTGTCGTATACCAGTCAGCTCCGTTCAATATTATCATCGGCAGATTGGCAAAGGTTTCAACATTATTAACATTAGTGGGCTTCTGCCATAAACCTTTTACAGCAGGGAAAGGCGGTCTGGGTCTTGGCATCCCTCTTTCACCTTCAATTGATGCCAATAAAGCTGTTTCTTCACCACAGACAAAAGCGCCGGCTCCTTCTTTAAGATGCAACTTAAAATTAAAGTCAGTACCCAATATATTATCACCGAGATAGCCCCGCTCCTCAGCGACGCTGATTGCTTTCTTCACACGAGCTATAGCCAGCGGATACTCAGCCCTGCAATAAATATAGCCTTCATTGCAACCGATAGCATATGCGGCGATTAACATCCCTTCTATAACATCATGAGGATTACCTTCAATCACACTTCTGTCCATAAAAGCACCAGGATCCCCCTCATCCGCATTACAAACGAGATACTTGTGATCCCCCGGAGTTTTACGGCAGAATGTCCATTTGAGACCGGACGGAAAACCACCGCCGCCGCGACCTCTCAAGTTGGCTTTTTTAACCTCTTCAATAACATCTTCAGGAGACATTTCCTTTACTACTTTAGTTATTGCTTCATAACCGCCGAGTTGAATATAATCATCCACATCTTCCGGATCCACAACACCGCAGTCTTTAAGCACATAACGTTTCTGCAATCTATAGAAATCGTAGTAACTTTTTTTGGCAGCCCATTTTTTTACAGGCTCACCTTCTCCAATATGTTCATCAACTATAGTCCGGACCTTGTCAGGGGTAACATGCTCGTATGTAGTCACTTCCTGATCAGGAAGATAAATATCAACAAGTACATCACGTTCACACAAACCTCTGCAACCGGTCTTTTTTACCTTACATTCACGTTCTTTAACAATTGCCGGGACATTCTTGCTCTTAAATACTTCATTGAACTCATCCATTACTTCAAATGCACCGGATGCAACCCCTGCTGTACCTGTGCAAATATGCACTTCTATAATGTCTGACTTAACAGCACTCATAACCTGCCCCTATTCTTCTTCTTTAAATTTTTCTGCATATTCTTTAAAAATTTCTCTGGATTTTTCAGGTGTCAAGTTTCCGATCGTATTATCATTAACCATTATAACAGGTGCCATGCCACAGGCGCCTATACAGGATACTTCTTCAAGGGTAAAACCGTAATCTTCAGTCGTTTCTCCATCCCCAATTCCGAATTCTTCCTTAACAACTTCGGAGATTCTTCCTGAGCCTTTAACGTGGCACGCGGTTCCTCTGCATACTCTTATCACATACTTGCCGCGCGGGCTTGTATAAAACTGAGCATAAAAGGTTAAAACACCATAAAGCTCATGAGGAGACATATTTAAAACGTCCCCCACCCTTTCAAGCATCTCTTTAGACAGGTATCCATATTCTTCCTGAACTGCCTGCAATACTGGAATTGTTGAACCTTTTTTGCCTTTATATTTTTCACATATTTTATCTATTTTAGAGAGATCAAGCTCTTCAGCTACAGCATTTTCAGCCATAAATGCCTCCTTTTACCTGTCTATCTCGCCAAGCACAATATCAACGCTACCTATAACCGCCACAAGGTCAGCGAGCATATACCCCCTGGACATTTCAGGCAATGCACCCAGGTTAACAAACGAGGGGGCTCTGATTTTTAATCTATAGGGCTTTGCATCCCCGTCACTAATTATATAGTAACCGAGCTCACCCTTAGGAGCTTCGACACATCCGTAAGTGTGCCCTTTGGGTGGCTTAAAACCTTTGGAGACTATGTAAAATCTTCTGATAAGTGCTTCCATCTTCTCATAAACTTCTTCATGTGAAGGGTAAGCCACTCTGGGATCATCAGTCATGGTGGGACCTTCAGGAATACCCTCCATAGCCTGTTTTATGATTTTCTTTGCTTCCCTGATCTCTTTCAGACGAATGAGGTATCTGGCATAAACATCTCCGTCTTCGTACACAGGCACCTCAAAGTCGAATCTGTCATAAATACCGTATGGCTCGTCCCTTCTCAAATCGAAATCTATACCGGAGCCTCTCATAATGGGGCCGCTCACTCCATAACTAAGGGCGTCCTCTTTAGAGAGGTATCCAATTCCTTTTGTTCTTTTCAGCCAAATCCTATTTTTGGTAAGCAGTCTTTCATATGTATCAACCCTTTCATCAAGTATTGAAACAAACTTGCCCAGTCTCTTAAAAAACTCTTCAGGCACATCGTCCCTAATTCCCCCCACTCTCATCCAAGAGCTGGTCATCCTCTGACCTGTTGCAATCTCAAAAAGATCGAGAACATACTCCCTTTCCCTGAAAGCATAAATAAAAACGGTCATAGCACCTATATCCAGAGCATGAGTGGCTATCCACACAAGGTGGCTTACGATACGGGACAATTCAGCCAGTATAACTCTGAGGTATTCCGCTCTTTCAGGTATTTTGACATCAAAAAACTTTTCAACGGCAAGACAGTAACCCAGATTGTTGGAAAGTGGAGACAGATAATCCAGCCTGTCTGTCAAAGGGATAAACTGATGATAAGTTCTGTTTTCCGCCAGTTTCTCTACACCTCTGTGGAGAAAACCAACATCGGGTCTAACATCGGCAATCGTCTCACCGTCGAGATCCACGACCAGCCTGAGAACCCCGTGGGTGCTGGGGTGCTGAGGACCCATGTTAACAGTAATAAGTTCACTAACCTGATTTTGTTCTCTATCTTTCACTTCTGTATTCTGCATAGCATAACTCCCAACCTTATTTACTAAAACTTATGCCGAGCTGTTGTTCATCGGTTTCATTAAACCACTTACGACCTTTAAGCGGATAATCTTTTTTCAAAGGATTACCCTCAAAGTACTCAGGCATAAGTATTCTGCGTAAATCCGGATGCCCCTCAAAACGCACTCCGACCAGATCATACTGCTCCCTTTCAAGAAACAGTGCTGACTTCCAGAGATCCGTTACTGTTTCCAGGGAATCAGCTTCAATTTTAAGTCTCACAAAAACTCTGATTTTATTTGTTATGGAAAACACGTTGTATATTACGTCGAATTTCTCTTTTCTTTTCGGCCAATGTGCCGCAACAACATCGACAAGATATTCAAAGTCACACTCATCTTTCAAAAAACTTAAAACTTTCTTAAAAACATAGGGCTTTGTATCTAAAAATCTACAGCCATGCTTTTCACTGAAAGTAACATCTTCAGGGAATTCCGCCCCTACTTTCTTTTTTATATCCTCAAAATTCATATCACACCCCACTATTTCCTGAGTATTTTTTCTGTCTTAATTTGCTGCTGCAACGCAACAATAGCATCCAGAAGGGACTCAGGTCTGGGAGGACACCCGGGAATGTAAAAATCCACCGGAACTATCTCATCAACTCCCTGAACAGTTGCATATGTATCAAAAATCCCACCGCTTGTGGCGCAGCTTCCCATAGCGATAACCCATTTCGGCTCAGGCATTTGATTGTAAACTTTCCTGAGAACTGGTGCCATCTTTCTGGTTACAGTACCTGCAACAATCATAACATCCGACTGCCTCGGAGTAGCCCTGAAAATCACGCCAAGCCTGTCAAGGTCATATCTGGCAGCACCTGTAGCCATCATCTCAATAGCACAACAAGCAAGTCCAAAAGTCACCGGCCACAGAGAAGAACGTCTTGCCCAGTTAACCAGTCCGTCAACAGATGTGGTTAAAATATTATCAGAAAACTTATGCTCCATTACTCCCATTCCAGCACTCCTTTTTTCCAGTCATAAAAATAACCTACTATCAGTATAATTAGAAACACGAAAACCGAAGTAAGTCCAAGCAGACCGACTTTATCAAAAGCTACAGCCCATGGAAACAAAAATACTATCTCCACATCGAATATTACAAACAACATTGCAATGACATAAAAACGAACATTATAACGTTTCCTGGCATCACTGAACTCGGGCATCCCGCATTCATAAACACTCAGCTTCGATGCGTCAGGTTTGCTGGGACGTATAAGCACCCCGACCACCATACTGATAATGCCGATCAAAGCTGCCGCTAAAAGCATAATTACTATTGGTAAATAAGGACTCATAATATCACCTCTGTATTTTGTATACAGTATGCATTTCTTAACACACCGCACATGCCCTGTCAACAATAAACATCGTTTTAGCACAACAATATAAAATTATTCAATAGTTATTTCATTTGCCTATCTTACCCATAGAAATACGCAATATACACCCATAAAATATGTGGTTTTTTATCCCTATATAAAGTGGTAAGATGGTGAGGTAGAGGTAGTTGAACTGGTTGAGTTGTTTGGGTGGGCACTTAACTTTGAACGTTGAACTTTGAACCTTGAACTTTTTTACCTTGCTTCCAGTGTTGCTGAAAATCTTCAAATGCTATTCGAATAAATGCAACCTGGTATAAATTGCTCATGCATCGCAATATTGCAAACCTGAATCATTCCTTGCCATCAGCCAGCATATTTAACAGTTTCTCCATATCTGCAGGCAGCTCAGCTTCAAAATAAACCTTTCTTTTTTCAAAAGGGCAGACGAAACTAAGACTAAATGAGTGCAATGCCTGTCTTTCTATAGGGTACCCTGCAGCTTTTTTGCCACCGTACATACTGTCTCCGATAACAGGAAATCCTAAATATGCCATATGCACCCGAATCTGATGGGTCCTCCCTGTAAATATTTCCACTTCGGCTTTAAATGCAGTGTCAAACCGATCGATAACCCTCATCCTGCTTTTTGAAAATCTCCCGCCTTCTTTCAGAACAGCCATTTTATACCTGACAACCGGATGTCTTCCCACCATATTTTCTATTTCATAGATATTTTCAATAGGTTTTCCGGCACATATACAAATATATTTTTTACTGATTTTTCTGCTTCTAAAAAGATTTTGTAGTTTTTTCTTAGAGTCAACAGTTTTTGCAACAATCAACAGACCTGATGTTTCTTTATCCAGCCTGTGAACAATGCCGGGTCTGATATCCTCATCCCCTTCCCTTGCAACACTATCCAGCGAATACAACAAGGCATTTACAAGAGTAACTTCATTATTTGATTCAGAAGGATGAACGGCAATTCCAGCAGGTTTGTCAACTACAGCATACCACTCATTCTCATATACTATCCTTAGATCTAACTTCACTGGATCTAATTTAATTTTTTCATTTTTCTCAGGAAAGTACACATCCAGAATATCCCCTTCTTCTACGGAAACAGAGGGCTTTTTTACTTTATTACTATTTAAATAAACACAACCATCTTTAGTAATGTTAGAACTGAATGATCTTGATATATCAAAGTGCTCGGAAAGGCAGATATCCAGCCTTTTGTAATATTTATCAGAAACAAAGTGCTTCTTTAAACCTTCTCTCAATCTTTAATCCCTAAAAACAGCATATTAAAACGCAATATTTCAGTTGACATATATAAATTAAATTGTTATCAAAATCAACTACCTTGCTGTGCGCATTTGACGTTCGGCTATTAATCCAAAAGGAGGAACGTGTATAATGAATTTGTACGAAACGGTATTACTTGTTAACCCTGAGCTGCCTTTAAAGGATGCACAGGAGTTATCGGAAAAGTATCAGCAGCTTATTAAAAAGCAAAACGGAGAAATTGTAAACACTGAAGCATGGGGCAAACTCAGGCTGGCTTATGAAGTTGAAGGGCACAAAGAGGGGCTCTATTTTCTCATTCAATTCAAATCTGAAACTTCAGTTCTTCAGGAGCTTGAAAAACGCTTCAAATACGATGACAACATTCTAAGACAGGCTTTAGTCAAAATTGACGGCAAAAAATTTAAACTTAAAAAGAAATCAGACGAAAAAGAAAAAAAAGAGAGGGCGAGAAAGGGAAGTCCCAAAGACACTGAAGAAAACGCTCCGAAAGAGGAAAATGTAAAGACTGCAGAAGAAAGCAGTCCGGCAGCCAAAGAAAGTGCTCCTAAAGAAGAAAACAGCACAACATCTGAAGAAAGTGCACCAAAGGAAGAGAATACTAAAGAGAAGGAATAAAATATGGGATTTTTAAATAAAGTCATATTGCTTGGTAACGTGACAAGAAATCCGGAAGTAAGATATATACCGGGGTCAGGAACACCGGTTGCTAAATTTGGTCTAGCTGTTAACAGAAGATATAAAAGCGGTGATGAATATAAAGATGAAACCCTTTTCATTGATATATCCGCGTTTGCAAGGCTTGCCGAAATTACCGGCGAATATGTGACAAAAGGTATGCCTCTGCTGGTAGAGGGAAGATTGACCTTCAGAACGTGGGAGCAGGATGGTGTAAAAAGAAGCAAACATGAGATAGTTGCAGAAAACATTCAAATGATATCTCGCCCTTCCGGTCAGAGCAACAGATCTGAAGGAGCAGCTTCTTCTGAAAATTCACAGATAACGGATAATTATTCCGGTAATGATACAATGGATGAAAACGACATCCCTTTCTAAAACTTTAAAGGAGGAATATATAAAATGGCAATGAGAAGAAGATTTCAAAGAAAAAAAGTTTGTAAATTTTGTGCTGATAAACTGGATATTGACTATAAAGATACCAAACTGCTTAAACAGTATATCACAGAAAGGGGTAAAATTATGCCCTCAAGATTGACGGGAACATGTTCCAGGCACCAGCGCATGCTGGCTTCCTCAGTAAAAACGGCAAGAAATATTGCACTTCTTCCCTACACATTGAACAGATAATATAATGAAAGGCGGGCTGTAATCGCCTGCCTTTTCTTAATAATAAGATATGTCTCAAAATTTTTTCAAAAAATATTCTTACATCCCGTTCAGACTGTTACCTTTAATAGCTCTGCTTTTATTTGCATCGAATGTTTTTTCACCGCAGATAGGTTTTATTCTGACTTTTTTCCTCCCTCTTATAATCATTACCTACTTAAACGGAAGGGACAGAAACAAGAAGAGCGATATATATAACTTAGTCGCATTAGCAATAGCAGCTTTTTACAGTCCAATAATTGCCTTTTACTTTATACTGATTGTCGCTACACCTGCATTGTTATTATACTATGATACTATAACGAAAAAAAAACTGTACCCGGTGATCACCTCCGGAATACCGATTTTTATTGTCACCGTTTTAGCCCTGCTGGCCCTTCCTGAGTACAGGCAGCTGCTTCATGACGCGATAATACAAAATATTGAGGCAATAGCGAAACAAATTCAACAAAATAATGTCCCGTTGGAAGAACGCGGATATATTGCTTATATTTCAAATAATAAAGATAAGATTGCCAGCCTGGCAATCTTCCTTCTGCCGTGCTTAAGCTACTCATACACTTCTTTGCTGGCTTTTGTCAGCAGAAACTTTGCCTATAAATTTAAGAATCTGCCCATAAAACTGTTCAAAGTTCCTGATATACTGATAATCCCATTCATAGCAGGCGGTTTTCTTATTTTAGCAGAAACTACTACACTAAAAATGATTTCTTACAATTCAATCGTAATTTTTTCGACATTGTTCTTTTTCCAGGGACTCGATCTGGTAAATTTTTTCATGCAGAAGTTCAACATTTTCGTCTTTTTAAGGCTATTAGTATATATTATAATATTTTCCGAACCTTTTATGCTGGTTGTAGTCGCACTTTTCGGGCTTTTTGACAACTGGTTTCATTTTGATGAAATGCGCTTAAAAAAGGATAAAAAGTGACGAGGAAAACGGGGGCTGCACTCACTTCAGTTTTTGTGGCAGGCACTCTGGCCGTAATCAAGCTTGTAACGGGGCTTATGATAAACTCGCTGGTCATTGTCTCCTCAGCGGTTGATTCCATAATGGATATTGTTACCTCATCAATAAATTACTATGCTATAAGAGTCTCAGAGCAGCCGCCCGACAAAGAGCACCCGTTCGGACATCATAAATATGAATCCCTTGCAACATTCATACAGTCCATAATAATCATGCTGTCAGGATTTTATATATTATACAAAGCCTATTCGAAATACATTAATAAAGAAGCCGTTACCAATCTGAATAACGGTTTATATGTTATGGTTTTTTCCATCCTGGCCACCCTCTTTCTCACAATTTTTCTGCGGCGAACTGCAAAAAAAGAAGAATCGACAGTACTTAAAGCGGATGCGTTGCACTATGAAATCGATATTTTAACAAATCTCGGCATAATAGGAACGCTTCTGGTGATAAAGTTTACAGGCATTGAAATTATCGATCCGGTGGTGTCTGTTTTGATAGCCGTCTATATAGTTTATTCGGCATTAAAATTGAACTTTAACGTAACAAAAGATCTCGTTGATACTGAGCTGCCGGTTGATGTAAAAGACAAAATTATAGATATAATCAAGCAGTATGAAGATTACCATCTGGATTTCCACCGTTTGAGAACAAGACAAGCCGGCTCAAAAAAATTTGTTGACCTGCACCTTACGCTGTGCAGGGAAGTCTCTTTAAAAGATGCTCATAAAATAGCTGACATAATTGAAAAAAGGATTAGTGATGAAATAAAAAACTCAGATGTCATTATACATATTGAGCCGTGTGAAGATGAAAATTGCCCCGGTATAGAATATTGTGACAAAAAAGTAAGAATCGATGTTGATTAACAGTTGAAATTAATGCAGTTTTACATAAAACAAAAAAAAACGGAGGAAAATATGAGTGAATTTATGCAAAACATGATTGCCGAAAGGCTCGGAGGCAATATGTTCGGCAAAGACACGAAAATCTACAAATTTGAAAAAATAAAGCGGGCAAAAAAGGCAGCGATGGAAAAAGATCCCTCTGCTGAACTGATTGATATGGGTGTGGGAGAACCGGATGATAAAGCACCTGCTGAAATAGCAGATATTCTTAAAAAAGAAGTGGACAAAAAGGAAAACAGATTTTATTCGGACAACGGTATACAGGAATTCAAAGATGTCGCTGCTGACTATATGAAAAAACGCTTTAACGTGGATATAGATCCTGTAAGTGAAGTAAACCACAGCATCGGATCAAAGCCGGGACTGGCAATGATACCTTTCACCCTGATAAATCCGGGGGATGTATCGTTGATGACTGTGCCGGGCTATCCTGTAACGGGCAGTCTTACCAAATATCTCGGGGGCGATATTTACACCCTTCATCTTACAAAAGAAAACAATTTTCTCCCTGATTTGGACGCAATACCTGAAGATATAAGAAAAAAAGCCAAATTGCTCTATTTAAACTACCCCAATAACCCTACAGGGGCAATAGCCGGTAAAGACTTTTTTGAAAAGGTTGTAAAATTTGCCAAAGAGAACAATATAGCTGTCGTTCACGATGCTGCATATATAGAGCTTACCTACGGAGAAAAACAGCCTTCCTTTCTTTCTGTTGAAGGTGCCAAAGATGTCGGGATAGAAATACATTCCCTTTCAAAATCATTCAACATGACAGGCTGGAGACTGGCATTTGTTTGCGGCAATGAAACACTTGTTAAAGCATTCGCCACAGTAAAAGACAACTATGACTCGGGACAGTTTATCCCTATTCAGAAAGCGGGAGCATACGCACTACAGCATCCGGAACTTATAGACAAAACAAGGGAAAAATACAAAAGACGCCTTTCCAAACTCTCGGAAATACTGACAGATATGGGCTTTTACGTAAATCAGCCCAAAGGCACATTTTACCTGTACTTTGAAATACCAAAAGGAACAAAAAGCGGCAAAAAATTCAACAATGCTGAAGAGTTCTGCGATTTTATGATCAGAGAAAAATATATATCTTCTGTTCCATGGGATGATGCCGGAAATTTCCTGAGATTCAGTGCAACTTTTGAAGCAGACTCCTTTGATGAAGAAGAAAGAATAATCGGAGAAATCAAAAAAAGACTTTCTGAAGAAGATTTTATATTCTAATTTTACTGTAGCGGGTGAGGGTTGAAATATACGCCCTCACCCGGACACAACCGAGGCATTTCAAGGAGTAAAAATGAAAGTTATATATATGGGAACTCCCGGCATTGCCATAAAACCTCTCGAGAGCCTGATAAACCATTCTGAAATAAACGTACCTCTTGTTATATGTCAGCCGGATAAACCCAAGGGCAGAGGCAAAAAACTCGCATCTCCACCGGTAAAGGAATTTGCCGAAGCAGCCGGAGTTGAAGTTTATCAACCTTTATCATTAAAAAATAATGACGAACTGGTACAAAAAATCTCAAACATTGAGCCGGATTTTTTAGTTGTGGTGGCATACGGCAGAATTTTGCCGAATAATATTCTCAATTCTGCCAAGTATGCGCCGATAAATGTGCATTTTTCCCTCCTGCCAAAATACAGGGGAGCGGCACCGGTTAACTGGGCTATCGTTAACGGTGAAGAGCATACAGGAGTTACAACAATGCTCATGTCCGAGGGACTGGATGAGGGAGACATATTGCTGCAGAAATCAGTGGAAACCGATTTAAAAAGCAGCATAGAGTTGTCAGATGAACTGTCAGAACTCGGAGCTGAATTAATTGTGAAAACACTGATAAATTTTGAAGATATACAGCCCAAACAACAAAACCACCGGTTAAGCAGTTACGCCCCCGTTATCAAGAAAAAAGACGGGCTTATAGACTGGACAGCAAGTGCTTCGCAGATAGAGAGAAAGATCAGAGGATTTCAACCCTGGCCGTCGGCTTTTTCCTATATCAACGGCAAAATGATAAAACTTTTTAAAGCTGAGGTTGTCGAAAATAACAAATCATCTGATGAGCCCGGGACAATAGTTGAGATTAACAAGGAATCTTTTACTGTTAAATGCGGTAAAAATTCCCTTCGGGTTCAAGAGCTTCAGATGGAAGGGAAAAAACGCACAACTGTTAAAAACTTTCTGTCAGGAAATAAGTTAGAAAAGGGTGTAAAACTTGGACAATAGATTAAAACCGGAAAAAAAGCGCCTCTTTATAATACTTCTTTCGATAGTAGGCTCAACACTGGTAATGCTTACAGGCTTGTTCTGGTATATATCCTATAAAGGTCTGGATTCCATATCCAAATTTGCCGGAAATATTTTCACATTTCTGATACTCGCATTCGGTGTTTTTTTACTTTTTTCCGTTTTAGTACTTGTTTTTACCATGATATCGGGCAAACAGTCCAAAATTGCATCAAAACTGCGCGGTCCTCTGAATAAACTGCTTTTTCCTCTTGTGATAAAAGTTTCAAAACTCTTTCATCTTGATAAGGACAGAATAACCCGTTCGTTTATAGCAATAAATAACGAACTTGTAATGGAGTATCTCAATAAAAAAACTGTAAGAAACCTTCTTGTGCTGCTGCCTCACTGTATTCAGCTGGAAGATTGTGAACTAAAAATCACCAAGGACATCTTAATATGCAAAAAATGCGGCAAATGCGATATAGGAGGTCTTGCAAAAATTGCAGAAAAGTATAATTTAACAATGAACGTAGCCACAGGCAGGACCATTGCAAGACGCCTGATAAAAGAAAAACGTCCTGATGTTATTCTGGCTGTGGCTTGCGAAAGGGATTTGCTGAGCGGTGTTTTGGATACATATCCACTGCCCGTTCTCGGAGTTTTTAACTCCAGACCAAACGGACCCTGTATAAACACAGTGGTGGATGTGGATCTTATTGAAGAAATAATAAAACTTTTAAATATATCGCCCGCCGGAGTGCGGGAAACCTAAAGGAGGAACAATGAACACAAACTCAATGAAAACAGTATTTTTCATGGTACTGTTGATGGTTCTCTTCATAGGTCTGGGAGGAATCCTGGCCGGAAGAACCGGAATGATCATAGCTTTTGTTATTGCTATGGGCATAAATTTTTTCTCATACTGGTTTAGTGATAAAATGGTATTGAAGATGTACAAAGCAAAACCGGTAGCGGAAAGTGAAGCTCCGGAACTTTACAGTATCGTTCAGAGACTGGCAACAAAGGGGCAACTGCCGATGCCGAAAGTTTACATAATCCAGAATCCTTCACCGAATGCTTTCGCAACTGGCAGAAATCCAAAACACGCTGCGGTGGCTGTAACCACCGGGCTAAAGGAAATGCTTTCACCAGATGAGCTGGAAGGTGTACTGGCTCATGAAATGGCTCATGTACATGGCAGAGACATTCTTATCGGCACATTGGCTGCAACTGTTGCAGGTGCTATTATGATGCTCGCAGACTGGGCACAATGGGCGCTTATTTTCGGTGGCGGTGACGATGAAGACAATCCGCTTGGCATAGCCGGAATCATTATTGCAATGATTATAGCTCCTTTGGCAGCAATGATGGTACAAATGGCTATTTCCAGATCGAGAGAATATCTGGCTGATCAGAAAGGGGCAAACTTATGCGGCAATCCTCACGCCCTGGCAAATGCATTGAGAAAAATATCAGCAGGGGTACAGAAAACCCCTATGAAAGCCAATGCTGCAACCACTCATATGCTTATAATGAATCCACTTAAAGGCAAAAATTTAGCAAACCTATTTTCTACACACCCTCCAGTGGAAGAGCGAATCAAACGTCTCGAAAATATGGCATATGCATGATAAATTCAGAGGGAGGCTTTTAAGCCTCCTTCTTTCTTTCTACAATTCACAACACAAAAGCTTCTCATATCTGGGAGAAGATTTTTTCGAAGACAGCGAATATCAGCGTTTTTACAGAAAAATTTATTTCAGTATCTTCAGAAACCTCGGCTTTATTGAAAGAGTACTAACTGAACACACAAAAAATCTTAAAGATAAAAAAGCAAAATCACTTCTTGTTCTAGGTGCATCCCAGATTTTTTTTATGGACGATATCCCGGATTATGCCTGCATTAATGAGACGGTAAAATTAGCTCCCGTACGCTTAAAAAAATTTATAAACGCTACACTGAGGAATATAGCACGCAACAAAGAAGCGCTCATACTGACGTATTCAATAAGAGAAAACTTCCCGGCATGGTTTGTACAAAAATGGTCTGATTTATTTTCTAACGACAGCGAACTGGATGTTTTTCTGACTAATTTAAATAAGAGTCCTGAATTCTGTTCAATAAACCTGGACAGCCTAACTCCTGAGCCCTACACGAAAAATTCAAGCCGCTATTATCCGATGGACCTGGCTTCATTTTATATTCCCATGCTTACTGAGGATACCCGACCTGCCTCCATCCTGGATGCATGTGCAGCCCCCGGCGGTAAAACAATTATATTGTCACATCTTCACCCCGATACGAAAATTACCGCTATGGAAAAAGACAGTGAAAGATCTGATATTCTCAGGCGCAATGCACAAAAATATGAGGCTAAGAATGTAACAATAGTTAACGAGGATTTTTTAAACTTTGAACCGAAAAATCAGAAAAAATTTGATCTAATCCTGTTGGATGCCCCTTGCACCGGCCTTGGAACGATGAAAAGGCACCCGGAAATACGCTGGCTCAGAACAAAAAAAGATGTCAAAAAGATGGCTTCTTATCAGAGCAAATTTTTGGAAAAAGCTTCACAACTTGTCACACAGGGAGGCTGCATTCTATACAGTGTCTGTTCACTTGAAGCAGAAGAGGGTATCGATGTTATCAATACCTTTGTAGATTTAAACCCAAATTTTAAAACTTTTGTACCTGAGTATAGTAATATACCGTCTGAATTCTTTAAAGGTAAATTTTATTATACTCTGCCCCACAAAACACTTACAGACGGTTTCTTTGCATCGTTGTTAAAAAAAACAACATAGCCACTTTTTCTATTTAAAAATCTCATAATCTTCTTTATAATCGAATATTAAGAAGTAAAATTTTATTGATTCAAGAGTACAAATGGACTTTTATTATAACTTCAGAAACATTGCAAATCTTAAACTCAGTTTTAACGATAATAACAGTAATCTTGATTCTGTAAGCTTTACATCTTCGCTGGAAAACGGCGAGCTATCACATCATATAAGCAGCAAACAGCAGGAAAAAATCCTGTACATTTTAGACAACTACGAAAGTAATCCGGTAATCGACTTTACTCTTCTCAACTTTCGTAGAATGTCAGGCTTTGCATACAATATTTATTCGGTTTTATCAAAAATTCCTATTGGACAAACAATCTCCTACTCAACACTTGCAGCAAAAGCGGGAAAACCGAATGCAGCAAGAGCAGCCGGCACTTTTATGAGATTAAATGATTTTCCAATAATTATTCCCTGCCACCGGGTGGTGGGCAAAAATAATATAGGAGGCTTTTCTTCAGGATTGAAACTAAAAGAAAAGCTGCTGAAATTCGAGCAGGTTTTTATTTAGATATTTTTTATTTTTATTGTCGCAGACAAATGTCCGGCAGAAACTTGCTGGAAAATTTTGATAAATACGATCAAATTTAAATTTTTGTTTATAAAACTTTATTAAGGGAGGGCTTATATGTCCAGTGAAACAGGAATACCTGTTAAAAAAATCTCACTAAAAGATTTCTCGGAAAAAGACCTTAAACTCCGCAGACTTTTTATCCTAGTGGACGGACAAAAAGATTTTGACGAGCTTGCAGAAAGTTCTCATTTCACCAGAGAAGAATGCATGGAGAGGCTAAAACTTCTGAAACAAAAAGGCTTTATCGATTTTGAAGAACCGGGGGAAGACGTCCAGGATAACAGCTCTGAAGATTTTGAAGGGCCTGTGGAATGCGAAGGTTTTTTCGATTGTTTGCAGAAGGAACTTGCACGGCAAATAGGACCGGTAGCTAATGCCATTACAAGAGATTTAAAGGAAAAATACACTTTCAGTACTAAAGAGGATATGCTGAAAACGGTGGAGCGGGTTGCTGATGAAATCGAGGCAAAAAAGAACAGAGATATTTTTATTAACAATATGAAAGAGAAAATATTTAATTCAATGAAGGAGGAAGACTAATGTTTAAGTCGATTCAGGCGAAAGTTAACGCAATCATTACGGTGGTTTTGGTTCTGGTTTTTTTATTTTTCAGCTTTTTTCTCGATGCAAAACTAAGGGAAAACGCATGGCAGCAGAAAATTAAGCAGGCACAATTATTGTATCAACAGCTAAGTTTTCTAAAAACTTACATAGGCAAACACAGGGGAATCTGGATAAAAAATCCCAAAGGTGATGATTTCATTTTAAAAGAAGGAAATTTCGGCAGAAAAAATACTTCGATTGTCCTCGGAGACTTATCAAAGCAGGCTGTAGGCAACGATATGTATGACTTCAAAGTTGTCAGTCCCAATCCTATAAAAAAACGTAACAAAGCAGATACTTTCGAAACACAAGCTCTTATGCAGTTTAAAACAAAAGGAACAGATACGGAAGTTTACAAAATTGACAGAAAAGACAAAGTCCTCAGATATATAAAACCCATGGTTACAAAAGAATTTTGCATAAAATGCCATCCTGAATATACTGTGGGAGACATCAACGGCGGAATAAGCATTACAATTCCCATTCAGGATACATTAAAAGAAATCAAAAGTTCAAGAATCTACTTCGGAATTTTCGGCATTTCAACACTTATTATTGTACTTATATCTCTGATACTTATCTTGTCAAATATAGTCACAAAACCGGTAAAAAAATTAACCGACAGAGCTGAGAAAATAAGCACCGGCGATATTTCTATATCTACAGCCACAGAAAGGAAAGACGAAATAGGAGCTCTTTCCAATGCTATCGAACGATTGAGAATAAGTATTAAAAAACTTATGAAGTAAAACTTCATAATCACTTTTTCCTAAACAGATTTATAGTTCCCGGAAAGCCCCCGACAGGGGGCTTTTTATTTAATATTTATGTTTGACAATTTTTATGTTGTGCGTCTTTTTTACCGAGTACCTACTGCCTGATATGCCAGTAAAGCAGACTAATAAACTATCTGCCTCTCTACCTTCCTCGTTTCATCACTTCCCCACACCTTAAGCATAATAATCACTTTATATGTTACCGATATGACATAAAAAAAAGCGGACACCTATCACATAAATTTCATGTGCTCGGTGCCCGCTATTCAAAAGAAATTCAGCAGAAAATTCTTTTATAGTTATGATTTTTCCTCAACTTTAGCTTCATACTTTGAGGGACATTTCGCCAAAAGGGTTCTGGCTTTGAAAGTATTTTTTTCCTTGGAATATTCACCCTCAACAATAACCTGCACATCTTCGTTAAAAGAATCAGGAATTATTCCGTTATATACGACATTCATTTCAGATCCTTGTTTGTCAGTCATAACAAATTCCAGATGTTGATTAACCACATCTTTTTGTACAGTGCCGTTTTTTACATCCCCGCTTACTCTCAAACCTTTTTCAGAATAACCTGAAGATTTATTCACCAATTCGGTAACTTCAAGGTAATAAACACTGCTGGAATTAAAACCGGAAATTACCAGATAACCCACGGCAGCTATAACGATAAGCCCGGCTATCAAAAATTTACTTTTCTTCATACTATCACTCCTTTATATTGACCTATTCCAATATATGCAAAACATTATGTTATTGCTTGACATAAATCATGAATTCTCTTACACATTGTATGATAAAAATACAATAAAAAAGTTTGAAATCAATGGAAAATTTATCGTTTTACAGTGCATTTTTTGCCGGAGTCCTCTCCTTTTTGTCTCCATGCGTGCTCCCTCTTCTGCCGGGGTATATCTCGTTTATTTCCGGCGAAAGCATCGAGTCCCTCACAAAAGGTGGGAAACATGCCCCCCGTCTGAAAGCTTTCCTCGGAGCGGTTTTTTTCGGTCTGGGCTTTACCCTGATCTTTGTAATGCTGGGGGCAAGCGCCACAAGTATAGGACAGCTGCTTAATGAATATAAAGGCATACTGGCAAAAATTGCCGGGGTTGTTGTTATCATCCTCGGTCTTCATATGCTGGGTATCTTTAAAATCCAAAAGCTGTTAAACCAGAAAAAATGGAACTATCAGAAAAAAAACAAGGGGCCTTTTTATATTGAAGCCTTCCTGCTCGGTGTGGCTTTCGTTTTCGGCTGGACACCGTGTATCGGCCCCATTCTCGGCGGCATTCTGGCCTTAGCTTCTCAGGAAGCAACCGTTTCACAGGGGATGCTGCTGCTTTTAACTTATTCACTGGGTTTATGGATACCTTTTTTAATTTCCGCTCTTGCCCTTGGTTTTGTAATAGGGGGGATAAAGAAAGCGGGTAAAACAATGATAATCGTAGAAAAAATTGCCGGTATCCTGTTGATAGTTATTGGTTTGCTGATGTTGACCGATTTATTAACGGTTATTGTTACATATTTGACAAGATGGTTTCCTTTTCTCTCCTCATTTTAATGTAAAATTTATCGGGATGTTCACTACTACCTTTTCCTTTGGTTTTTCTTTAACAACAACTTTTTCAACAGCTTTTAGTACAGCATCATTCAAAATTGAATAGGGGCTTTTTTTCGTAATTTCAATTTTTTCAAAAGTTCCGTCTTTCTTTATATTAAATGATACCAACACTTCACCTTCAATACCTCTTCTTCGGGCAACAGGAGGATATTTAATCCGGCTTGTTATTTTTTTGCGAATATATTGCAGATATTTTTTCTTTTCTTCATTATTCCAACTGTTTTTCTTTGTTTTTGGAAGTGGGTAGCACCAGCCGGAGCTTGGTAAATATGTGGGACACATTACTTCAGTCCCAACTGCCTGAGAATGCTGGACTGCAAAAACTGCTTGCCCGGCTAAAGCCGAGCTTCCTAAGTTATTCAAAGGTTTCACATTAAAATTTCTTCTTTCGCTTATTTCCCGTTTTCTTTCATCATTCAGTGTTAATCTTGATAAAAAGCGTTCAGTTGCGACTTCTGCGGAATTTTCATTATTAGCCGGTGTTTTATATTCATCATTTTCCGACTTTTTTATGTTATCCTTTCCCTTTTCCGATGTCTTTCTCTCTATGTTTTTTTCGGGATACTTTTCAGCTTTAAGCTCTTTATTAGCCTTCTCTTCCTTTTTATTTATTTGCTCTTTATCAATTGTATCCGCAGCTTCAGCCTGTTTCGTATTTTTAGAATTTTTGGCATTGTCTATTCTGTAAAAACTTACCGTAAGAGACTGATCAGTCTGATGATTTTTTGAATTGGGGAACATAATCATACCGGCAAGGATAAAATGGGACAAGGCTGAAAACAAAATAAGAAAAATAAGCAGAGGGGAATTTACCCCTCCGCAGCTTTTAAAATCTGACTTTAACACCGGCTAAATAATTCCTTTCGGCGGCCGGATAGTAGCTTGATCCTGCAAAATCGCTGTAGTAAACATAATTACTGTATTCCTCATCAAAGATATTGTTTACTTTCAAATATGCTTCCAAATTTTTATATGTATAGCTGAATTTGACATCGCTTATACTATAATCATCAACTTTTCCGGCTGTATTGCCATAATCATTACCCTGATAAAAATCACTGAAATAACGGTAAAAGTAATACAGACCAAAACCATTCTCAAATTTATAACCTATGTTGGTTTTAACAGTTTGTTTTGAAACAAGCGGAGCAGTATCACCTTTCCAGGGCTTTTCATCGATCTCAGAATCTGTATAAGTATATGCCACATCGAACACGGTGCTTTCTCTTTTCAAGCCGAACCTTGCTGAAAAAACAGTCTTTTTGGTATTCAGATTCGTGTTAGCAGGTTCTGTTCCCATAAAGGTATAATCGGGATTTGTGAAAATCTCATCATCGGATTTCTGTTTGTATACCAACGCATCGAAATAATAAAGCTCATCTTCCCTTTTAAAACCGATTTCATAAGTTTTATTAGTCTGCTTATCGATTTCGGAGTTTAAACCGCCGTATTCATTAATTTCATCCGTTGTGGGAAATCGAAAACTTCTGTCATATTTCACATAAACAAAATTATTTTTACTCAGTTCATAACCAATTTTTATAAAATAAGCATCAGCATTAAAATCTTTTTGTTTATTAATACTGTCATACTCGTCCTCCATTTCAGAATATCTGTATCCGGCTTCCAGCAAAGTCTTATTAATATTTACGGTATCAGTGAGGTAAAAACTTTCTTTTTTTCTGCTAAGCTCACTGTTGCTGGTAAATACCTCCAAATCAGTATTTTTGTGAGAGTAGCCGGCTATAAGTTTATTTGAATAGCCGCCATTTTTTATTGTATTAATGTATGAAGGATCCACAGATAAACTCTTAATCTCATCACGCCTATTACTCCCGAAAGATATCCAGTCTGTATCCCTGTGTCTCTTGTATTGTGAAACATCCAGAATAAAATCTCCGTAGCCTGTATAAAGTTTCGCATTACCACCAATGAGCCATTCGTAATCATTACTGCCGTCATCAGGAAAATTTGAATGCTGTCTGCCGAATTGATCGATATCGGTTTTGCTGAGGCTACCGGGCAGTCCGTATTCTTTATCAATGTACAAACCGTTAAGCCCTATATCAAATTTTTCTCCATAATAAGTGGTTTCGCCGCTAACACTTTCTTTGTAATACTCTCCGTTATCCCTGTAACCGTCGCTTCTATATTTATCGGCATTAAACAGCAGAGAAAGTTTCTCACCTGAAAACGTCCCCTGAGCAAAATATTCGGAGGTATCATAGGAACCGCCTTCCGCTTTCAGATAACCGCCGCTTTCTAACGGTTTTCGTGTAATTATGTTTATCGCTCCTCCCGTCGCCCTGTCACCGAAAAGTACAGAGTTGGGACCGTGATAAATCTCCACCCTCTCTATCATTTCAACAGGAATTGAGTTGATATCAAAAGAACTCATATCAACAGGGTTAACTTGTCTGCCGTTTACAAGAATAACGTTATTAAAAGCGGCTTTATCCCCTACAAAGCCGCCCATGGAAATCGTTGAACTGGCTTTATTATAGGATTGTACCTGTAAACCGGAAGCATAACTCAAGAGATCGAGGGTGGAAGAGGGTGAAAGCTTCTCAATTTTTTTTCTGCTGATAATTTCCACCGAAGGGTTTCTGTTCAAATCTTCTTTTGTATACTTTTCCCCGAAAACATTTATCCCCTCTAATGTAACTGCATAAATATTTATAGATAACAATATAAAAAAAGTGGTTATTATTAAATTTTTCATTGTTCCTCCTTTATTTTTATAGAACCAGGCCAGTAAACCGGCACGACGTATTTTACCATTCAAATTTAGCATTTGAATTTTCTTCAATTCTTTGCTCCCCCACTTAAATCCGACTTTAATGTGTTCCACATATTTACCAGCTTTCAACTCGAGTTTATCAGCAATGATATAAAAAGATACCTCATATAAGGATTTTAGCTTAATTTGCTTTGAAAATTATTTACTACAAATGCCCCAACTTAGGTTTTGGACACCCCACAGCCT
>Ga0208153_100211_pt1 | contig 21744 bp, 17 predicted proteins | sample Wag42014_10_18_FD_187331 | JGI IMG/M metagenome (GOLD analysis project Ga0208153, IMG submission 187331) | Deep subsurface shale carbon reservoir microbial communities from Ohio, USA - Utica-2 Time Series 2014_10_18 (SPAdes) (version 2) ... | reverse complement strand
ATTTCCGGTGGTAATAGCGGAGGGGCAACACTTGTTCCCATCTCGAACACAAAAGTTAAGTCCTCCAGCGCCTATGGTACTGCATTGGTAACGATGTGGGAGAGTAGGTCGCTGCCGGTCCTTTTTTTATTTAAAATGACTTTTTTAGAAAAAATCTAAAAAAGTACTGGAAATATAATAGTATTTATGCTACAATATATTACAGTAAAAGAAAATATTAATATTTTATACTCCCCGATAGCTCAGTTGGTAGAGCAGGTGACTGTTAATCATCTTGTCGCAAGTTCGAGTCTTGCTCGGGGAGCCATTTTTTTATTTAGAGACCTTTTAAAGGGTCTTTTTTTGTTTTTATAGAGTATTTTATTGGTTTTTATAACAACTAGCTTAAGATCTCCCTTTTTAAAGTTTTTTGAAAATTATGTTGACAAACAAAAACGAATAATATATAATCATAAATGAACAAAAACGAAAACAAACAATCATAAACAAACATAAAAAATGATGAAAAGAGGTTTTCTTAATGTTTGCTGAAGAGAGAAGAAAACAAATTATAAAATTGTTGGAAAATAAAAAAAGAGCAAGTGTTAATGAACTAAGTCAAAATTTTGATGTTTCACGTGCAACAATCCGCAGAGATTTAAGTGAATTAGAAAAAGACGGATTTCTCCGCCGAACTCATGGAGGAGCAATCTTAAGCGGCAGCAGTAAGTTAGAACCAACTTTCAAAGAAAAAGAAGATAAGCTGGCCAATGAAAAAAAGTCAATTGGAAAAAAGGCAGCAGAAATTATAAAAGATGGAGATACAGTATTTATTGATGCCGGTACAACAACCAGTCATATTATTGATTTTTTAGCAGAAAAAAAGAATCTTACGATAGTAACTCACGCTCTTCATATTATTAATAAAATAAATGAGAATGATCTTGAATGTGAACTGGTAGTGATTGGTGGTAATTTTAAGTGGTCAACTGAAGCTATGATTGGACCAATGGCAGAAGATAGTCTAAAAAAATTAAGGGTAGATAAGTGTTTTATTGGCTCAAATGGTTTTAATTTAGAATCGGCAGCGACAACACCTGATTTAAATGAGGCAAAACTCAAGGAGATTGCTTTAAAAATAGCTGGCGAGAATTTTCTAATATTTGATCAGAGCAAATGGGAGGAAATTTATTTTTATAGATTTGCTGAATTAAATCAGATAGATTTTATTATTACAGATTTTATCCAGGAGAATAAGAAAAAAAGTCTTGAACAGGAAAAGATTGAAGTTATTCTAGCTTAAAATAAATAATGGAGGTGAGCAGATGATTTTGACAGTGACTTTGAATCCAGCCCTCGATAAAATAATTATTTTGGATAATTTAAAAGTTGGCAAATTAAATAGGGTTAAGGAAACTACAGTTTTGGCTGGAGGAAAAGGAATAAATGTTTCTGAAGTTTTGACAGAATTAAAGGTAGAAAATAAAGCTCTTGGTATAGTTGGCGGCAATAATGGCAGGACAATTACTTCAATGCTTGAAAACCGAGGTGTTAATTCCGACTTTATCTGGTCTGATTTTGAAACAAGACAGAATTTAAAGATTAAAGAAAAAGAAACTAATCGTGAAACTGAAATTAATGAAGCGGGTAGAGTAAGTGAGGAAAATGTTAATGATTTTATCGCTTTATTTGAAAAGTCAGTTAAGAAAAATAAGACATTTGTTCTTTCAGGAAGTTTGCCTGCTGGTGTAGATAAAGATATTTATGCTGTGTTAATTGAAAAAGCAAAAGAAAAAGAGGCAAGGGTTATTTTAGATAGTTCAGGGGAAGAATTCAAACTGGCTTTAAAAAAGGCTCCTTATTTAGTTAAACCTAATTTAGAGGAACTTGAAAATTTGTTGGGAAGAAAAATACACAGTAATGATGATCTAAAAAGGGGTGCTAAGTATTTACTTGATCAGGGAGTAAGTGTTGTAATGATTTCTCTGGGAGAAAAGGGGGCATTTATTGCTTCTGAATCTGAGGGATATAGAATTTATACTCCCCAGGTAAAAGTTTCTCAGACAACAGTTGGTGCTGGTGATACAATGGTTGCTGGTCTGGCTGCTGAGATAGATAATGATCAGGGTTTAAAGGAAACAGGTATTTTTGCTGCAGCGCTGGCAACAGCTTTTGTAGAAAGTGGATCAATCTCTAAGATTGACGACCAGTTAATAGAGAGAATAAAAAATAGTACTAAAGTAGAAAAAATTTATTAAGCAAAGAAAAGGGGTATAATAATGGAAGTAAATGAATTTATTAATCAAAATTTGATTAAAATGAATTTAACAAGTGAGGACAAAGATTCAGTAATTAAAGAAATGATTGAAATCATGGCTGAAAATGAAATAATAACTGATAAAGAAGAAGTAATCAAAAAAGCAATGGAAAGAGAAGAAAAAGGTACAACTGGAGTTGGAAAAGGGGTAGCCATTCCACATGTAAAAAGCTCAGCAGTTAAAAGACCTGCAGTTGCCTTTGGCCGTTCAGAAAAAGGTATTGATTATGGTTCTATGGATGAAAAACCAAGCTATTTATTTTTCTTAATCACTGTTCCCGAAGAATCTCATGATGAGCATTTAAAATTATTAGCTAAACTGTCCAGAAATTTAATTCATGATGATTTTAGGAACAGCCTCTTAGAAGCCAAGGATGAAGAAGAGGTAATGAGTGTGCTGGAAAATATCTAAATAGATTTCAAAAAAATGAGGAGGATTAGTTTATGAAGAAAATTGTTGCTGTAACTTCCTGTCCAACTGGGATAGCACATACCTATATGGCTTCTGAATCATTAGAAGAAGCTGGCAAAAAAATGGATGTGCAGATGAAGGTAGAAACTCAGGGATCTGTTGGTGTGGAAAATGAATTAACAGATCAGGATATCAAAGAAGCAGATGCTGTAATTATCGCAGCTGACACCAATGTCAGCAAAGATCGATTTGGTGGTAAGTATATTGTAGAAGTGGCTGTTGCTGATGCAATTAATGATGCGGAGGCTTTAATTAATCAGGCTCTGGAAGGTGCTGAATCCGGCAAAAAAAGTGAAGTTGATTCAAATCTTTATTCTCAGGTTAGTGATGAAAAATCAAAGCGTAAAGAAAAGAGAACAGGTGCATATAAACACTTAATGACCGGTGTTTCATTTATGCTTCCCTTTGTTGTTGCTGGTGGTCTTTCAATTGCACTTTCTTTTGTTTTTGGTATTAATGCGGCGGAACAGGAAGGTTCACTTGCTGCTGCTTTAATGCAGATTGGTGGAAATTCTGCCTTTGCTCTCATGGTTCCAATTTTAGCTGGTTATATTGCTTTCTCAATTGCTGATCGTCCTGGTATTGCTCCTGGTATGATTGGTGGTATGCTGGCAAGCAGTATAGGTGCAGGTTTCTTAGGTGGTATTATTGCAGGTTTCTTAGCTGGATATATTACTCAGTGGTTAAAGAAAACAATTAAACTGCCAGAAAATTTACAGGGTCTAATGCCGATATTAATTTTACCATTTTTGGCCAGTTTAATCGTTGGACTTTTAATGATTTATTTAATTGGACCACCTGTGGAAGGTATAATGAATGGCTTAGAATCATGGCTGCAGGGAATGACAGATGCTAATGCAGTTTTACTTGGACTTATTTTAGGTGCAATGATGGCCTTTGATATGGGTGGACCGGTTAATAAAGCTGCCTATACTTTTGGAGTTGGTCTTTTAGGATCAGAAATTTATGGACCAATGGCAGCAATTATGGCTGCTGGTATGACACCTCCTTTAGGACTTGCTTTAGCAACTGTATTATTTAAAAATAGATTTACCCGTCAGGAAATTGAAGCTGGTAAGCCCGCCTGGTTTATGGGAATTTCCTTTATAACTGAAGGTGCTATTCCTTTTGCTGCGGCTGATCCAATCAGAGTCATCCCTTCAATTATGACCGGTTCTGCTATTACAGGTGCTCTATCAATGTTATTTGGGGTAGGTTTACGAGCTCCTCATGGTGGAATTTTCGTACTGCCAATTCCAAATGTTGTAACTAATCTTGGATTTTATGCACTGGCAATTATAGCTGGTACAATTGTAACTGCTTTTATGCTGAGGGTATTAAAGCCTAAATTAGAAGAATAAACTAAGCAGTAAAATGAAAAGTTAAATATTAAACTTAAAGGAGATATCAATTCTGGTATCTCCTTTCTGCTATTATTAATAATTAGAATAGGATTAGAATCAGTTGAGCTTGTTTGCTTCTAATGGATTTTATGGTATAATAATTATCGATGGATAAAAATTTAGAATATTTAAATTGGGAGTGTTTATTAATGAATTTAAAGAAAAATATTTTAGTTATCACAGTAGCAATTTTATTAGTTTTATCAGTTCCAGTTATGGCTCAGGATATGGAAGATGTTAATGAGACAGTAACTGAAGAAACTCCAGAAGTTGCAGCTTATGTAAATGGAGAAGAAATTTCGATGCAGGAACTGGAACAGTTTGCTGGAGTTAGAAACATCTTAATGCAGCTATTACAGTCTAATCAGGAATTTGCTTCTGTAATCTTACAAACAGAAGCGGGTCAGGAAGTAGTTAATGAATTCCAGAAATTAAAGCTGGAACAGTTAGTTACAAATGAGTTGCTCGTCCAGGAAGCTAAAAATAGAGGACTTGAAGTTAGTGATCAGGAAATGAATAATATTTTTGATCAGCAGATAAATGCTTTAAAACAGCAGAACAATTTAAATGATGAACAGCTGGAACAGGCTATTCAGCAGCAGGGTTTTGAATCCATGCAGCAGTATAAAGATATGTTTTTTGAAAATAATATGAATGGTTTTCTGGTAAATAAATTAAGAGAAGAAGTAGTAAATGAAGTTAGTGTAAGTGATGAAGAAGCTAAAGAATATTATGATAGCAATCAGCAGCAGTTCGAAACTTCTGAACAGAAAAAAGTAAGCCATATTTTATTCGATGAGAAAGAAAAGGCTGAAGAAATATTAACTGAGATTCATAATGGTGCTGATTTTGCAGAAATGGCCAGAGAGCATTCTACAGGTCCTACAGCAGAAAATGGTGGAGATTTAGGATTTATCACTGCTAATGAGCAGGGTTTAGATAAAACTTTCCGTGATGCTGCAATGGAATTAAGTGTAGGAGAGGTAAGTTCTGAGCCAGTGGAAACTCAGTTTGGTTTTCATTTAATTAAAGTGACTGATTCTAGAGAAGCAGGAGTTAGAGAATTTGAGGAAGTAAAATCTCAAATTAAAAGTCAGCTTAGAGGTCAGAAACAAAATCAGGCTTTTCAGGAATTTGTTGAAGGCTTAAGAGAAGATGCAGAAATAGATATTCAATTATAAAATTAATAAATGAAGAAAATAAAAATTCCTGCCCTAGAAAAAGGCAGGAATTTTTTTATGCGCTTAAAAATAAATCACTTTTAATAAAAGAATATATCTGATATTATGGTTATAGATAAAATTTTCTTTAAAATTAAATGGGGAGCTGATTTTAATGATAATTGCTGTGCCAAAAGAGATTAAAAACAACGAAAATCGAGTAGCTTTAACAGCTGCAGGTACTGAAATTTTAAAAAAAGCAGGACATCAAATTTTAATTGAAAAAAATGCCGGTAAGGGGAGCGGTATTTCTGATCAGGATTATAAAGAGGCTGGTGCAGAAATAATAGCTGACAAAAAAGAGCTCTTTGATCGGGCAGAAATGATCATTAAAGTCAAAGAACCTTTAAAAGAAGAATATAATTTATTTAAAGAAGGACAAATTTTATTTACTTATCTTCATTTAGCTGCAGATCAGGAATTAACAGAAGCTCTGAAAGAAAGAGGTGTAACTGCAGTTGCATATGAGACTGTTCAGACAGAAGATGGTGAGCTGCCGCTTTTAACTCCGATGAGTGAAGTCGCAGGGAGATTATCTGTTCAGGCCGCAGCTTCTTTTCTGGAAAAGCCAAAAGGTGGAAGTGGAATGCTGCTGGGCGGAGTTCCGGGGGTAAAACCAGCTAAAGTTGTTGTTATTGGTGGAGGTATAGTTGGCCGTAATGCAGCCAAAATTGCCCTTGGTATGGGAGCAGATGTGACAATTATGGATATTAAGCAGTCAACAATGCGTTATATTGATGACACCTTTCCCTGTGGAATTAAAACAATAATGTCCAATCAGTCTCATGTAGCTGAGGAAGTAAAAGAAGCGGATGTAGTTATTGGGGCAGTATTAATTCCTGGAGCCAAGGCACCCAATCTGGTTACAGAAGAAATGATAAAAACTATGACCAACGGTTCTGTAGTTGTTGATGTAGCAATTGACCAGGGTGGTTGTATAGAGGGTACTTATCCGACAACCCATGATGATCCAGTCTTTACTAAACACGGAGTAATACATTATTCGGTGGCTAATATGCCGGGAGCAGTTGCCAGAACTTCAACCTTTGCTCTGACCAATGCAACTCTGCCTTATATTAAAAAATTAGCTGCCCGAGGATATAAAAAGGCGATGCTTAATGACTATTCACTGGCCTTAGGTTTAAATATTTATCAGGGAGAAATAATCTGTCAGGCAGTTGCCGAAAGTTTTAATCAGGAATACAAAAATTTAGATAAATTATTAGAATCATGGCAGTAAATGAATCATAAGAATATTTATAGCAGTAAGTTGAAGCAGTCGATGGAGGTTAAAAGATGGAACTAAATTTAAAAAGGCCGGCCTGGATTGAAATTGATCTCAGTGCTTTAGAAGAAAATTATAATTTTATTCGTAGTAAGATTAATAAAAACACAAAAATTGCTGCAGTTGTTAAAGCAAATGCCTATGGTCATGGAGCTGTCCAGGTGGCTAAAAAATTATCTCAGTTGGGAGTAGAATATTTCTGTGTCGGCAGTCCGGATGAAGGAATTGAATTGAGAAATATTGGCATTAAAAAACCCATTTTAGTCTTAGCTGAGGTTTTAGCTTCCCAGTTCCAGGATATTATAAAAGGTGATTTAATTCAGACAGCTGCCAGTTTAAAAACTTTAAAGGCTTTAAATGAAGCCGGTTCTAAAGCTGATAAAATAATCAAGGTACATTTAAAATTTGATACCGGAATGGGAAGGATTGGATTCTTTCCGGAAGAGTTACCAGAAATTTATAATTTAGCTGAGGAGCTTGAATATATTAAAGTAGAAGGTATATTTTCTCATTTTGCTAGAGCTGATGAGCAGAACAAAGAATTTTCTCAGCTTCAGCTTGAAAGATTTAAAACTGCTTTAACTAGAATTAGAGCCGCTGGTTATAAGTTACCGCAATTACATATAGCAAATAGTGCAGCTGTAATAGATTTAGAAAAAACTTCCCTTGATTTAGTCAGACCTGGAATTATGCTCTATGGACTGCTGCCATCTGACCAATTAAGAAATGAGGCTGAAATTAAACCGCTTCTATCTTTTAAAACAAGGATTGTACAGCTTCGAAGCCTTCCTGCCGGTTCTGCTGTCAGTTATGGTTCAACTTATAAAACTGATAGTGAGGAAAAGCTGGCAGTACTTCCGATAGGTTATAAAGATGGTTATCCCAGACTGCTTTCCAATCGGGGAGAGGTTTTGATTAGAGGCCAGCGGGCACCAATAAGAGGCAGGGTCTGTATGGGTCAGACTATTGTCAGTGTTGATCAGATAAAGAATGCTGAAGTTGGAGATGAAGTTGTCTTAATTGGCCATCAGGGAGATGAGGAGATATCAGCTGCCGAAATTGCCGAACTCTGTGGTACAATTAATTATGAGATTGTCTGTAATTTAAGTGAAAGGCTGGAAAAAGTTTATTTTGATTAGACTTAAATTAGCATAAACTAATCTATCTAATAAGATTATTTATAGAAGCTGCTTAAAAAAGAATAAACTTTTAATGATTTTAACTTGAATTTAGAAAAAAGCTGTAATATAATTAGCATAATAAATAAATAGCCAGTAATATAAAAGCTGTGAAGGACATTAGTAGATTTATTAACTGAAATTAGAAAGCTGATGGCTGCTGCAAATTAGCCAGTTAATAATCGAATCCAGTTTGGAGCTGTGAGGCCGAAAAATCATGAGTAAGCTGAACCGGTTGAGACCGTTAAATCTATTTAAGCGGCAGCATTTTAAAAGCTGTCATTAGGGTGGCACCACGAGCATTCTCGTCCCTTTTTTAGGGAGGAGTTTTTTTATTTTATCGAGTTTAAAATTAAATTTAAAATAAATTTTAAGGAGGAATAAAAATGTTAGATATGAGATTTATTAGAGAAAATCCAGAAGTGCTGGAAGAGGCAATGAAAAAAAGAAATATGGAGTCACCAGTCAAAAAATTTCAGGAACTTGATGACAAAAGACGTGATCTATTATATGAAGCTGAACAGTTAAAACATAAGCGTAATGTTAATTCTGATAAAATTGGTGAGTTAAAGAGGAATGGAGAAGATGCTTCTGATTTAATTTCTGAGATGCAGGATGTTTCTGCCAGAATTAAAGAACTTGACCAGCAGGTAGCCGAGGTTGAAGCAGAATTAAATGAGCTGCTTTTATCAATTCCTAATATTCCGCATCAGAGTGTACCTGTGGGTACAGATGAAGAGGATAATCAGGAAATTAGAAAATGGGGAGAGCCCAGAAAATTTGATTTCGAATTCAAGGCTCACTGGGATATTGGAGAAGATTTAGATATCTTAGATTTTGAAAGAGGTGGAAAGGTTACTGGTACCCGCTTTACCTTTCTAAAAGGAGCAGGTGCCAGATTAGAGAGAGCCCTAATCAACTTTATGCTCAACCTGCATACAGATGAACACGGCTATAAGGAAGTTTTTCCACCATTTGTTGCCAATGCAGATAGTATGACCGGGACCGGTCAGCTGCCCAAGTTTAAAAAAGATATGTTTAAACTTGAAGGCCATGATTATTATTTAATTCCAACAGCTGAGGTGCCTGTTACAAATATGTACAGAGATGAAATTCTGGATGTTGAACAGCTGCCTGAGTATTTAACTGCCTACAGTGCCTGCTTTAGAGCAGAAGCCGGGGCCCACGGGCGTGACACCAGAGGAATTATCCGTCAGCACCAGTTTAACAAAGTAGAAATGGTTAAGTTTGTTAAGCCGGAAGATTCTTATGATGAATTAGAAAAAATTACTGCAGATGCAGAAGATGTGCTGCAGAAACTGGAACTTCCCTACCGAGTTGTAAGCTTATGTACAGGGGATTTGACTTTCTCTTCTGCTAAAACTTATGATCTGGAAGTCTGGATGCCAGCTTATGAAACTTATAGAGAAATTTCTTCCTGTTCAAACTTCGAAGATTTTCAGGCCAGAAGAGCCGGAATTCGCTATCGTCCTGAACCAGAGGCCAGTACAGAATTTGTCCACACTTTAAATGGATCAGGTCTGGCAATTGGAAGAACAGTGGCAGCTATCCTGGAAAATTATCAGAATGAAGATGGAACAGTTACAGTGCCTGAGGTCTTAAGACCATTTATGGGAACAGATATAATTAAGTAATAAGCTTCATTTGACCAATTTCATTAATTTCATTTGAACCAGGTCCAATAGACATCTTTTGGACCTGGTTCAAATAATGATATGATAGCATTTTACATTAAAAGATAATATTGTAATCAAAAGAGCCCTTTTGGGGGCTCTTTTTGCTTTTTATAAATTTTTTTAATTTTTTTTGCAAAAAAAGAAGGATTATTGTTCTGAGTATAGAATAATATAAAACGAGATATAAATAAAACAGTGTTTTACTATTAGAAACACTGTCTTAAAATACCGGCTGAGAGATTCGAATAGGATGCTGAGCTGTTTTGAAAAAGGTTTAAAATTAAAAGGAGGCTTATTTAATGAGTAAAGTTGAAGATTTAAAGAGAATTGAAGAAACTGGGATTGTTGCTGTTGTTAGAGCTGAAAATGCAGAAAAGGCATTAAAGATTACTGAAGCGGTAAAAGCTGGTGGAATTGATGCTATTGAAATTACAATGACTGTTCCGGGTGCGTTAGATGTAATCAAGCAGTTAACTGATGAGTACAGCAGAGATGAAATTTTAATTGGTGCAGGATCAGTTTTAGATGCTGAAACTGCTCGAGCCTGTATTTTAGCTGGAGCTGAGTATATTGTTTCTCCTTCTTTAGATGAAGAAACAATAGCAATGTGTAATCGCTATCAAAAGGCTGTTATGCCGGGTGCAATGAGTGTGACTGAAGTAGTTAAAGCCATGAAGTTTGGTGCAGATATTATTAAGATTTTCCCTGCTACTTTATTTGGACCAAAAATTATCAAAGCTGTTAAGGGACCTTTACCACAGGCACCACTTATGCCTACTGGTGGAGTTAGCTTAGATAATGTTAAAGACTGGATTAAAGCTGGTAGTTTGGCAGTAGGTGTTGGTAGTTCATTAAGTAAGGGAGCCAAGACTGGTGACTATGAGCAGGTAACAGAAACTGCTAAAGAATTTATTAGGTTGATTAAGGAAGCCAGAGCAGAAATGGCTTAAATCTCATTTCAGAAATAACTTTAAAGAATAACTAGAATTCATCTTTCTAATAAATCAGGCCCACTTCCCGATTGCCACCTCCTGTGGCACGGTCAGTTCAGGGTGTCCTGCCCTTCAACCTGATTTATTAGAAATCTTCATTAAGTTATTCTAGATAAAGTTCTTAATTTATGAGATTTAAGACTATTTCTTTTAGTTAAGAATGTTAAGTTATTCTAATAAAAATTCTAATTTATAAAAATTTAATATCATTTCTTTTAGTTAAGAAGGTCGGCTGGAGTGCTCTTATATCTTTGAGCAGATTGGTCAGCTGAAAGTTACATTTTATTAGTAAAAGTACATCTGTTTATAAATTTTTTTCTTGTTCATCTGAATTATTACTATAAAATTGTTTTATTCAAATTAAATTGAATTCAAAAATTATCAGGAGGTTTTTATATTATGTCTAAGAAAGTTGTTACTTTTGGAGAAATTATGCTGCGTTTGACACCCCCTAACCATGAGCGTTTTATTCAGGCTGACACATTTAATGTGATTTATGGTGGAGGAGAGGCAAACACTGCTGTATCTTTAGCTAATTATGGTCTGGATGCTCGTTTTGTAACTAAGTTACCTGACAATCCAATTGGTCAGGCAGCTTTAAACGAAATTCGCCGTTTTGGTGTGGATACTAATTACATTGCTCGTGGTGGAGACCGCTTAGGAATCTATTACTGTGAAAATGGAGCAAGTCAGAGACCATCCAATGTAGTTTACGATAGAGCTCATTCTGCAATTGCTGAAGCTGAAAGTGCAGATTTTGACTGGGAAGAAATTTTTGCTGATGTAGACTGGTTCCACTATACAGGAATTACACCTGCTTTAAGTGAGCAGATGTCCGATGTCACTTTAGAAGCTGTTAAAGCTGCTAAAAAGCACGGAGTCAAGGTTAGCTGTGACTTAAATTACCGCGCTAAGCTCTGGAGCAAAGAAAGAGCCGGTCAGGTAATGGAAGGCCTAATGGAATATACTGATGTTGTAATTGCCAATGAAGAGGATGCCGAAATGGTATTCGATATTAAGAGTGGATCTGATATTACCAGTGGTGACTTAAATGTTGAAGGTTATAAAGATGTTGCCAAGCAGTTAATCGACCGCTTTGATTTAGAATTAGTTGGTAGTCACTTAAGAATCAGCCACAGTGCTTCTAATAATGGCTGGTTAGTTATTCTCTTTGATGGAGAAAACTTTGTTCAGTCAACTAAATATGAGATCACAATTATTGATCGTGTTGGAGGAGGAGACTCCTTTGCAGGTGGCTTAATTTATTCTCTGGTAACTGGAAAAGGACTTCAGGAAGCTGCTGAGTTTGGAGCTGCTGCGTCTGCTTTAAAGCAGTCAATTCCTGGTGACTTTAACCATGTAAGTGTAAAAGAGGTAGAAACTTTAGCTGGGGGAAATGCTTCCGGTAGAGTTAAAAGATAAAGAGTTAATAATTCTATTCCTTAAAGAAGGCTGCAGCTTAGCTGTGGCCTTTTTTGCAATTTTAGCATTAAAGGCAAATTTTTATATTTTAGGAGGAATTTTAAATGATTGATCTTGTTACAATTGGAGAGACGATGGCCGCAATGGCACCAAACGAGGTAGGTTCATTAAAGTATTTAAATAATTTTTCGAAGTATATAGCAGGAGCTGAATCCAATGTTGCAATTGGTGTTAAAAGGCTTGGCTTTAATTCCGGCTGGATCAGTAAACTGGGGAAAGATCCACTGGGGGATTATGTAGAATTTTTTGTTCGCGGTGAAGGTGTGGATGTTTCTCAGGTAAGAAGAGATGAAGAACACAGGACTGGCTTGTTAATTAAGGAAATGCATACAACTAAGGAGCCAAAAGTTTTTTATTACCGTGATAATTCTGCTGCCAGCCATCTGGCAAAAGAAGATATTGATGAAAGCTATATTAAAAAGGCCAGGCATCTTCATTTAACAGGAATTACACCAGCTTTGAGTCAGAGTGCTCAGGGAGCGTTTTTTGAAGCTTTAAAGGTGGCCCGGGAAAATGATTTAAAAATTTCATTTGATCCCAATTTGAGGCTTAAACTCTGGGATTCTATAGAAGAAATGAGAGAAGTAATGTTAGATATAATACCTCAGGTTGATGTGCTGCTGCCGGGAGTTGAAGAGGGAGAAATTCTGCTTGGACTTTCTGACCCGGAAGAGATAATTAAAGGTTTTTATCAAATGATGGAGCCTGGATCTCTGATAGTGCTTAAGATTGGTGCTAAAGGAGCATTATATTATCAGGGAGATCAGATTGAGCATGTTGAGCCTTACTGTGTGGACAATATCGTAGATTTAATTGGAGCTGGAGATGCCTTTGCAGCAGGCTTAATTACCGGTCTTTTAAGAGAAATGCCGATTAGAGAGGCAGTTGAACTGGCTAATTTGGTTGGAGCTCTGTGTATTACAGTTAAGGGAGATATAGAAGGCTTACCCACCTGGGAACAGGTAGAGATTTATCAGGGGAAAAAAGAAGAGATTCATCGTTAACAATATTGCAGAAAAATATAATAAATTTTATGAGATGAAGGGCTTGCTAATATTTTAGCTGAGCCTTTCATCTTTTTTTGTCCAGATATTATAACTAAATTTAATTCAGGGCAGAAAGTTGTTTTTATAAAAATATTCTTATAAAAGTATATTTAGTAAATAAAGAAAATAATTAATAGAGAAATAATATTTTAAGAAAAAATTAACAAGATAAAAAGGATTACAACCTTTAATGCAGAATAGTACTAATTAAGCTCTAAAGTCATCGAGATATTTGATCTAAATCTAATTTAATAATTTAAGGATAATGCAGTGACTAAATAGTCAGATTATGATTTGCTGACTATTTTTTTGCTATTTATATATATTATAATGAACTACTTAAAATTTAGGAGGGAAAAATAGCAGTTAACTTAATTGCTAAAAATACAGCAGTCCAGGCTGCTTTTGCAGAAAGAGATCGGGAGCTGCTGCGAAATATGCTCTTAGATTCCTACCAGGAGATTAGTGATGAGATGGCACAGTTTCAATTTCATTTACCTGATTCTACTTCTTTTTTACGCTTACATAATCCAGAAAAATATGGTGATGATCTTTCTTCATTTCGTTTTACTGTTAATCAGGCCAATCAGAATAGAGAAATGGTTTCAGGAATTGAGGAAGGAAGAGGAGGCTATGGTCTGCGGGTTGTAGCTCCAGTTGAATATCAGGGTGAGCATTTAGGGACAGTAGAATTTGGCTCAAGTTTAGGAACAGGTTTTTTAGAAGAGATCGAAAACAATTTTGCAGGTGATTATTATCTCTATTCACTTGCAGATACCGAAAGTGTTAGCTGGGATGAAGACAGTAAGAGATGGATAGCAAGTACTGAAAATAATGATCCCTATCAGGTGGGAAGCCAGCAAATTTCAAACTTAAAAGCAGGCAAAACCTTAATTGAGAGCAGAAGTAATTATAATTTATTATTAATGCCCTTTGAAGATTACCAGGGGGAAGTCAGCGGCTACTTTAAAGCAGCTTTCGACCGCAGCCAGATTGTAAGCAGATTAAATAGTCTGAGCAGAAATGTTATTATTTTTGCTGTGCTTGGAATTATCTTAACCTTAATTATTACTTTCCTGGTGGCAAAAAGAATATTTGATCCATTAGAAAAGTTTGAAGGAATGTTTGCAGCTCTCGCTCTTGGTAATTTAAATGTATCTTATCCAATAAAAACAGTTAACTGTTCAGAAATTATGGACTGTGGAGAAGAAAGCTGTCCTGACTTTGATCGAGATGGAGTAACCTGCTGGTTTGATGTAGGTTCTTATGCACCGGAGTTTGGTAAAGAAGTACACTGTCCGAGAATTAAAACCGGAGAATATGAAGATTGTACAGAGTGTGAAGTTTATAAAGAAGTTAATAAAAATGAAATAGAAAAATTAGGTGCCTGGTTCAATAAATTTGCGGATGTCTTAAGACAGCTGATCAGAGATATGATTCAAATGTCTGATAATCTATCTGCCTCCAGCCAGGAATTAACAGCTACTGGTGAAGAATTATCAGCTTCAGCTGAAGAAATAGGTAATGCGATGCAGACAGTTGCCTCTGGATCAGAAGAGCAGTCAGCCCAGGTAGAAGAGACTTCAGCCACAATTGCTGAGTTGAGAGAACAGATTAAAGCTGTAAATTCTGATTCCGAAGAGATGAATCAGAGTGCAGAAAATGTGATGAAAAATATTGAATCCGGTAACCAGGCTTTAAATAATTCTGAAAATAGTATCAGCAGAGTCAAAAATAATACAGAAGCAACCTCTGAAGCTATTAATTCTTTAGGAGAGTCCTCAAAAGAAATTGGAGAAATTGTAGATTTAATCAACGGTATTTCTGATCAGACCAATTTACTGGCTTTAAATGCAGCAATTGAAGCAGCAAGAGCCGGAGAGGCAGGCCGAGGATTTTCAGTTGTGGCAGAAGAAATAAGAGAACTGGCAGAACAGTCTTCAAAAGCAACAGAAGATATTGCAAAATTAATTAAGTCTATTCAAAAAGATGTAGAAAAAGCCGTCCAAAATATGGAAGAAAATAAAGAAGCAGTTGATGAGAGTGTTGGTTCAATTAAGACAACCTCACGGTCTTTTTCAGAAATCACCGGGGAAGCTGACAGCTTAGAAATTCTGATTAAAAATATTAAAGCGGAAGTAGAAAGTATGAATCAAAACAGCATCAATGTTAAAAAAGCTGTGGAAGAGATTTCTGAAGTTAGTGAACAGGCAGCAGCCAATGCCGAAGAGGTTGCAGCATCTAGTCAGGAACAGGCAGCTTCCACTCAAACTGTTGTGGATGCGTCGGAAGAATTGGTCGAGATGGTCGAAAAACTAAATCAGATTGTAAATCAGTTTAATTTTGAAGAAAAATAAAGGAAATAATGGATCTATACCTAAATATAATAGTAATGGTTATTATTTACAGATAAGAGGTGACATTGATGCCTGACTTGAAGCACGAAATAAAAAATATGGATTTATTGACTGAGGGAGATCATGCAGTTTTATTTTACGAAGAAAAAAGTGAAATTTTAAATTCTGTCCGAGATTTTATAATCCATTCTTTAGGGAAAAATCAAAAATGTTATTATATCGATCAGGCAGACAACCAGAAGCTAATTTTAGCAGCACTAAAAAATTCAGATCTTAATTTAGAAAAAATGCTGGAGAGTGGGCAACTGCTCTGTTTAGAAAAGGAAGAAATTTATGGTGACCCTGCTAATTTTAGAGCTCAAGAAATATTGAATCTGATTGAGAAGAGTGTTATTTCAGCTGAAAAAGAGGGCTACAGTGGCTTAAGCATTACCGGAGAATTAACTGGTATTGTCGATTTTAGTGGCGGTAAAGAAGAAATAATAAAATATGAGTGGCAGCTTCATCAGCAAATTTTCGAAAAATATCCGGTGACTGCACTCTGCAGATATAATATTAATCAATTTGACAGTGAAATAATCAAGGCTGCGGTTGAACTTCATGATTATATTGTCTGGCAGGGAGAGCTGCATGAAAACCCCTACTACATTGATCCAGAAGGCTACCGTCAGAATAAAGTAGAAGAATATGAGATTAAAAGCTGGTTAAAAAATATTAATGAATATCAGAAGAAAGAAAGTTTATATAAAAAGGCAATTAGTCAAAGTCAGGAAAGATATTTGAGACTTTTTAATAATTCACCGATTGGGATTATCAAAACTAATTCTGAGGGTAAAGTGATTCATGTTAACCAGAGAATGGCTGAGATTGCTGGCTATGATAATATAGTTGACGCAATTAATAATTACAGTGATCTGGCAGCAGAATTTTATCTTAACTCAGATCGAAGAGATGTTTTTTTAAATTGCTTAAAGAAAAATGGTGAAGTTGAAAATTTTGAATTTGAAGCCAGAAAAAAGACAGGCGAGAGAATCTGGCTGAATATGAATGCTCAGATTACTGATAGAAACGATGATGGAAGTTTTATAATCGAAGGTTTTGTTTTTGATATCAGTGAAAAAAAGGAATATGAAAAAGAACTTGAGCGCAAAAAAGAAGAATTAGCCGCTTCAAATCAGCAGCTGCAGGCTTATAATGAAGAAATGATGGCGATGAATGAAGAGCTTGAGGATTCATTTAAAGAGCTTGAAGATTTAAATAATAGATTTGAAAAAATGATCAACCTTGTTTCAGATATAGAAAATTTGAGCACAATCAGTGAAGAAGAATTTTTAAGTAAAATTTTACAGCAGGCGGTTACAATAATTCCCGAAGCTGATGCAGGTAGTATTTATACTTTTGGGAAAGAAAATGTAGAATTTGTGGACTGTATTGGTTATAATCTGGATAATTTAAAGCAGAGTACGATTAAAAATGAAGCTTTTTATAATCAAAATTCATCCATTGAGATAATGACTGTGGCAGAATTAAAAACAAGAAATAAAAAGTATATGCAGCAGCATGACTTTCAGAATTTAAAAGAAGAAAGCTTAAATAAAATAAAAGAAATAATGTATTTAGATTTAGAACTAAAAGGAGAAAAAAAGGCAGGGATTACTCTTGATATTAAGACTGGAAGTTCTAAAAGCTTTACAAATAATTCTCAAAAAATCTTTACAGCCTTTTATAATATAGCCTCTTCTTTTTATAAATTAAAAGAGTACAACCTGCTTCAGAATAATTTTACCAGAGAGATTATTTCCTCCACCATCAAAATGCTTGAAATGTATGATCTGTATACCAGAGGTCATTCGGAAAATGTGGCCCAGCTGGCGGTAGAAATAGCAGAAGAAATGGAACTTTCACAAAAAGTGATTGATGATATTTACTGGAGTGGGCTGGTTCATGATATAGGAAAAATGCTGATCCCGCTGGAAGTATTGAATAAAGAGGGGAAACTTACAAAAAGTGAGTATGAACTTATTAAAGAACATCCGGTGCTCGGCAGTAATGCATTGAAGAGTTCAAATTCCTTAAAGCAGATAGCAGATTATGTACGCCACCACCATGAGCGCTGGGATGGGCGAGGATATCCTGATGGTCTTCAGGGGGGAGAAATCCCTATCGAATCAAGGATAATTTGTGCCGCAGATGCCTGGGATGCAATGCGCTCTAAGAGAACTTATCGGGAACCGCTGACTTTTGACCACGCCCTGTCAGAGATTAAGGATAATAAGGGGCTGCAGTTTGCTCCAAATGTGGCAGAAGCTCTTATAAATATTTTAGAAAATTAGATTGAAAATGATTAAGATCTAAAGTTTAAAAATAAAATATTTCAAAATTGAAGATGAAAAACTGGCTCAGTAATTTAAAGTTCCAGTTTTCATCTTTTTTAAAATTTAGCCTGAGCCCTATTATGGGAGATTTAAATTGAACTCCTGTTTATCTAGCAAGTTTTTTTAGTGGAAATTTAATTTATAAATCATAAATTTTATGCTATAATTATAATTCAGGATATAAATAGATAAATAAATAATATAAATGTATTAAAATTTCAAGGAGGTTTTTATTTTGAGTAAATCCGACATGACGGTAATCAAGCGGGACGAGAGAGAAGTAGCTTACAGTCGGGATAAGATCACCAAGGCAATTTACAGGGCAATGGTCGAGTCTGGAGAAGATGCGACCCAAGATGATGCAGAACAGGTTGCTCTGGATGTAGAATCAGATTTAATTACTGAGTTTTATAATCAGGATCAGGTACCTAAAGTAGAGGAAATTCAGGATTTAGTGGAAGAAAAATTAATGAAGGCTGCCTATGTGACAACAGCTAAGTCATATATTTTATACAGAAACAAAAGACAGCAGTCAAGATTATCCAGAAAGAGGGAAAAAGAAAATCCTCTTTTAACCAATGAATTTTTGAGTAAATACAAACACCAGCCCAATCCTTTTCCGACAGAACTGGGAGAATTTATTTATTATAGAACATATTCACGCTGGTTAGAAGAGGAGCAGCGTCGAGAATACTGGTGGGAAACCGTAAAAAGAGCAGTGGAATATAACTGCTCACTGGCTCAGACTACTAAAAAAGAGGCAGAAAAGCTTTATGATAATGTATATAACTTAAGAAACTTTTTAGCCGGACGTACACTCTGGACTGCTTCTACAGAGTCATCTAAAAAATATGGAATGAGTAATTATAACTGTTCCTTTACAGTTATCGACAGTTTTAAAGCCTATCAGGATTTATTTTATCTGCTGATGATCGGTAGTGGAGTTGGCTTCCGCGTACTGCCGCGTGATGTAGAGCAGTTGCCAAAGATTAGAACCGATATTGAAGTTATTCATAAATATTATGAGCCTGTAGATAAAGAAGAAAGAAGAGAATATACAGATTTTGATTTTGATGAAGATGATGTAGTAACAATTAATGTTGGTGACTCAAAAGAAGGCTGGATTCAGTCACTGGAATATTATTTTAAGTTCCTGGTTGACCATGCCTATCGTCCGCTAAAAAGAATTATTTTTAATTATGATTCTGTGCGTCCAAAGGGAGAGAAGCTTAAGACTTTTGGTGGTACAGCTTCTGGGCATCAGAGTTTAAAGCGGATGTTTACTAAAATTGATAAATTATTAAAAGAAAAGCCGGACCGTGATTTAGATGATATTAATCGGGTTAAACTAAAGCCAATTGATGCTATGGATTTAGCCAATATTGTAGCGGAAAATGTGGTTTCAGGTGGAGTTAGACGCTCATCTCAGATCTGTCTCTTTAGTGCTGATGATAAAGAAATAGCTCAGGCTAAAAGTAATTTATATGTCAAAGAAGATGATGAGTGGGTAATTAATAAGGAAATTTCTCACCGTCAGATGAGCAACAATAGTATTTTCTACGAAGGTAAGCCTTCTAAAGAACAGTTAAAGTGGCATGTTAAGCAGATGCGCTTTAGTGGTGAACCTGGCTTTATCAATGCTGTGGAAGGAAGCCGCCGCCGTGAAAACTTCAAAGGAGTTAACCCCTGTGCAGAAATTCTGCTTGATTCCAGAGGGGTCTGTAATTTAACCTCTTTAAATGTGATGGCCTTTGTTGATGAAGAAGGTAATCTGGATAAAAAAGCAATGTTTGAATCGCAGAAACTTTCTGCTAGAGCTGGTTACAGAATGGCTTTAATCGAGTTTGAATTACCGGAGTGGGATCAGATTAACAAACGGGATAGACTGATTGGAACCTCTCTGACTGGTTGGCAGGACATGAAAAATGCTGCTGATTTAAATGAAGCCCAGGAAGCTCAGCTGCTGGAAGAACTACGTGAAGTTGCACATCAGGCAGCCAGAGAAATTGCCAAAGAGGTGGGAGATAATGAGCCAAAACTGATTACAACTGTTAAACCTGAGGGGACTCAGACTCAGATGCCTACAGTTTCCAGTGGTCTTCATTATTCACACAGTGCCCATTATGTTAGACGGGTAAGAATTTCTGCTTCTGATCCGCTGGCCCGGGTCTGTGAAGAATTGGATTATCCTATTCATCCAGAAGTAGGTCAGGATCCAGATGATCCAGAAACTTTAGTGGTAGAATTCCCCGTTAAAGCTCCTGAAGGACAGGTTAAAGGAGATGTGAATGCAATTGATCAGCTGGAAACTTATAAGATGTTTATGGAAAATTATGTTGATCATAATGCTTCAATTACTGTTCATGTTCGTGATGATGAATGGGAAGATGTAGAAGAATGGCTCTGGGAGAACTGGAACAGTGTAGTTGGTATTTCTTTTATTTCCTATAATGACAACTTCTATGACCTAATGCCTTATGAAGAAATCACAGAAGAAGAATACAATCAGCGGGTGGAAGAGATGGAGCGCTTTAATCCTTCCTTAGTTTCTAAGTACGAAACAGAGTATTTAGAAAGAGAACTCGACGAATCTTCCTGTGAAGGAGGAGCCTGTCCGGTAAGATAAAGTATAGGTGCCGTCTAAAACTTGATTTATGAATAAAAATGTCGAAAAATATTTTTATTAGATAATATAATTTAATTCTAAGCCTACCTTAACTGGTAGGCTTTTTTCTATAGTTATCAATCTTACAGACTTTTTTTAGTAAATTTAATATAATAATGGTATAATAACCTAAAAGAAGATAAAAGCAGATTAGGTGTTAGTTCCAGAATAAAAAGAGGAAATACAGAATTTATAAATAAGTTTATATATAATAGCAATTATGGATTTAAAAATAATAATCTATACCAAATATAGGGTGATAAGTAGATGCTGAAAAAAATAATAATTCTGCTCTTTCTTTTTGTGTTTTTAAGCAGCAGCTGTATATTAGCTTCAGATATAAGTTTAGAAAATATACAGAAATTAATTTCAGAAAATAATAATAAGCAGGCCTTAGAAATTTTAACAGAGAATAATCTGAATAATAATCCTGATCTTCTCTATTATAAAGCTCTTTTGTTGAGCTGGGAAAAAGAATATGTAGAATCCGAAAAAATTTTGCTGCAATTAATTGATGATTATCCTGAAAGGCTTGAATTTTATAATCATTTAGCCCGGATATATGGCTGGCAGCGGAAATTTGAAGAGGCCGAAAAAATTATTGCAAGAGCCCAGCAAAGGGAATACTCTTCAAACAGAACGGCTCTTTTAGCCAGACATGCAGAATGGCAGGGTAACTGGTTTGAAGCACAAAAATTGATTAAAATTGCTCTAACTAAAGCAGAATCAAATGAATTAAAAAATGAATATCAAAGTCGATTAAAGATAATTAATCAGAAAATAAGGACAGAATTATTTATTAAAGGTAAATTTATTTATTCTTCAGCTGCTAAGGACGATATAAGTTTGCGACTTGGTTTAGAAAAACCATTAAATGATGGTATTAATTCTGAAATTTCTGCTGGTGTAAATCATTTTAAAGATGAGTTTAATTTGCTTTTAGGCGCAGAAATTGAATTAGCTCCTCCTTTGCTTTTTAATAAAACAAATTTTAGTTCTACTTTTAACTTCTATCAGGGAGATAGTAAGGATAAAATTGAATTAAATAACAGTCTTAATTACTTCTTCAATTCCAAAAATAGAGCCGGTATCAGCTTTGAGATAGTAAAAAATGATGCTAGTTATCAAAATCTTGAATTAGAATATGAACACCACTTTACAACTTTTTATCATGCAGCATCCCTGAATGAAATAAAGCTGTGCAAACAATCCTTTAAATTCCCATAAATTTTGGTATTTTCGAAGTCTGATACGAAACTGCCTAAAATTAGTTCTT
>Ga0208153_100209_pt1 | contig 21791 bp, 26 predicted proteins | sample Wag42014_10_18_FD_187331 | JGI IMG/M metagenome (GOLD analysis project Ga0208153, IMG submission 187331) | Deep subsurface shale carbon reservoir microbial communities from Ohio, USA - Utica-2 Time Series 2014_10_18 (SPAdes) (version 2) ... | reverse complement strand
AAATATATAGAACCTAAACTCCTTTTATTTTCAACCATTTTTAGCCATATATAAGCCCATGGACCTTTGGGCTCTAGATTAATTACTACATCTTTTTTCTTTTTTATTTTCTTAGCCGATTCTTCTGCTGAACTATAAAAGCCTTCTTTTTTAACTTTATTTCTTATATCTTTTATTCTTTCACTATATGTAATAACTTCTTCGTAATAATCTGTTGCAAAATATAAAGCTATCAAAATAATACTAATTATTGTTAACAACTGTATAAACACTAATTCTAAGTTATAAGCACCCTCACCTGTAAAATATGAAAGAATAAGTAGTTTTGAAGGCCCCAATATAGGCACATAATTCCATTCATTTAAAGATAAATAATCAATAATGCCAAATATACTTCCTGCCTTATATATAAACTTGAATTCGGCAAGTAGCAAGCAAATTAAAAATTCAATTTCCATGAATGTAAAAAAAACGGTGTTTTGTTATAAGTTTTGCACTTTGATAACTGCATATTTACATTGAAAGAATAAAAGCTATATCCTTTTTTACAGTTAATTTACTCTTTTAAGGTATAGCAAAGCTAACCGTCTACTTGATATGGCGGTTTCTATCATTTGGTATATTTTTTGGTATATTCTATGTGTTTACTATGTTAAGCAAAATACCATTAGTGCTTTTCGTATATACGTTATCACAGTTTTAAGAAACGGATTATTAGGATAACGTATATGCCTATAACGTCCTTTCCCAACAAGATTACCAGGTACATTATATAATATTCGCCTTATTGTGGTTATCTCATGATGACTCATAAACTCTGGCAAGATAGTCCTTTTGAACCAATTATGGAGATTGTAAGCGATCATTTTGATAAGCAAAAATATTTCGTTGCAAAATTTGTTTCTTTGACTGTTTTTTGAAAAAGCAAATCCTTCTTTTAGTTCATCTATTTTGTTTTCAATGTCGCAGCGTTGGTTGTATTCATGAAATATTTCTTCAGGTGTCATGTACTCAATATTTGTTACTATAGCTTGATATTCATATTTGAATTCGTCTATATCCATACAAATCTGCCCTGTTTTGGGCTGTGGCAGTTTTTTGCGTATAATCACAATTCTGCGTACTTTATCCCATTTAGGCATTTTTGCATATATTTCATTTACACTAAAGGTTTTATCTATTTCAGTCCAAGGATAAAGGTGTTCTCTTTGATTGACATAGTCTATAAAGCATCTGATCCATGCCTGATTTTTAGCTTTCATTACATATTCATAACCTTTAGATTCAAAATACAGCATATTATCGTAGTCAAATGCTCCACGGTCAACGCGTACTCGCTTAATTATCCAATTTTCAGGAAGCTGTTCTTCGCAAGATTTTACAAAATCTAAGAAACCATGATTTGTGTGATGTTTACCTTCTTCAAGAGTAACATTAACAAGTTCATCAGTATTAGCAATAATGCCGATTTTCTCTTTGAAAGATGGTCGACCATGGTACCTTGGATTATAACCTACTGAAGCACCTTCCTGCTCTCCAAATATAGTACAAACTGTATCATCAAAATTCATAATGACTTCACGTTTCGTTCCTTTAGATTGCAAGGAAAGCAAAGTCTTGTTAATAAGTCTTAATTCTTCAAGAGAACTTTCAGGCAAAGCTTTAATTAAGTCTCTGCATACTTTTTCGCTGGGAACTTTATGCCCTTTAATTTCTGTGTATGCATTATCATATCTTAGTTGGTCCATGTGAAGAAAGCGGGTATTCCCTTGAATTACAGAATCAATCATAAAGTCAATAATCTCGGCTGGTTGAAAAACAGCATTTGGTGCTTTTTTAAAGGATAATATGCTTGAAAGAATTTTATTAAAGCCGATTTTTTCTTTAAATGCTTGGATATAGGTGAAAGTTACATTGTTTGATACTGTAAAATTATCAAAAGTTGCTGGCAAAATATATTTTGAAAACCCCTTTTCTTTTGTAAGATTAAGTGTTAAACTCATATTATGGAGATTCTCCTTTCTGTTAATGTTTTTGTTTGACACTTAAATTTTATCAGAAAAAGGGGAATCTCCATATATTTTTTGTAAAAAATTTTTCACTTAATTTAGCCCTCAAATGGCTCTATTTGGGCATTTCGTAAATTCACTTGCCGAATCCAAGATAAAATAAAATCCAAAACCTGCAATTAAAATTAAAATACCAGATAGAATGTACTGTATCAATTTTTTGGCATTAAATTTCATTGAAATGGAGTAAATTAAAAAATTTAGTGGCACTAAAGCGAATATATTGGTAAATATGCCTAAATATCCATATACCAAATTTGATGAATATTTAGTAACTGACATCATATTACTTAAAAAAGGTAGATATACCACAAATAGTATCGAAAGAGCAAAATACTTGAAAATACCTTTAACCATATACCACAAAAAGATTTTTCTTTCATCTATAGGTGATGAAAAAAGAAAAGTAGTGTCTCCATCTTCAACTATTATTCCAGGCTGTTTTAAAGAACTGTATATTGAAAGTATTATCTCAAAAAGTATTATTATAACTAAACCTGCCTCTAAATAGGATAACTTGAGCTCACTTACTTGAGAAAGTTTTGCCTTATTATCCATATTCCCAAGAATAATAGAAATAAGCATCAAAAAATATCCTAAAAACATAAAAAGATAAACAAATATTTTTTTTGGATTTCTAATAATATCCTTTATTGAATTTTTTATCTTCATCAATTCAAATATAAAAAGTGCATTTATCTCACTCATTTTGTTACCTCCAAAAACAAATCTTCCAATGAGCCTCCCGGTCCTGCCTTTTTCATTACTTCTTCAAGTGTGCCCTCATATATGAGCTTTCCCGCTTTTAAAATAAGCACTCTGTCTCCAAGATTTTGTACAGAATCTAACATATGTGTACTCAAAAGTACAGACTTCCCTTCTTTTTTAAGCACTTTTATGGTATCTTTTAACTCTCTTATAGCTTTTGGATCAAGTCCTACAAAAGGCTCATCAAAAAGCATAACCTCTGGTTTGTGTAAAAGTCCGCATATTACCATAACCTTCTGCCTCATGCCCTTTGATAAATTAGCTCCCAATTCATTCTTTTTATCCATAAGGTCATAAGCTTTGAGGTATTCTAAAGCCTCTTCTTCCCAATTTTCAAGCTTATAAGCAAGAGCTATAAATTTCATATGTTCCCATACTGTAAGCATTGGGTATATATCCGGAGTTTCAGGTATATAAGCAAGTTTGAATTTTGCCTCATTATCTTTATAGTCATAGCCGCAAACTTTTATTTCTCCTTCTGTCTTTCTCAAAAGTCCCATTATTGTCTTTAAAGTAGTACTTTTCCCTGCTCCATTTGGACCTATAAGCCCTACAACTTCACCAGGATACATCTTGAAAGAGATCCCATCAACTGCTTTTACCTTGCCATAATATTTTTTTAGATTTTTTACAGAAAGTACACTATCCATCTTCGACCTCCGTTTATGCAAAATTTTAAATGCAAATTATAATCTCTCAAACCATAATAAAAAACAATCACTGGAACACAATACTATAAATTCTACAAAATTCCCTAAAATCCTTCTTCTATTTCCAATCTACAGTAAAATTTAACATAAACTTAACATATCTTTATCAGATTACATTTTCACATTTCATTCAGTACCATTAAAAAAGAGCTATCAATATTAAGAATAAGACCAGTTTTATTATCATAGAGATATGTGTCTTTGTTAGCCATTTCATAAATTAAGATATTATTCATGTTTTTCACTCCTATCATAATAATTTGCCATTAAATGCACAATTTTATTACACACATCATCAAAGTAATCAGAGTGATCCATTATTATACATATCTTGTTATCCAATTCATCTTTTATAAACTTTTTTATCAATTCTTTTGTATCTTTATCCAAATGTGCCGTTGCTTCATCAAATATGAAGACATCAGAATCGGATTTCACCATAGCACGAGCTATCGCTAGTTTATGTATCTCACCGCCCGAGAGTTTCACACCATTTTCTCCCACCAAGGTTTGATCTTTTAAAGGTAAACTCTCTACAAAAGCTTTCAATCCCGATTTTCTTAAAACTATTTCATATTTTTCATCATCGACATTGTTTATTATTTTTATATTGTTTTCGATTGTATCGTTAAATAAGAAAATCTTCTGTGACACTATTGAAACTCGACTCCTCAGGGATTTTTTTGATAGCTTGTTCAACTCCACTCCATTTATCAAGATTTCCCCCTCGTAATTTTCATAAAATCCCAAAAGTAATCTTATTACCGTTGACTTCCCACTTCCGTTCGGTCCTTTCAAAAGCACTTTATCTCCTCTTTCTGCTTTCAAATTGAAATTTCTTAAAACGTACTCCTTCCCATCAGGATAGCAGAATCTTACTTTTTTCATTTCTATTTCATTTATTTTATCTATTTTTATCTTGTCAAGCGTTTCGTCTTCTTCGGAATATTTCATAAAGAAATCTCTAATCCTTTCCAACGCTACAAACGCTGGTTTGAAAGTATACATGCTTAAGCTCCAATTAACCACAGGTGCATACAGTTTTCCAAAATATCCGGTAAAAGCCATATAAGTCCCTATAGATATACTTTCTTGAATAACTGACTGTCCTCCCAAATAAAGCAAAAGAACACTTACAAGAGAAGATAGAAGCATGATCGCTTCAGAGCCAAACGACAACAAAATGCCGTATTTTATCGATGATTTCACGTATTCCTTGTTAATTTCATTTATATTCTGTGCTTCTCTCTCCTCTAAAGCCATCCTTTTTATCTCTTCTGCTCCACTTATGGATTGTTGGAATTTTCCGTGAAAAATAGCTCCTTTCTCCATTGTTTCGCTAGTAACTTTGGCAAAGGCTGATTCAAAAGTTCTCGAAACTAAATAGAAAATGGGTATTACTAGAATCAACAACAGAGTCAATCTCACGTTCAGAGAAAACATAATCACCATAGCACCTATGAATTCAAAAATACTAAGGATTAACTTGAAACTCTGTAAAGAAAACAATGAACTCAAAGAATCAGCCTCTTTGAACCTCGAAACAATGTATCCACTTTCGCTGTTTGAGAAAAACTCTAGTGGTAGTTTCAAAATGCGATTTGTTAAATCTTTTTTTATGTCAAAGAGTGTATTCTGACTGAGAAGTGTAAAAAGTACCGAACTTAAGTAGTTTAAAAGACTCTTCAATATGTACACCCCAGTAAGTACTAAGACATATTTGGTCAATAAATTCAGATTTCTATTCATTACCCCTTCATCGAAAGCAAGTTTGGTAAGATAAGGCGGTAAAAGAGAAATCAAAGATAACGCTACTAAAAAAGTAAAAGATAGAATAAAGAGTTTTATTTTAGGCTTTACATATTTAAAGACAAGATGCAGTAGTTCCAGTTCTTTTGCCTTCATGCTCTTTTAACACTCCTTTCAAAAGAGGAAGGGGAGAAATTATTTAACTATTACTCCCCTTTCCCAATACTTAACAATAATCAACAAATCATAATTAAACAAAAGAAGCAGCAGCTAAACCAGTCTTAAATCCCGCGGTACTTCCTACTGCATCAGCTATAGGCACAGGTCCATCTGAGATACATACACTACATACAGCTGCACATCCTAAACCACAAATTATCCAGCATCCAGTACCTTCTGGAGATATTTCTTTCACAACACTCACCTCCATTTTTATAATCTAAACCTTACTTGCAGCAGCAAAAATAGCCCTCGTAGCAGAAGTAAGCCCTACAGCATCAGCAATTGGAACAGGACCATCTGAGAGGCACACTAAACAGGGAAGTACACAACCGCTACATACAAGACACGTTAGCCCTTCGGGTTCAGCATAAAGTTCTACCATATTAACCCACCTCCTTTCTTTCTGATTCCTTAAGTTATTTTAAATTTAAAGGATTTTCCTATATATTTTCACAGAAATCCACTTTTGTCGAATTCTTAAGTTAAGTCCATATAATTGTGTAAAAAGGGGTTGAGCCACCCCCACCCCTCTGGTTAGAATTAAAAATGTAAAAACCAAAACCTAACTGGAGGGATGAGAAATGGCTCAATACAATATTACCATTGATTCTGAAATTTTGCAATATCTTTTTTTAAAAGGAGCTAAAGATGAAGGTATGGCTAAGTTACTAGAGTCTGTATTGAATCAAGTACTGCAGGCACAGGCTACCGAACAGATTAAAGCCGAACCATATGAAAGGACTAAAGAAAGAGAAGATTATCGTAACGGTTATTACAAAAGAGGATTAGACACAAGAGTTGGGAATATAGTATTGCAGATTCCTAGGTTTAGGTATGGGAAATTTACAACTGATTTATTTCAACGTTATCAACGGAGTGAACAGGCACTATTACTTGCCCTAATGGAAATGGTAGTTAATGGTGTATCTACAAGGAAGGTTGAAGAGATAACATATGAACTTTGCGGTACTGAATTTTCCAGATCTACTATATCTGAGCTATGCAAGAACCTCGATCCAGTAGTTCAAGGATGGATTTCCAGACCGCTTAATGAAAAGAGGTTTCCATTTGTTATAGTAGATGCCATGGTAATAAAGGTAAGGGAAGAAGAGAGAGTTCGGCAAAGAGGGTTATTAATTGCCATTGGGATAAATGAAGAAGGTTACCGAGAGGTATTAGGATTTATGGTAGGGGATAGTGAGAGTGAAGAAAGCTGGGGAGAATTTTTCTCATGGCTCAAGCAGAGGGGATTACATGGGGTAGACCTTATAGTATCAGACCAACATAAAGGGCTTATACGAGCTATCAGGCAGCATTTTCAGGGAGCAACATGGCAGAGGTGTCAGACACATTTTATGCGAAATATTCTTGATAAGACACCAAAACAGTTACAAAAAGAAGTTCATAGAAGGTAAGGGCTATATTGGAAGCACCTGACTCAAAAACGGCAAGGAAGCTGTTAAATGATGTATTAGAGGAGTACAAAGAGAAGGCCCCCAAGGCTATGGAGGTATTAGAGGAAGGGTTTGAAGATGCGACAGCGGTATTGGAACTTCCTGAGCAATACCGCAGGAGGCTGCGTACTACCAATGGGTTAGAGCGGTTAAATGAAGAGATAAGGCGAAGAGAGAGGGTGATAAGGATATTTCCGAACAGGGAATCCGCAATACGCTTAATAGGGGCACTGCTGATGGAAATAGATGAGAGGTGGGGAAGTGGAAAAAGATATTTTGACATGAGTGAGTATTTTGAATGGTGTAGTAGCAAAGCACAGAAGCTGAAGGAAAAGATAGTATTAATAGGGTAGTGTAATCACCACTGCTAAGAGTTATAAGACTGCTGGAGGCTCTTTTAGGTCAAGGACGGGCGCAGCCCGGCGATAGCGAATCCTTGACCTAAAAGAAGCCGGAAGCAGTAAAATTTAATAAAGATTAGTGGTGATAATTTAACCTGATTCTAGCCAGAGGGAATTTTACACAAAAATTTGGACTTGATCTTCATGTCCTTTGCAGCTACTTTAGGAAAATTAAAAACAGAGATAAAGTTAAGTATGTAATCATCGATATGTGGAAGCCTTATGTTGAAATTGTTAAAGCCTTCTTTAAAAATGCTACTATCATCATAGATAAATTCCACTTCATGCGTTACAATACCTGGGCTATTGAGGGTGTTAGAAAGCGTATCCAAAAGAATATGGATCCTAAACTTAGACGCTACTACAAGAGAAGTAGAAAGCTTATCCTTGCTAAATATGATTCCTTAGATGAAGAGTCTAAAAGAGAACTTGATATCATGCTTCTTTATAACGATGAATTAAGGCAAGCTCACTTTTTAAAGGAACGCTTTTACAAGATATCTAACGCCAAATCTTCTTCTGAAGCAAGAGAGCTTTTAAAGGAATGGATTAATTTAGCTAGAAGAAGTGGAATTAAAGAATATATTTCTTGCGCTAATACTTTAAGCAGATGGTTTAAAGAAATAGTTAATTCCTTTGATGTTCCTTACACTAACGGATGTATTGAAGGATTTAACAACAAAATTAAGGTAATTAAGAGAAATGCCTTCGGATTTAGGAACTTTGAAAGGTTTAGAAATCGAATTCTTCATTGTTGTGTATAAGCTTGTTAAATTATTAAATCTACAACAATTTTTAACGGTCTCGCGCAAAAAATTTAAGAAGAAAACCTTAGTCAACCTAAGTCTTTAAAGGTTTTCTTCTTAAACCTATACCAAACTACGTGCAAAAATAAACAATACGCTGAGCTTTTATAAAAGCCAACCTTTGATTGGCCTTTTTGTCATGCCCATTTTTAAAGCTTTTGCTTAACTTAATCTCAATTACATAAAAACTCCTTGGAAATTAGCAAGGGCGGGCATCTGAATAATTTGCCCACCCTTAACTTTGACATAGAACCCATCATTATAGTTTTGCAATTGATTTACCGAATTCTACCGCTCCTTTTTGCGCTTCAACATCGGGAGTCCATTGGTTCTTATACCCCTCAGACACAACCTCAAAGCCTGCATTTGCCATTAATTCATTAATAACTTTTACTGATTCTCCGCTCCAACCATAACACCCAAATGCCGCAGCTTTTTTACCTTTGAACTTAAGCTCTTTCATGAGATGAATAAACCCTGCCACTGAATGCAATATGCTATTAGAAATTGTCGGTGAACCGATAATGACTGTTTTCGATTTGAAAACCTCGGTAATCAGGTCATTCTCATCGCTCTTCGCAAGATTGTGCACTTTAACAACCACATCTGGATCAGCCAAACTAATTCCTTCTGCAATCTTTTCGGCCAACATTTTTGTATTATTCCACATGGTATCATAGATGATGGAAATCTGATTTTCTTGATAATCATTTGCCCACTGCACATATTTTTCAACAATCTGCATCGGATTGTCTCGCCAAATGACCCCGTGACTTGGCGCAATCATCTCAATTGGGAGGTTCAAAGCAATAACTTCATCTAATTTTTTTCTCAACATTGCACTAAATGGAGTCAAAATATTAGCAAAATATTTAATAGCTTCATTGAAAAGATCACATTGGTCCACCTCATCATTAAACAGTTTCTCCGTGGCTAAATGTTGCCCAAATGCATCATTACTGAAAAGTATATTATCTTGCGTCATATAGGTCGCCATGCTGTCAGGCCAGTGCAGCATGGTCATTTCAACAAAAATAAGCTCTTTTCCATTGCCAATATCAATTTTATCGCCAGTTTTAACAACTTGGAAATTCCAGTCTTGATGATACTGGCCCTTTAACGATTTCACCGCATTTGCTGTACAATAAATCGGCTTATTTGGGATATGCTTCATTAAAGCAGGAAGTGCTCCACTGTGGTCTATTTCCCCATGATTTACAATAATACAATCAATTTTCTGCAGATCGATTTCTTTTGCCAAGTTTTCAACAAATTCCTCAGCAAATGGCGCCCAAACCGTGTCAATTAGAACCGTCTTTTCTTCTTGAATTAAATAAGAATTGTACGTTGATCCCTTGTGGGTTGAGTAATCATCTCCATGGAATTTTCGAAGCTCCCAATCGACCTTGCCAACCCAATATACATTGTTTTTTACTTGCTTTTTCACTTTAACACACTCCTTTATTTTGTATTCTTATCATGATTCAGGTTGAGCTATTGTTCTTTCTCGTTATTTCAAAATATTATCATCCAACACTAAAAATCTCAGCCCAGGTATCAATCATGGCGTGCAGTTTTTCATGGACACCATGCCCAATGACATTCACTTCATGCTGCTCGAATTGTTCAAACATTAGACTCTGGGATTGTTCGTCAATCACGTTATCCGCCATCACGAAAAGAACATTGTTTTCCTTGTTGATATGCCTACGCAGCAGGTCGCGGTATTGAACAGCGGCGTTGTTAAAGCCATTGATGTCCTTATCGTCGACGCTTTTAGCCATTTGCGCAATGTAATCTCTGCCTTGAGCGTGTTCCTGAAGCATAACACCGACAGGACCGCCTTCGCTAGGGATTCCCTTGTTAACCAGTTCTTTAAATAGGTAATTCTCCTCTTTGCCGTGGTGGCATTTATCCACAAATATCTTGAGAAAATAAACCACCTCACCGTAATAACGAAGCCTGTTTTCTGCATCGAGACTATCGGACTCCATCATTTTATCAAGTATCTGCAGAACATATAGGATGGCCTCGTGTTCCTTTCGAAGATCTTGTGTTGCTTTTCCCATTTTAATCCTCCTTCCAAACAATAAATAGTGAAGCGTTTATAAGTCCTGGCTGTCAACTTTTAGGGGCAGGTGCCTTTACAATTATTAGTTCCAAGGTTTCTTCATTCAGGTTTTTAACATTCATTTTCGTTTGATATAGGATTTTTAGCAGTGTACCGGTTTCATATTCATGGATCTCCTGATCATTCAAGCCTATAGAAAGTTTTCCGCGAACAACAGTCATATACACGTTTGAGTTGGAAAAGTGTTCCGGCAACCCCTCTGTTTTGTTAAACACCATGTGCAAATAGTGCAGGTTCTCATCAAAAATAACTTTCTCGACTGCCTTTTCATTACCTTTTGACAGTGCAAATACCTGTTCGACCATAAATAATTCCTCCTCATTTCATATTCTTAATTCCACGCAGTGGTACTATGTCAAGAAAAAGTACAAATTAAAATGAGCAAGTTATTCCTCAATATTTCTATGTATCATAAATTGGTACAGATAATTGCCGCTTTTGCATTTATCCTATTTTACCCAACAAGTTTTGCTGCCTTCTGCAAGTATTGTGTTTCATACTGGTTGGGCGACTTATAGCCACAGTGACTATGAGTTCGTACAGTATTGTAAAAGGCCTCAATATATTCAAACACCAGCTTTTTGGCATGATCATTATCTTTGATTTTATATTGATTTAGCCATTCACGTTTAATCAGCGAATGAAAGGACTCTATACAGGCATTGTCCCAGGGACACCCCTTCTTTGAGTAACTGAGTGTCATTTTTAACGTTGCCTTGCGGTATTCCTTGGATACATACTGGCTCCCACGGTCGCTGTGAATAACCAGTGGGTTAGTTAACTTCCTAGTAGCCTTTGCTTTATTTATGGTATCTAAAACACATGATACCTCTATTGTTTTGGAAAGTGTCCAGGCTATAATTTTTCGTGAATATAAGTCCATGATACTGGTCAGATATACAAAGCCATCTACAGTCCAGATATATGTAATATCCGTACACCAGACTGCATTGGGAGACTCCGGATTGAACTGCTGCTGTAAGATGTTCTCAAGAGAACTGCTAAAGTCAGAGTTACATGTTGTAACTGTATAAGGCTTGATGTATCTTGCTTTTAAGCCAATTTCCTTCATATACTTGCCCACAGTTCTTTCTGAGATGGCTTCTCCTAGTTTATGAAGTTCCTTTGTAATCTTAGGCGCTCCATAAATATCATGAGATTTTGCATGGATTTCACGAATTTTATCCTGTACAGACTCTTTCCGTAGCTGCTGCTTCGATGATTTGCGTTTTAGCCAAGCGTTATAACCGGATCTGGAAACACCTAAATGGCGCAGCATTCCGTTGACAGAAACGCGGTGTTTCCCTCTTGAAGCTTCACATTTGCGATAGACTTCAAGATAAATCGCTTCTGTCATTTTCCCAGAATGCTGATGGCTTTTTTTAATACATCAAGTGCATCCTTTGCGTCGCGTAATTCCCCCCGCAGTCTGGCATTCTCTTTTTCTATGTCAGAAGCATAATTGCCAGAACCACGGGTTGAGATTGTTCCATCGTTGGTATTATAATCCCTAATCCATTCACCAAGGGTGCTATAGCCTACACCAAGATTCTCTGCACACCCACGAAGCCCAAGTTCCTTGTGATCAAGGTAATACCTTACGGCTTCTTCTTTGAATTGTTGATCATGTTGTTTTGCCATGAGAAGTTCCCCCATTCCTTATATTTTTATTGTATTACTCATGTGGAACTTTCTCAATTCAACTTGTACTATTTATATACTACCTTCAGTCATTAGCTTATCAGCATATAGAGGCAAACTCCATTGCCTATTAATATCTAATTGAAAAACAATTCAATCATTATTAAGTCTCAATGTCAAGTAGGGTTTCACAAATTCACAAATTGACAAATACACAATAATGTTTATATATTTTTAAACAACAATCTTCCATACGACTATTGCAACTATTGCAATCCATAAAACTATAATCGGAACAGTTTAGTACCATTTTTTAGTTTTTCCGTCCTTCCACATACCTGCTGATTCTGCTTTGCATATCTCCATTATTTCATTCGGTATTAATCTAATAGCCAATGTTGCCAATAACGGAAGTATGATTAGATCGTCTAAGTATCCCAACACAGGTATAAAATCAGGAACTACGTCAATGGGTGACAATGCATACGCTACGGTTATTCCGGCAAATATCTTTGCAACGATTGGCATATCCTTTCTCTTCATTGCTATGAAAAGAGCCAGAATATATGTTTTTAAAGCATTTGCTTTTTCTTTCAGATTCATTTGTTTATGCCCTAAAGCTTTACTTAATGTCTGTTTTTTACCATATTGTTCATTTTGAAATATAGAATAATGGCAATCAATTCAGTAATACAAGTGAAAGCAATTATAATCCCTATCATATTCATATCGTAAAGCAAACCCATCAATGCTGCTCCGCCAAGCAAAGCCAAACCATAACCGGTATTAAATACTCCATAACCAGTACCACGTTTACTAAACGGTGTAATATCTGCGATTGCAGAGCGCATAACCGTTTCATGCGTTCCCATAACTATGCCGAAAACAATCATTCCTATAACGATAAGCACTGTAGAATTGCTTAATGTTAAAAACGGCAACAGCAGTGTAAGGAATGGAATTGCAATCAAAACCAGAAGACCGCCAGTTCTCATTTCTGTCTTAATTTTCAGTTGATCATAAGCTTTGCCCACAAACAGTGCCGAAACAGCATCAACAACCATGGCTATTGAATAAAGCAAGGTTATATTTCCATCTGACATCAGATTGTTAGCTTTCAGATGGTAACCTACTGTACTGAAATTAACAAATCCTAATGTGCCAGAAGTTTCGCAGATTAAAAAATAAATAGGGCGTAGCCCCTTGATATGTAATGGTTTAGATGAATAATAATTGAAATATGTAAATTCCGATTTTTACTGGAAAAAATTTAGGGTTTAAAAATGAAAACATCCTTTCTATAATGAATTTTGTTACAAACCCAATAGAAAGGATGTTTTGAGATGAACAAGCGTTATTTAAAACAAATGCTCACCTACTTCTCTAAGGTATACCATCTCGGAGAAAAAATCAAGGGGTTAAAAGATGGAAGAATAAATCCTCAAATGGAATAAAGGTTGCCGCTATTGATGGAGTTGAGATATTTGAAAGTACTAAAAAGAGCTGTGAAAAATGCCTTACCCGTGTTGATAAACAAGGAATAACTCATTACTTCCACAGAGCAGTTGTTTGTGCAACTGTGGGTTCTGATCCCCATACTGTATTGGGTTATGAAATGTTAGAACCTAAAAAAGATTGTTCTGATAAAGATGAGGGTGAAATTACCGGAGGTAAAAGACTCATTAGAAAGCTTTATGAAAAATTTCATCACTTTGCAGATGTTATAGTTACAGATGCTTTGTATTGCAAAGCATCATGGATTAAAGAAGTCCTTGCAATTGGAATGGATGCAGTTGTTAGAGTAAAAGATGAAAGGCTTCATATTGTTAAAGACGCATTAGGATTGTTTCAAAGCCGTGAGGCTAACAAACAATGGATAGTAAATGAGGGAAGCACAAAGAAAATTATTGTTAGTGCTTGGGATGATGATGGATTTGAAATGACTGGTATGGATATTAAGGTAAGATTTATAAGATTTTTAGAGGAGATTCATGAAGGCGATAAGAAAGAGTTAAAAGAAGTCTGGATTGTAAATTTGATTTCGACCATCTCTTCGACTTTTTTGACAACACAAAAAACTGGATCAACTCAAAAGTACGATACGAACTCAAAACAGACTTGGAAGGTGATGAAGGCATAGTGGACCTTAAAAAATTATTCTCAGACCTGCCACCCGAGAAGTACAAATTAGTGGAGCGTATAATCAAGAACCTACCGACAAAGAAAGGTGTAAAAAAAGTCAAAGTCTGCCAAGTTTTCACATGACCCCGCCAAAAAATGCTATTCCTATTTGACTACGGCGATGAGTGGCAGTTCATTGTGGAACTAAAGAAAATCACCGAACCAGAACCGAACAAGAAATCCCCTGCAATCCTTGAAATCTTCGGCAAGCCACCAAAGCAGTATCCTGATACGAAGAAGAGCTGGAAGAAGAACCTGAAGAGTGAACACGCTCAGACACTATCTATCCTTAATCTTGTAAGCATAAGCTCCAAATCGTTCTACCGATTCGTTTCCATAGAGAACGAATTTCAAACAAAATCGTTCTGTTAGAGAACGGTTTCTAAATTTTTTGCATTTTTCGTTTTGAAAAAGAACGAAAATGATGTATAATAGTTCTGAAACTTGCACAACACTTGGAGGTGTAGGTCATGAACATCGAGAATGTGCTGGAACTACTTGAATTGAGAATGAAAAGGTCTATATCTTTTCTTCCAGCAAAGCGAAGATTGTACTTTGAGGAATTGAAAAAAGTGCGTAGTTACAGTTCATTCAACATACTAATGCTTCTATTTACTCTCTTCATTAAAAGGAAATTATGATACTAATGTAATCCCATTTATAATTAATATCGCAATAATTAATCCTGTAACCCAAACACTAATTGCACTATATATCAAAAGTTTTGCTCGATTAAACTTTAGTACTTTAGCAATAACAGCTATTGTCCAAACACCTGCTAACGGAGTTGACAGAAGTATGAACCATGAACCATACTTTTCTATGCGATCCTGCCATTTTCCGTTTAGACTTTTTTCAGCGATTTTGTTCATGAATTTAAATCTCATCAACCATTCATAGCATATATCCACAAATGGAATAACCATCCAATTTCCTAGTGAAGCCCAAAAAAAAGCGTCAAACCAATTTAGCCCCGCTGCAAAACCTGCAGGTACTGCAATATAAATTTCAAAATAGGGGAAAAAACCTACGAACCAAGTTGAAAATGCTGCTCCAATATACTTAATAATTTCCAAAATTACACCTCCAATCAAGTTTATCTAATTTTTAACTGCAAACGCCTTTCCAAAAATATCTCCATAAATGTTTCAATTTTTCATTACAATTTTGATTTGACAATGAATCAATATATAAGTTTTCCAACAACATACGATATGCACTTATAGCAGGGGTTATCTCTTCTTCTGCCAACATTTTTTGTTTAGCACAATCAATAAAAATTCGTGATACTGTGCCGTCAATAAAATTATCATATTTTGCTAATAATTCATCTAATGCGACAATAATTCACTGCTAGATAAAATTGCAACGCGCTTGCTGAAAGCTATTTCATCAGCGGTTAAAAAATCACTTTCTAGACAGACAGTTTTAAGCAAAATAAAAAGTTGTTCATCTAGTGGTTTATCCACCTCTACTTCAAGCAAACGTTTTATAGAAACGATACTTTTATCTAGTATTTTTTCACAGGCAATAGTAAATATTTCATTTTTTCCACTGTAGTGGGTATAGATGGAACCTTTCTTAATTCCAACTTGCTTTGCTAGATAGTCAACAGAAGTTCCTTCAAATCCATTTGCACCAAAGGATTTTATAAATTCTTCAATAATTAAATCTTTTGTTTTCATAATTCACCATCCTTAATAATAACTACCGCTAGTTAGTATTTTATACCGAGTGATTCCATTTGTCAAGTAATAGTGGCGATTTGCATCGTACGGATAACCCAATCTATGTGGAATCATCTATGAATAGCGTTTGTTTTCCATATAGAAAATTAAACAAACTTTCGGAATTAGATAAACCTATTTCCTCTGTAGATTGCAATTTGAATAATACTGACCAGAGTGTAAATGTAATTTTTTGCATGAGAAATAAACATAGCTGCATCTATGTTTTAAAATAACTGATAGGAACTGTCATTTCGGGATTTTTGCGGTTTTGGGTTAAAATTTTCGGTTTTTCCCTCGAACTATGACTTTTGTCAGCCCGAACAACTGATCCTATCACATTTTTTCGGCAACGCCGACTCTGCGAAGTATAATCCCAGTCAGTTTGTGCCGTCAAGCCCTGATTCGCGCGAATTTCTCAGAGCCTAAGGATATATCTTTCCCAGGTCGCTGTATACGCAACGATTTTGAGGTGTTATCATGTTCCGCATAAACTTCGTTTTTGGGTATTATACCGACACCAGAGCAAGCTCAGGAGGTGAACGAGCACAGACGGCCACTGGATGCTCCCGTTCCTGCTGCTTTGCCCAGGTAATAATCTTGGCAAGCTCCTTGGGATCCTCGATTATCGCCACAACCGACATTATCCCCTGGCACTTCGGGCACACGAAAGGATCGACCTCGTAGACTTTTTGTAACAACCGTGCCCAGCTTTGCCGCCGCAGCTTAGACCAAGCATCGGGAGCTTGGTCAGTTTCCTCGCTTTCTTGCGGCGATTTCTGCACAATCAGAGACTTGTCAGGATGCCTTTTTTGCCAACCCTCGGGTGCAAGGCGGTTAATACTGGGACGTTCTTGCCACTGCTTACGAACTTTTCCTGCATATACCCCATAACGACGAACCAGTTGCACTCTTCGCGGTGGTAAATGGGCCACAAGCTGGTCAACAAATTCAAAACCCTTGAAGGTCTCTGTTTTTCCTTTGTAGAAACCCTTAGGTGCAGCTGTCCAGAATACGGTGTCGGAAGCTGGATCATACTGGATTTTTTCTGCACAGGTAGCGCCGCGAACGACATACTGACCGAGGGCTTCTCGATCAGCCTTGCTGAATAACCGGGTATCGCTCTCGATACTGAAACCAGAATGCTTCCAGTCCTTGAGCATGTTTACACGGGCTTGGTCGATCAGTTTTTTGTGTAGAAACAAAGATAGTATTGTGGCTTGCCAGACCTTGAGCATCCCTTCGTCGGCTCCGATTGGCAAATATACAAAACGGTCGTACTTGGTAAATCCTCCTTCCAGAACCAGTACGTGCCAATGGGGGTGGAATCGAGCGAATTCACCAAAGGATTGGTAACTGACAACACAGGCACATAGTAGTTCTTGCCCGGCTACCAGGGAAAAAAATTCGGATAGCAACGAGAATATCAGCTTGGACACTTCTCCAAACAAGCGCTTATCGGATTTAAAGTATGGACGGAGAATCTTGGGAATCGTAAACACAAATTGCCGATGCGGTAGATCAAGAAGCAAATCCTCGGCCAAGTATTCGGCATACAGCAAAGTCCGTTTCTGGTCGCAGGACGGACACAGGTGGAAAACCTTGCACGAGAAGGGGCGAAAATACGAATACCCGCAAGCGGGGCAGCGTATCCGGGCAACCCCCTTTGACCAGTCTGCACAGCCCGTGAACTGCTCCAAACGATCAAGAATGGTTTGCGATGGACTTGCATAGGCTTGGTACCGGGAAAGCGAACTGCGGACTATGGTCTGGATTATCCCTTCCCGATGGGGAATGTAAGTTCCCATACCTATACATAGGCCAACAAACGATCATTTGCTTGCGGTTTGGAAGAAAAAAGTGGAAAAGGTGGACTGGCGCCACCGCTTTCTGCCAGATATAGAAGCCACCTTAGTTAGAATGAAGGATGGGTGATCTATGGCTTGATATAGCGCACAGTTTCGGAATAGGGTACTTAAAAAACTCCTGCCTCCAGAGAGCCGGTCGGCGGTCTCGTCGGCCCGAGAATACAATCTTTCAGTGACGACCATCTATGGCTGGAAAGCAAGGATGCGACAGGGTACACTGCAAGAAGATGAAGGAGTGCTTTCAAACCGAGAGAGGCCATTGGCAGAGATGCTTTCGCTCTTGCTCGAGACCCGAAGGGTTAGCGATGGTGCAGGACCTCAGGGACGACTGGTAGCCGAAGAGCGACGGATTGCCCTGCGAGATTCGATCGAGGATGCGGTGAAGCACGGTGCGCGCCTGGCTCCCATATGCAAAGCGCTGGGTATTCATCCATGGACCTAAGAAGGTCCGGTAATCAGGTGATAACTTGCTTGACAAAGAGCGGTCTCTCTCTTGATGAGGATGAAACTACAAGAAATAGTAGAGTTTTTATTAAGCAAAGGATTTAAGCAAGAATACAAACAATAATTTATTTTTCGAAATAGATACAAAGGATGGCCGTTGTTACGAATATCTAAAAGAAACATTGCTAGAATTGATCAATCCTTCCTGAAATGGCAACCCACACTTCGTTTATCATGCATGGCGGCTCGGACTACGAGTTGGGCCGTTTCTACCCCATTCCGTAACTCAATAATGTCCCGGGTAAGTTCTGCTTCTCGATAAAATTTATAGATTCGGTGGGCATGATGTTAATGATAAAATAAAAATGTACTGAAAGTGGAATATAAGGATGTACAAAATTGTACATTGATATGATATCCTTTCTCATAGTGAGGAGGGATATCAAATGCAGAACTTAACAGCACATTTAAACATGATAAGGGCGATGAAAATGAAACCTAACTTTTCAGAACTTGCAAGAATATATGGGATAGACAGAAGAACAGTAAAAAAGTATTATGAGGGTTATGAAGGAAAACCTAAGAATAGAAATAAACCAAGTAAATTGGACAAATACTATGATGAGATAAAATCAAAGCTTGCTATCAAAGGAGTTACAGTCAAGGGTGTTTATGAGTATTTAAAATCAAAAGATGAGACAATAGGAACATACTCAAATTTCAATAAGTATGTTAAGAAAAAAGGATTAAAGCCAGAGAAGAAAGTAAAAGGTCACCCAAGATTTGAGACAGATCCAGGTGAGCAAGCGCAAGTTGATTGGAAAGAGAATATAAAGCTTGTCTCAAGAAATGGAGAGGAGTTTGTTATTAATGTTCTTGATTTTAAATTAGGTTATTCAAGATATTGCTGCTTTGAGATAAACAGGACAAAAACTCAAGAAGAATTAATAGAAAGTCTAATAAGAATATTCAAAGATATAGGCGGAGTACCTAAAGAGATTTTATTTGACAATGCAGCAGCAGTTGTTGATATAACAGGTGAGAAAATTAAAGTAAATTCAAGATTTAAAAGTTTTGCAAAAGACTTTGGGTTTGAAGTGAAACTGTGCAAACCAAGACATTCGTACACAAAAGGAAAAGTTGAAGCAGCAAACAAGTTTATATATTGGATACTGCCATATCAGGGTGAATTTGAAACAGAAGAGGACTTAGTAAGGATAATAAAAGAGATAAACGCAAAGGTCAATATGCAGCCAAATCAAACAACTCAAGTCCCACCTGCTCTTCTGTTTCAAAAAGAAAAAGAGTATTTACAACCCTTGCCAGACAAAAGGTTAATAGAGAGTTACCTAAATTCCTACAAGTCAGTTAAAGTCCAAAAGGACTCTCTGATTTACTACAAGGGAAGTAAATACTCTGTTCCACCCGAATACATAGGAAAGACAGTCCAAGTAAAGGAGGTGGAAAACAAAATTTATATTTATTATAACACAAACCTGTTAAGGATACATGTTATTGATGAAAAAAGTATCAATTATCACGATGAAGATTACAAACAGCTAATGCTAATGAGAGTTGGTCAAAAAGAAGAGCTTAACAAGATATGTGAGGAGAACCTAAAGAAATTTGATAATCTGTTGAAAAACTAAAGAAAGGAGAAAATCTAAAAATGAGCAACTATGTGAAACTACTTAACAACTTAGAAGAGTTAGGTCTTCACAACATAAAGAATAACCTTGACAAATACTTAGATTTAGTGGCAAGCGGAGAAAAGAGTATGACAGATGCATTATATGAACTTAGTAATTTAGAGATAAAAGCCAAAGAAGAAAGGGCGATATTAGGATGTGTGAGGGTGGCAAATTTCCCATTTATAAAAGGTATAGAAGATTTTGATTTTTCATTTCAGCCAAGTATAAACAAGCAACAGATAATGGACTTAATGAGTTTGAGATTTTTAGAGGGTAATGAAAATATACTATTTGTCGGAACACCAGGGGTAGGGAAAACGCATCTAGCCACAGCAATAGGTATAGAGTGTGCAAAACGAAGGTATTCAACATATTTTATACATTTTCAAGAGTTAATAGCTCAGCTAAAAAAAGCACTGTTAGAGAACAGATTAGAGTACAGACTTAAGCATTTTTCGAAATACAAAGTTTTAATAATAGATGAGATAGGTTATTTGCCTATAGACAATGATGGAGCGAATTTATTTTTCCAGCTGATATCAAGCAGATATGAGAAGAGCAGCACAATAATAACAACTAATGTTGTATTTTCAGAGTGGGGAGAGATATTTGGTGGAGCGACGATAGCAAATGCAATTTTGGATAGGCTACTCCATCATTCTTACGTGATTTTCATAAAAGGTCCTTCATACAGATTGCAGTCAAAAACAGTATATTTTAGCAACACAAACCAGCAAAACTAAGTTTATTTTTTGTACATTTTTATTTTCGATTTTTTGTTCATTTTGATATTGACATTTACAACTTAATAGACTTTCTCCAAACGTTTCCTATTTCCCTTCGATCCTTTAAAGTGTAATCTAAATCATAGAAATATTCCGACATGTGATGGGCCAATCTCTTTTCGTTTCCTCTGGGTTAATTATGTACCAATTAGTGATGCCTATTAGGGACTAGGGAAATAGAAGTTTAAGTCTTATTTCTTGTTAGTTTCTCGTGGTGCCTATAAAGTAAGTACGAATCTATGATAAATATTAAAGCAAAAACAATGCAAAATGTAGCTTTAAAAATCTCATAACTTACGTTGAATATCAGCATTATTAACATGAATGATAAGAAAAAACTAGTCACAACAAAACTGATCGAGTGAGCTTCTGCCATTTTGTTTTGAAGTTGTTTATCCTGTAAAATGTTAATATATCGACTAGTAAAAAAGTTAGAGAAAAAAGCAAAAAATGCAAAATACATATAAGATTTAAAAAATCCTAAAAAACCAAGAAAACCGAGAAAGCCTAACAACCAAAAGAATTTTTTCATACAAATTCCTCCCAACATGCATAATTATAACCTTATGTTAAAATTATACCAAATTACCAATATTTTTCACAATAAGAAAGATAGTTTGAAATTAAAAGAAAAATTAATAAAAAATATACTGCAAATGCATTAGGAGATAATATAATGATTTTTGCTAGTTCTGCTTTTTGGCTAAATTAAAACGAAAAGTAAATAGAAAACAATAGAAACTTTTAAATTAAAAAGAGACATAAAAAGCAAAACCGTAATGCTGTTTTTCGGTCAACTTTAAATTTCCTTGCTATTTCACTGATATTTAACCCTTTAAAAAAGAACGCATTTCTGATATCATCTATTTGGGTCATTGTGAGCATCCTCTATTTCTTCCTTGCAGTTAAGTTTTCTCTAACTACAAGGATAATTTATGGGTGCCTATAATAACCCTTTGCAAGTCTAAAGATTTTTCCTTTTCAACTTCGTCCATTCTTATTTTACCCTAAACAAAAAGTCGCATTTTTAATATTATCCTTAAAGCATTGTGTAGCTATCCATTACCCTCGAAAAAACTATGTATAAATTGACTTCTTCTTGAGATACCATTTACATTTATTTTTTATTCCATCATTTCATAAT